>OGGV01000515.1_pt1 | contig 25735 bp, 17 predicted proteins | sample 1571301 | NCBI WGS metagenome assembly OGGV01 (sample SAMEA2582072, study PRJEB24529) | metagenome | biome: Human gut stool | place: China | collected 2011
GCTTGCTTGTCAAGCCACAAATTAACAAAGTTAATTTGTTCTGAATGAAAAAAGAGGCTTCCTATTATCAAATCATATACAATAGGAAGAAACTCGTTTTTGTGAATAAAATTTATACATTTCTAACATAGAGTTAATATCTGTTTTTAGAGTTAAATTTAAGTACAGTTTATTACACTTTGTTTTTTGTGTATTTTTACAAGTAAATAGGGGTTTTCGGGAGATTATAGAGTGAGTAGTGTTACATTTATATTACAGAAAATCAGTAAATAAACTAGATACAGGGTGGATGGTACTAAATATAGAAATTATCTCATTTAGTTGGATATTTTGTGGAAAATATATAAAAATGTTGAAATAATAGCCTTATTATACGGGTTTTGTTGTGATAAATGAATAAAAATTTTCAAAATAATTATGTAGCAAAACAAGTTTCCTAAAAAATTTTACATTTTTTGTGCAAAAAGAATGAAAGAATTTTTAAAATAAAATTGACTTTTATATTAAAAGCAAGTATAATTCTACTTGAATAGATACTTTATAGGAGAAGATATGCACATTCTCTACATGGGGTATTTTCAAAATTTATAAAGGAGGAATAAAAATTGAAAAAATCTTTCAAGAAAATTGTAAGTGCTGTACTTGCAGCGAGTATGACTCTTACAAGCGTAATGGTTGTCAATGTTGCACCTGTTACGGCAGCTGAGGCTTTTTCAGGTAAGGCTACTATCAATGCTGAAACAGTTAAAACGCTTTTCGCATCAGGCTTAACTGATGGTAATGAACTTGGTTCAGGCGTTTCTATTGTTAATGGCGGTTCAGCTTTCTCTTACAAGGCTAACAACTTAAAGTTTACTGATGGTTCAGCTTACTCAACTGAATTCCAGATTGGTAACGGTAACGAAAAGTTAAGCCAGACACTTAAGGCTGGCGATGACCTTGGTGGCGTTGTTGAAAAGGGTCTCAAGATTGAAGCTGCTAAGGCAGGTACAATTAAAATTTATGCAGGTTTAGGTTCTTCTGGCGTTATGGAAGCTCCTATGTGCCTCGTTGATGCAGCAACAAGCAAGGTTGTTGATGCACAGTCACTTATTAACACAGGTGATGCTAAGTCAAAGGTTTATAACACTCCTACATTTACAGTTCCTGCAGCAGGTACTTACTACCTCGTTCAGAACGGTAAGGTTTCAAGTATAAACCTTGCAGTAGTAGAACTTGACTTAAACGGTGGTTCTGCTCAAACTACAGAAACTACTACAGTAGCTCCAACTACTACTGAAACAACTACAGAAACTACAACTGTAGCTCCAACTACTACAACAGAAACTACTACTGAAGTTTCTACAGAAGCTGTAACAGCTAAGGTTGTTGTAGATAAGGCAACAGTTAAGGTTGGCGAAACAGTAAACGCTAACGTAGCTCTTGTTGGTAACAAGGGTTTCAATAACTACACAGCTTTCGTAGAATTCGACCCAACAATTGTTGAACCAGTTGATGCAATTGAAGGTACAATCACTAAGGAAGTTGCAGGTGTTACATATACAGCATCTGATGCAGCTGCTCTTAAGGGTCAGTTCGCAAACGTTCCAGCTACAGGTAACACAGACTTTACTGGTGCTGACGGTGTTAAGACACAGGCTCAGTTAGGTAAGGTTAAGTATGCTTATGTTGTTCCAGCACAGCTTGTAAATGGTACAGCATTACAGGAATTTAACACAGACGGTAACCTCTTTGGTATTTCATTCAAGGCTCTCAAGGCTGGCGATGCTAACATCAAGGTTACATTCGTAGGTAACCAGCTCTCAACAGTATCTAGCGATGCAACTATTGCAAAGACAGCTACTGTAGAAACAGTTGACGCTGCAGTTAAGGTTGAAGAAGGTTCAACTCCAACTCCAGTAGACGGTTTCAAGGGTCAGGCTACTATTGATTCTAACGCTATTAACGCTTCTGGCGTAACATCTCTTAAGAATGGCGACTCACTTCTTGATGATGGTGGTAAGAACTACGTTCAGATTAAGTTAGCAGCAGGTGCTTCTGCATTCACATTCAAGCCAAATGTTACTAACTTTACTGATGGTCAGTCATTTGACGCAGAATTCAAGAAGTTCCAGGTTGGTAAGGGTAACGAACTTATCCCTGCAGACCTTACAGTTGGTTCTGATGTAACAGCTGATGTAGAAAAGGGTATCTCTATGAAGTTAGGTGGCAGTGGTACAGTTACAATCCACGCTGGTTTAGGTTCTTCAGATGCAATGTCAGTTCCTGTTTACCTCGTTAACACAACTACTAAGAAGGTTGTTTCTATCTCTAACATTGATAGAGATGCAACAACAGCAAACTTATTCTCAGTTTGTACACTTAGCGTTCCTGAAGCTGGTGAGTACGTTGTAGTTCAGCCAGGTAAGGGTTCTAGCTTAAATATTTGTACTATCGACCTTAACATCGCAGGTGGTTCAGGTTCTGATGATACAACAACTACTACAGAAGTAACAACTACTACTGAAACTACTACAGAAACAACAACTACAACTGAAACTACTGAAACAACTACTTTAGGTGCTGACGGTGGTCTTGGTTTCCTTGCTGATAAGACAGTTAAGGCTAGTGACGCAGAAGTTACTCTTGACTTTGGTGCTAAGAGCATCAACACAGCTATGAGTGCTTTCACTGGTTTCATCGTTTACGATGCAAGCAAGGTAGAAATGGTTTCTGCTGAAGGTAATAACACTGGTATCGTTAATATGATTAACGAACAGATTGCATATGCTCCAAGTGCTTCTAACCCAGATTATCCTGGTGCTAACGGCACATTAACTACAGCTCAGCTTGGTAAGATGAAGGTTGCTTACATCTACAGCGATGGTTCTGCAATTTCTTCAATCGGTACTCCTGATGCTACACTTGCAAGCGTTAAGTTCACTCTTAAGAATGTAAACGCTGGCGATGTAATTCCTGTTCAGTTCGTTTCAACTGAATCAGATGGTAGCGTTGCTTACACAGTTGATGGTAAGCTTGCTACAGTTGGCTTAAATGCTAACATTATTGTAGCTGGTGGTTCTACAGAATCTACTACAGAATCTACAACAGTTTCTACAGAATCTACAACAGAAACAACTACAGTTTCTACATCTGAATCTACTTCAGAAACAACTACAATTTCTACATCTGAATCTACTACAGAAACAACTACAGTTTCTACTACAGAAACAACTACAGCAGCTCCAGTAGTTCCTACTACAGAAACTACAACTGCTCCAACAACAACAACTACAACTGAAGCTAGCTCTGAAACTACTACTAAGAAGTCATCTTCTGGTGGTGGCGGCGGCGGTGGCGGCGGCGGCGCTTCTGTAAAGAAGACAACTGCAGCTACTACTGAAGTAACAGAAGAAACAACTGAAGCTACAACTTCTAAGGTTGTTGAAGGTAGTACAGAAGCTACTACTAACAAGATTGTTGTTGACAACGATGGTAATATCAATATCGTAACTCCAGACGGTACAGAAGTTAAGGTTAATGTACCTAAGGATGTTGTAAATAGTGATGTAGACTTCTCTGACTTAGGTAACTATGGTTGGGCTAAGGATTACATCAACAAGTTAGCTGAACTTGGTATTGTAACTGGTACTGAAGACGGTATCTACTCTCCAGAACTTGGTTGCAAGAGAGGCGACTTCGCTATCCTCATTAACAGAACTCTTGGTTTACAGGTAACTCCAACTAAGAACTTCAGCGATAACGAAGAAGGTAAGTACTACTATAACGATGTAAGAATGGGCTACACAGCTGGTATTTTAAGTGGTTATGGTGACAATACTTACAAGCCTGAAAAGTATTGTAACAGAGATGAAATGTTCGTTCTCGTAGCTAAGACTCTTGAATACTTAGGCGTAGATGTAACAAGCACTCCAACTTCTGTAAACAACAAGTACAATGATGTTGCAGATGTAGCTTGGTGGTCAGCTCCTTACCTTGCATTCCTTACTCAGGAAGGTATCGTAACTGGTAGCTCAAACGGTAATGTTGAACCTAAGAAGAACATTAATAGAGCTGAAATGGCTGTTATGATGTACAAGGATTACGAATTTGTTAAGGATTATGTTGATGGCCTTGTAAAGGATGCAGCTACTACAACTACTGAAGAAACTACAGTAGATGAATCAGCTTCTACAACTGAAACAACAACTGCAGAAACTACTACTGAAACTACTACAGTTGCAGAGTAATTGATGTATATACAAAAAAGGCGTTGACTTTTGTCAACGTCTTTTTTTGTACCTGTAATAATAGTATCTAAAACAGTCTCAAGTAAAAAAAATCTGTGGTTTACATATATTTTACGAAAAATAATAATTATTAAATAATCAATAAAAATTGAACTGTAATAATAATATTTAACAAAATATGCCTTAATTAATTGTTAAGAAATTGGAAGGGTTGTATAAATTTTTGCGATTGTCTAAAATCTACAATAAATTATTGATTTTAAAATTGGTTATGGTATAATATTACTAGATGGTGTAATTTAGGTGAGGAAAGCCTATTTATAATTACACAATTATGTGCTGAAAGGCACAAATAAAAAGGAGGTTTTTAAATGAAAAAACACACGAAAGTTGTTTTGAGCAGAATTGTTGCCTCAGCTTTAGTAGTTGGTGCAATGTTTTCTAACGTAATTGCTGACCCAGCGTTAGATACTGCTCCTGCAGCAGTTGAAGAAGTTGCTGACTCCGTTGTTACTCCAGGTGGTGTATCTGTTGGTAATGGCGACGAAGCTACAGAAGAAACTACTGTAGTGGAAGATGTAACAGAGGAAACTACTGCTAATACAGCAGTAAATGCTCCAGAAACTGCTGAAGTCGGTGTGGATTACACATTTGACTTTAGAGATGGTAGTATTGTTCCTGCTGACACATCTTACAATGGTAATGCAGAGATAAAGTATGGTATCTTGGACATTCAGCCAGGTACTCAGAATGGCTTTGGATACAATGGTGCAGACCATGGTTCAATTTTCAAGGCAGGCAACACAATAGCTATTGAAGTTGCAGGTCCTGTTACATTGTCTATTGGTGGTTGCCAGTATTCAAAGGGTGATATTACAGTTACAAACGGTGACGGTACATACAGCGAAACAAGAGCTGCTGCTACTGCTAACTGTTTAGAACATGGTGATGATAGCACAATTGATTTTGCATATACAGGTGGTGCATCTGTACTTACAATCAATTTCTCAGCTACTACTTATGTTCCTGTAATCAATGTTTTTGCTTCTCAGGACGGGTCAGAAGTTACAACTCCTGAAGTAAGCAGAATTTATAAATTTGATTTTACAAAGGATACAATGACAGCAGCCGGTACATACGGCTTTATGACTATTAATGAAGACTCACTTGCTGCTAACTTCAATGGTGCACAGCACGGTGTTGAATTTAAAGATGGTAATACTTTCACTTTCCCTGTAAGTGGTAATACAATCTTTAAGTTCGGTGGTTGCCAGTATTCAGCCGGTTCATTTACAGCAACAGCATCTGATGCAAATGGCAAGTTTGTTGAAAACCCAGTTAAGGGTCAGACTTCAGCTTGTTATCATCAGGACGGCACAACAGCTGACATTACATATGTTGGTGGTGCTGGTACAGTAACTATTGCAGTTACTGGTGGCAAGATGTATGTTCCTAATATTACAGTTGTTCCTGCTCGTTACAACATTGATGTTGTTCCTTACGAACAGAAGACAGCAACAGTAAATGTAAACGGAACTACTCTTACAGTTGTTACAGGTGCTACAATTACAGACAACGCTACAGTTACAGTAAGTAACGGCGAAGTTGTAAATGCTGGTGCTGAAAGTGCAAAGGTAAAGATTTCTTTAGGTAAGCAGACACTTAGTGATGCTATGCTTACAGAAGCTACTGGTTGTTCAGCAAAGGTTGTTGACGGTAGCATTGTTCTTACATTTGATAAGCCAGAGGCTAAGCCTTATACTTATACAATCAATGTAGCAGATACAGATGCAACAGTTGACCCACAGCCAGGTGATATGTTCAACTATCAGTTTACTGATAAGAATGTACTTCCTCAGGATACATCAGTTAAGTATTCTACATTCTCAACTGATGACGGTATTGTAACAGTTACTTCTCCTACAGAAACATTTGCTTTCCATGATGGTTCTCATGGTGCTAACCTTGGTGTAGGCGATAGTATTTCATTTAAGGTAGCTGGTAATGCAATTATTACTTTCGCTACTTGCCAGTATTCACAGGCAGATGCAGTAATGAACTTTACTGATGCAGAAGGCAACAGCTTAGGTTCTTGCTCATTTACAAACAATGGTGCCGGTGCTTGTGGTTCACAGACATTCTCTTACAAGGGTAATGCCGGTGTAATTACAGCTACACTTGCTGGTACAGCAGGTTTAAGCTACTTACATGGCTTAACAATTCAGAACGAAAAGCAGGCTGAAGATTCAAACGGCAAGATTGATGTTTGGGATTTCGGTGGTGCTGAACTTGATTCAAATATTTATAACAACAGATTAACTGCTGATATTATTAATAGTTTCTATGGTTCTTCTATTGCTGCTGGTTCAAGTGGTAATGTTGCTCCATCTAGCTTTAGTGCAGGTAACTTAAGCTGGGTTGGTGGTATCAACGATAGAATCAGAACTTCTAACGAAGCTATTACAAGATACGATACTCAGGTAGGTACTTCTACATTAGAGGGTGCAACTGGTAGATTATACATCAACAAGGCTGATGATTCTTCAAGATGCTTCTCTATTGCTTTAAAGGCTGACGATATTGTAACTGTATATGCAAACTCTCAGGCAGGTGGCTCTCTTACTTTCGAAAGAGCTGATGACCCAACTGCTCAGTCTGTAACAGTTGATAATCCATCTACTGGTGTTACTGCTACTTTCGTTGCAGAACAGGATGGCACATACAAGATTTACGGCAAGACTGGTAAGCCAAGTTATTACAGAATTGTAAGACAGGATGCTAAGTATTGTGACACAACAATTAATGTAGCAACTCCAGCCGGTTTCCCAACTGATGCTTCTCTTGTATTAACTAACACAACAACAGGTAAGAATTTTGATGTAGCTGTAACAGGTGCTACTGTATCAGCTAAACTTCCTACAGGTTACACTTATTCATTAAGCCTTAAGGGTGCTGATGAATATGTTGTAGCAACTCCAGCTACTATTACAGTTGCTGACGGCGAAGAAACTAAGACTGAAAATGTAACAATCAATGCTGTTGACCTTGTAACAGTAACAGGTTCTATTACAGGTCTTGATGCAGCTAACATTGCAAAACTTGCAATCGTTGCAACAGTTCCGGAAGGTAAGATTTATCAGCCTAAGTTCGCTATTAACGCAGAAGCTGGTACTTACACAGTTAAGCTTGAAAAGGGCGTAAGCTATGCTTTAACAGCTAACGGTGTAAACGATTACTCAATCGGCATGAACACAATTTCAGCAGATGCTGATTCTACAAAGGATGTAGCATTTGCTCAGAAGACTCTTAACCCAGTAAAGATTAATCTTGTTGGCGAAGGTGCTTCTATATCTAATATTGATGAATTAAAGGCTAACACTAAGGTTACATTTACTAACCTTAATGAAGAAGGCTATGTATATACATTTGGCTTAAATGATGAAATGTCATTAAGAGCCGGTACATATACTGTAGCATTATCAGGCTATAACAAGTATCCAGTTGCTCCTGGTCTTATCTCTAACTTAACAGTTACTGACGGTGCAGAAGCTACAAAGGATATTACTCTTAACAATGCAAATAAGTGGAGCTTCGGTTCTGCTTCAAATGATACTCTTACAAATGAATCAGCTTACAACGGTCTTGTATTTACAGGTTCTGTTAAGACTGAATCAGGTAAGGCTCATCTTGTTGCTCCAGCTGGAACAACAATCGAAGTACCTGTTAAGGCAGGTCAGAATGTAAACGTAGGTTACTACTATCAGGCAGACTTTACTGTAAATGGTCAGACAGTTACTTCTAACTCTGGTTCAACAAGCAAGTTTGAATCTAGTGACTTTACAGCTAATGCTGACGGTACATTAACTATTACAGTTAATACTTTAACTTACTTTACTGGTATTACAGTAGGTACAAAGGTTCCTTATGCTGAAAACATTTATGTTGGTGCTGATAAGGAATACAAGACAATTAATGATGCTCTTGCAGCTGTTCGTTTAATGGATAGACCAAATAGCGAAAGAGTAACAATCAATGTTGACCCTGGCGATTATCAGGAAATGCTTGTAATTGATGTTGATAATGTAACATTAAAGAATACAGCAGCTAACCCTGATACTGCTCTTATTAACAAGGGTGTAAACATTACTGAAAACGGTGTAAGAGTAACATCTTACTATATCCATGGTTATAATTACTTCTCAATGACTGACGATTGTAAGTATGATGAAGAAGTATTAAAGACAAACAAAGAAAATGGTTACATTTCATTTGAAAACCCAGGTTCTGGTACTACAAAGAACTCTTACTGGAATGCAACAGTTACTGTAAGAGGTACAGGTTTCGAAGCTGATGGTATTATCTTCGAAAATTCTGCTAACCAGTACATTTCAACTAAGGAAGCTAACGACGTTGTTCAGGAATGGACAGTTGGTGGTAAGGGTACTAGACCTACAACTGCCGGCGATACTTCTGTTCAGAACAAGTCATTTGTTGAAAGAGCTGCTGCTATTGCTATTCTTGGTGATAAGGCATACTTCAACAACTGTAAGTTCGTAGGTAGACAGGATACACTTTACGGTGCATCTAATATTAGAGCTGCATTTAACAAGTGTACTGCTATGGGTGGTACTGACTTTATCTTCGGTGGTATGGTTGCAACATTCTACAAATCTGACATTATGATGAACACTTCTGAAGATAAAAATGATGTATCTTATCTTACTGCTGCTCAGCAGGCATCTGGTAGAGGTTACTTAATGTATGATTGTAACGTAGTTTCTACTACTCCTGGTGTTGATACAGCATCTGAATACGTAAGTAAGCCTGGTTATTTCGGTAGACCATGGCAGGCAACTACTTCTGAAGTTGCATTTGTAAACACTACAGTAGGTGTAGCTAGTGATGGCACATCTCTTGTTACTCCAGTTGGTTGGTCAGCTTCTTTAGGTGGCGAGGCTAACTGCTATGAATACAATACTAAGGAATTAGCAGGCGTTGATAACTCTGCAAGCAGAGTTGCTTGGTCAACTGTATTAACAGAACCTAAGCTTGCTGACGGTACTGAACTTGTACCATATACTTATACTCAGGGTACTGACGGTTGGAACCCAATTCAGATTGATGCTGGTAAGGCTTGGGGTGACGTTGACGGCAACGGTACAGTTGATGCTAACGATGCTGCTTTAACTTTACAGTATACATTAAGACCTGAACAGGTTACTGGCTTTGATTCAACAGTAGCTAATGTAAGTGACGGTACAGTAGACGGCGTAATTAATGCTTACGATGCAGCATTAATTCTCCAGAAATCTCTTGACAATAGCTTTAAGTTCCCATTCGAAAAGGGTGGCAGTGGTAGTGATGATACAACAGAAGCTACTACTGAAACAGCAACAGAAGTTACAACTGATGGTACAACAGAAACTACTACTAATGCTGAACCATCCGGTAACGAACCTAAGGTTTACGTAGTAGGTGATTCAACAGCTTGCCACTATGGTGATACTGATGATGTAAACTTCTACTATAAGAGAGTAGGTTTTGGTGATAAGCTCCAGAACTTCTTATCAGGTGTTAATGTTGTAAACCTTGCTCTTTCAGGCAGAAGTTCAAAGAGCTTTGCAACAGGTATTAACGAAAATGGTGCTGTTGATGATTCAGCAGTAGCAAATTATACTCAGCTTAAAGAAAATATTAAGGCTGGGGATACACTTATTATTGCTTGGGGTCATAATGATGAAAAGACTGATTCTTACAGATTTACAGACCCTAATGGTGATAAGGACACAACAGGTTCTTTCAAGAACTCACTTTACGAAAACTATATTAAGCTTGCTCAGGATAAGGGTGCAACTCCTATCCTTTGCACTCCAATCGTAAGAAGAACTGCTTCAGGTGCTTGGGGTAACAATGATATTCATATTGCCAACAATGGTGACTATGCTCAGGCTGTTAGAGATTTAGGTACAGAACTTGGTATTACAGTTATTGATTCACTTAATAATACTAAGAGCCTTTACGACACAGTAGGTGTAGGTACAGCTCCTAAGGATGCTGAAAACGGTGATAGTGAAACAGTAGCTCCAACAGGTTCAGCAGCATTCCATGCAACTGACCAGGGTCTTGTTGTAGACAATACTCACCTTAACGATTTTGGTGCAACTATGGTAGCTTATATGATGGCTAAGGATATTCAGGCATCTAACACTTCTCTTGCATCTCATGTTGCAAATCTTACTGAACCAACAGTAGATATGCTTACAAGAAATGCAGGTTGGGCTAAGTTCAACGAAGGTGTTTGGAATAAACCAGAACCAGCAATTTGGAAACTTTCTTCTCCATGGGAAGCTATGGCATTTGGTTCAGGCGTAAGTGGTATTACAGAAGATAGTCATCCAAATCACGATGCAATTCAGAAAGATGCAACTACATTTGAAATCGTTGTTAGAAATAACAAGGGTAAGATTGCAGGTAGCGAAGATGGTATGATGATGGCATTCCAGGAAATTGGTCCAAATGATGACTTCACATTAACAGCTACAGCAACAGTAGGCGAAGGCTTCAAGGTAGGAAACCAGATTGGTTTCGGTCTTATCTGTAGAGATAATATGTTCATTGCAGATAACTACAAGACAAAGGCTGACTATGTAACAGCTGGTTACACTCAGCAGTCTGTAAGTAGTGTTTCAACTCCAGTTGCTCCATTTGCAAGATTAAATGGTGCTCTTGATAAGGCAAACGTTCTTGAAACTGCTCCAGCAGCAGGCGACAGCATTGAACTTAAACTTACAAGAAAAGACGGTGTTTACACAGCACAGTATGGTAACAACACTCCTGTAACATACACTGATGTAAACCTTGCAGCATTAAATGCTGGTCATGACTATGTAGGTATGTTCGTTTCAAGAAATGCTGATATTACATTTAGCAATGTTTCATTAACAGTAGATGCTAAGTAATTGACATATTAAATATGTGGAAAAGTGGTCAAAGGAAAATTTGGCCACTTTTTTGTATTTTCAAGAAAAGTTTATAATAAAAAACTAACTTTATATAGAAGAAACTAGTATTATTTAAAAATTCGTTGGTGGCAACATTGATTATAGGGGTTATGTTGCCGGTGTGCATAAATGTTAGTTTGTGTATATTGAAAATTGAAATTGTGAATAAGTCAAAATAAAGAAGGTTGTGGATAAGTTCAATTATTTTCTTATGTGTATAAATAGGTAAATGTTACAATACCAAAAACAGTTTTGTAACATTTACTGTAAAAATAATGGCAATAAAGAGGGAAAAATCAATTAAAAAATCGAAAACTGTCCGTAATGTTACACCAGTGTGGTTCTAAGATTACGATTGTAACACTAATGTTACAGCTATTTTACACTTGCCCAAAACCCCTTGATTTTTGATTTTTATAGTGTTATATTATGTTCAAGCAAAACGACAGCAGTAACTACAAGGTATGTTACAGTAATATTACAAATTACCTTTTTAGTTGACTAGTTGTAGGTGTAATGCTATAATACTTTTGTAAAAGAGGTAAATATGCTAGCCTCTACACATTTATTTTCATAAGGAGGAAACAAAGAAATGAAAAAGAAAATTGCTCTTTTATTAGCAGCTGCTATGACTGTTAGCATGCTTCCAATGTCAGCAATGGCTGGTTCTACTAACACAATTAGCGTTACAGCTAATGTTAAGACAAATGAAGCAGTTAAGGTTAACGGTGCGTTTACTCAGTTACAGATTAAGCCACTCGATACAATCGCTTCTAACTCATCTATCGTTCTCGACCTCGAAAACGGTGAATACAACGAAGAATACTTCACAGAATGTGCATACAAGGCTCACGATGGTGAATCTTATGACACAGTTTACAACTACAATGTTAACGATCCAGAAGCTGGTCTTAAGGCATATGTAGGTGCAAAGAACGAAAGAGAATTACCATACAAGCTTAAGTACATCAACAAGACTTCTATGGAAGTTCAGTTATACCCAATCGACGCTAAGTGGGTAAACCAGAACAACTCTGGTGGTGCTAACGAAGCTACAAAGGGTACTCCTGTATACCAGATTTCATTACCAGTTGACGCAACTGATGACGAAGGTGACATCAAGGTTACTGTAGACGCTAACTCAACTACAGTTACTGGTGGTGGTTCTTACACTATCGCTAAGGTTACTTCTGGTTCAGGTTCTACTACTTCTTCTGTAGTATCTTCTGACGTTAAGACTCACAGTGGTAACATCAACGTTCCACAGATTACAGTTAAGGAAGACGTTTCTGGTACTTTCACAACTGAAGGTGGTACAGTTAAGGTTAAGGCTAACGGCCCTTACAAGTTCAAGGCTGGTACTGTAACATTAAAGAGTGGTGTTAATGCTGCTGTTCCTTACACTTACAAGGACAAAGATGGTAAGGAAATAACTCAGACTTCTATTTTAGCTAGCCAGACTATCGCTGACGGTGCTAACGAAGTAGTATTCACACTTACTAAGGCTGATATTGCAAACATTGACAAGGATAAGTTATCTTCATTAACTATCGACGGTCTTGTAATGGTTCCTAACAACGACGAAAAGAACTACGGTGATGTATATGTAACAGTTTCTGGTACAGATATCACTAGCCAGCAGTTAAAGGTTGGTACAAGAGCTGACTACGGTTTCAACTTAACAGCTATGACTGAAGCTCCTACAATCTTCGCTGGTAGATCTCCATTAAGAGATGACGATCTTGATGATGACGATTTCAAGACAGCTAAGTTCAGATTTGAAGAAACTACTCCAGGTGCTTGGTTAACTTCAAGAAAGCTTGAATTCACTGTTCCTGATGGCGTTAAGATTATCGGTATGGACGTTGATAAGGTTGACAAGTTAAATCAGTCTAACTTCGAAGCTGGTGCTTGCCTCTCTAACGACGGTCAGACTTTAAGAATCGAAAAGGATTCTGACGTATTCAACGGTTTCTCAAGAAACGATGCTGCATACGTAGATATGTACCTTTACCTTTCTACAGATGCTGCTTTCACTGGTGATGTAACAGTTGCTGTTTCTGGTGCTGGTGTTGAAGCTGATACTATCACTCCTGTAACAGTTGCTAAGGTTGTAACTCCAATCACTGTTGAAGCTACTGAAACTAAGGCTGCTATGGGTTACCAGAACATTGATACTTCTGATATCACTATTACTGAAAATGCTGCAGGTGCATTACTTGATGGCAACACAGTTAAGTTAGCTATTGATTCATTATACGGTTCTAAGGAATTAGGTTTCGCTGATGCTGATAACCTTACTTTAACTACTGATGGTAACTTAGAAGCAAAGAACTTCAAGGTATCTGATGGCGAAATGAGCTTCAAGATTGATACTGCTTCTTACAGCACTCCATCTACAGTTAAGATTACAGGTGTTCAGGTTGGTACAACTCGTTCAGTACCTTACGGTGCATACGACTTAAAGGTATACGGCGACGCTGTAGTAAACAACTACGATGATGATGTTGATACTTACTCTAGCACAATCTGCTCAGGTAGCGTAAGTGATCCTGATACAACAGCTGCTGCTCTTAACAAGGATATCGACGATTCTGCAACTCACAAGCTTGATATGTTCGATGTAAACGAAGGCTTCAAGTTTGCTGGTTACTTAAACGTTGACGGTACTTCTAATGATTCTGTATTAACTAAGAAGGTTGAAGTTACTATTGGCGAAAAGAACGTAGTAATGGATGGCGAAAAGATTGATACTGACGTTGCTGCTTACATCCAGACTTCTAGCAACTCTACAATGGTTCCATTAAGAGTTGTAGCTCTTGCTCTTGGTGTTGACTCAGCTAACGCTGCTAACCCAGATGATACTAACGCTGTAAACTGGGATGCAAATTCTAAGACAGCTACTATCGTTTACGGTCAGGGTTCTACTAAGACTGTAATCCAGTTCCAGGCTGGTTCTAACAACATGAACGTTAACGGTTCTACTATCGCTATGGCTAACGGCGTAACTGCTGAAATCACTGACGGTAGAATGTTCGTTCCTTTCAGAGCTTTAGGTCAGGCATTCGGCGTATCTGTATCTTGGGATGCTGATACAAAGACAGCTATCTACAACGCTTAATTTATAAAATATAATTTCGATTATATATAAATTTCAAATTGGAGAATCCTTCGGGGTTCTCCTTTTTGGTAATACTAAAGACTGACATAGTTCGACAAGAAGTGTGCATAATTCTTGTCGGGTCATTGTCGGTCTTTTTGTATTTATGGCTTTCCCAGTTATTGGTCAGACTTTTACACATAAAAACAGCAAAATTAAACATAATATTACTATGTTAAGAAGATATTTTATTTATGGTAATTTAGGAATATTTATGGAAGTTTTTTGGACAGGTATGCAGTCTTTTATAAAAAGGGGGGATATTTGTTTAACAGGTACAACATCTGTTATTATGTTCTTTATTTATGGTCTTGTGGTGTTTATGGAGCCTTTGTTTAAACAGTTAAGGGGGCAAAGTGCCATTGTAAGAGGTATGACCTACGGTATTCTTATTTTTGCTATAGAATTTTTTAGTGGCACAGGTTTAAAGGCTGTAAATGCTTGTCCTTGGGATTATTCTTCGGCTATTTATAATATAAATGGACTTGTAAGGCTAGACTATTATCCGGTGTGGATATTTGTGGGCTTGGTCTATGAGAGAATATATAGTTTTTTGAAGTATAATAAAAGGCGATTAAAAAATCGCCCATAAAATAATTTTTAGTAGCATATTTTATTATTGTAAGGTTTAATCGTAAGGTTATCCCCATAGGGCTTTACAGATTAATAAACTGGCTATAACACCTACAAAATTGGCAACAAGAGCACCGGCAAGGGTATATCGTGTCTGTTTTATTTTTATTGACATAAAATATAGGCTCATTGTGTAAACTATAGTTTCGGTGCAACTCATCATTACAGAAACAAATCTACCAATAAAACTGTCTGGTCCGTAATTTTTGAACACATCTAAAAGTATGCCTGTACTGGCAGAAGAAGAAACAAGTCGCATAAATGTTATAGGAAGTGCCTCTTTTGGAAAGCCTATGGCATCGGCAATAGGGGATAAAAAATTGCAGAGTATATCTAAAGCACCACTGGAGCGAAGAATACCTACGGCAACCATAAGCCCTATAAGTGTAGGCAATATTTCATAGGTTATTTTGAAACCCTCTTTTGCACCCTCAACAAAGGCATCGTAAACATTGACTTTGTTGGCAAAACCATAATAAAGAAAATACACAAATATTATGGGAATTATTAAGTCGGAAATTATAATTAGGAAATTCATTTATTATACTTCTCCATTATTTTCAAAAATATAATTGCAGTAATAGTTGATACAAGTGTTGTAGCTATTCCGGGACCAATAATTTCTGAAGGTGCTTGGGAATTGTACTGTGTTCTGTAGGCAATGAGATTGACAGATACCAACTGGAGTGAGGACATATTAAAAATCATAAAGCCACACATAGCTGTTGTTGCTTTTTCTTTGTGTGGGTTGTATTTCTGAAGTTCTTCCATAGCCTTTAAACCAGCCGGTGTAGATGCCCAGCCTAAGCCTAAAAAATTGGCTATTACATTAATACCTATGTATTCCATAGCTTTGCTTTCTTTAGGCACAGAGGGGAAAAGACGGCTTAAAAAAGGCGTAATTTTACGGCACATAGATGAAACTATACCTGCCTTTTCGCCTATTTTCATAAGACCTGTCCAAAGTGAAATAACTCCCAGCATTGTTAGGGCTGTAGATACAGCCTCCCTTGCTGAAGATATAGCACCGTTTGTTACATCTGCCATATGACCTGTAAAGGCTGCTGACAATATTCCAACAAGTATCATACCTGCCCATATGTAGTCTAGCATTGTTATCACTCCTTTTTATTTAAAGGTATGTCCGACTTTTTTTACTTATGACAAAAATCGCCTGAAAGCTATGGATTTTAAAGGAAAAATTCATTTATTTGTAATAGAAAAAAATAGTGATGTATGATATACTTAAATTGGTTAATGAGAAAATAAGAATATTAAAAAGAAGGTGATGTTGTGAATGCTGAAACTATGAACCCTATGGATAATTTAATAAGAAAAATGAATTTGTCTACATTGAGCATTCCGTCTGTACATATTACCGATATTATAGATATTATTATTGTTGCCATTGTTATTTATACAGTAATTCATTGGATAAAGGAAACTCGTGCGTGGTCACTTTTTAGAGGGCTTATGGTAATTGCCATGTTCTCTCTTTTAAGCTATAACCTCCACTTTTATACTATTACTTGGATAATAGAAAGAACTTTTTCAGTAGGCGTAATTGCCGTAATTATAATCTTTCAGCCGGAACTTAGAAAGGCTTTGGAGCAGATTGGTGCAAGTGGTTTTTCTAGTGTTACAGGGCTTTTGCAGACCAAACCATCTGACGATAGGCTTTCTCCTCAGGATGCTAACGAAATTGTAGAGGCCTGTGTTAAAATGGCAGAGGTTAAAACCGGTGCATTGATTGTAATAGAAAGAAATGTATCAATGGGTGATATTGTAAGTGCGTCTGGTGTTACAGTAGATGCTGTAATTTCAAGCCAGTTGCTTATAAATATATTTGAAGATAAAACACCTCTCCATGACGGTGCTGTTATTATAAGAGATAACAGAGTTGCTGCTGCTTCTTGTATTTTGCCTGTTACACAAAGTGAAATAGGTCAGGAATTAGGTACAAGACATAGAGCTGCCGTTGGTGCAAGTGAAGTTTCTGATGCTTTTATTATTGTTGTAAGTGAAGAAACCGGCAAAATTTCTATTGCCAGAGATGGCAAGTTGGAAAAGGCTGTCAGTGAGGCTGTTTTCCGTCAGGAACTTTTGAACCTTTGCGAAAAGACAACTCCGGCAGGAGCAAAAGCAATAAACAAAATATGGAAGGGGATGAGCAGACATGACAAATAAAACTGATGTATCCTCTAAATTTAAAAAATTTATGTCAGATGATATTATGTTAAAGATAGTATCTCTGATTATTGCTGTTTTCCTTTGGTTTATTGTTATGAACACAATAAATCCAACAGAGGTAAGGAACTATCCTGCCTCTATTGTCTTTGAAAATGCCTCAGTATTGAAGGAACAAGGTCTTACAATGGTAAATGAGGGAGATTTTGAAGATACAAAAATTAACCTTAGAGTTGAGGCAACAAGACCGGCTCTGGACGAGCTTAGTAAAAACAATTACAAAAATAATATTACAGCTCAGGTGGATTTATCTAAGGTTGAGCTTGATGATGACCAGACTTATCCTGTAAAGGTGCAAGTACCTGTTAAGCCGTCATTACCGTCAACTTTATATACTTATACCTATGATGTGTCTAGCTACTATCCTACTTATGTTGAAGTTGAAATTGATAGAATTGACAGCATAAAGAGAACATTGAGAGTTTCTACAACAGGAAGTTTGGCAAATGGCTATACAGCAGACAACCCTGTGTGTGACGTGACAAGTGTTACTGTTACAGGTCCTGCAAGTCAAATAAGCAATGTAGCTGTTGTAAGAGCAGAAGTAGATTTAAATGACAGTGTAGGTACTATAGTTCGTGATGTTGTTGTAAAGGCTTATGATGCCAGTGGCAATGAGCTTACTAATTTCACAAGTGACCCAGCAACAGTAACGGTAACCGTGCCAGTATCTAAACAGGGTACAATAACTATTAACCAACCAAAGACAACAGGAACTTTGCCTAGTCATTTGGAAATAAGCTCTATTGACTGGGAGCCTAAGTCTGTAAGTGTTGCCGGTACTTCAGAAGAAGTAAATAGTGTCAGCTCTATTGATTTGCCTACTATTGATTTAAGTAAGATTACAGGAAATACTACTTTGACATTTGATATTTCAAAGAATATTTCTGACGCCGGTCTTCAGCTTAAGAACAGCAGTTCTTCTACAGTTACTGTAAATATTAAAACTGGTGTAACTCAGGCTAAGAAGATACAGATTAAGAATACGGATATTAATATTATAGGCTTAAAAGAAGATTGTGTTGTAAAATTGCCGGACAGTGTAACTGCTGAAATTGGTGGACCGGATAACATTACAGCACAAAGCCTTAAACCGTCATTGGATTTAACAGGTTTAGATGTAGGTACTCATAAGGTGGAATTAAAATTGAATTTGCCTAACTATGCTACACTTAAAGCTCCTGTTACTGTAGATGTTACTATTTATGAAAGAGGACAGGGAACAACTGTTGCTCCGTCAGATGAAAACAACGAACAGGTAACTACTGAAAATGACGATAGTAACGATGAAAAGTCAGAGGAAGATACCTGAAAACTTTAACGAAAAATAATTTATAAAAAATGCTTGACAAATCAGTCATTATAAAGTATAATAACTTTGTTGTGACTGATATTTGCCCAGATAGCTCAGTCGGTAGAGCAGAGGACTGAAAATCCTCGTGTCGGCGGTTCGATTCCGTCTCTGGGCATCTTTTTTTATATTTCTTTTGGAAATAATATAAAGATTTCTTTTTTATTGTTTGTGTTTTGTTTGTTGATATTTGCGAGTACAGAGGTTACAGCCTTTGCACTCGCATTTGTCATTTTTACGGTCTTTTACAAATATCACTATGCTCAATATCAATATTATAACTATTGCAATAAATCCAATAATAATCATATTATCACCCATATATCATATGTAGAAAATTTAATAGATATTATGAAAATCCGTTGATACTAAAAAAAGGCTGTCAAAACGACAGCCTTAATTACTTTTATCTTTTACGTGTTTTCTAAGTACCCTATTAATGTATTGACTAAATGACCTGTCATCTTCTTAGACCATTTGTTAACTTATAAAATATTTTATTTCCTCAATTTATCTACTAACTGTGAAACTAATTCTATTTCTTCATCAGTAAGACCTGTAACGTCAATACTTCTCCTTTCTGTTAGCCCCAAAAGGTAGTCTGTGGAAACGTGAAAAATTCTAGCTAATTTAATCAATGTTTCGAAAGACGGATAACGGCTACCAGACTCATAGGAAGATACAGCACTAATAGCTAAACCTATTCTAGCTGCCAACTGCTTTTGAGTTAATTTCTTTTCAATTCTAAGGGAATACAATTTTTCTCCCATATTCACCAACTGTACCACCTACTTTCACAAATAGTGTACTAACAAGCATTTCCATTATGGTGTAATTTATTTCTGTATAACAGAAAATTTGAATTGAAATAACCTATATGTAATGATATAATTCATACATAGATTTAAAGTATTTAAAACGAGGGGTATTTATGGAAGATAATACTAAAAAAATGTTTAAACTAGCATTACTTATGCTGGTATTGCTTATGATTTCAAAGGCTTGTTCCATTAACCATGCCGGAGCATTAGACGATGCTTTTAGTCATTATAGCAGTCAAAAAAATATTGAAAATACTGACAATTAAAAAACAACAAAAGATGAGAAAAGTCTATAGTTTACTTTTTTGACACTCCCATTATTTTGTAGTATAATGCTATAGAAAATTACAAAAAATGGAGGTTGTATTATGTCAACGAAAAAATTATGTGCTATGGGTTTATTAGTTGCTTTAACTTGTGTTGCAACTATGATTATCCAAATTCCAATCCCAGCAACTCAGGGCTATGTAAATATTGGCGATTCTATCGTTCTTATTTCAGCTATTTTCTTTGGTCCTCAGGTTGGTTTTGTAGCCGGTGGTTTAGGTTCTGGTCTTGCAGACTTATTAAGTGGTTATCCACAGTGGGCAATAGCTACATTTATTATTAAGGGTATTGAGGGTCTTGTTGCCGGTATGATTGCTCATAAGTACAGTGTAAACAAAAACTTTGTTAATGTATACACAATTCTTGCATCTGTATTAGCTATGGTTATTATGGTTGTAGGTTATTTCCTTGGTGGCTCAGTTCTTGAGGGTGTTTCTGCTTCTATTGGCTCTGTTCCATCTAACGCTATGCAGGCTGTTGCAAGTCTTATTATTTTCTTCGTTCTTGGCTTTGCACTTTACAAGGCTAAGATTTACAAGTATTTTGATTAATTTTTATAATTAGGAGATGTTGAAATGGATTCAAGATTTGAAGTTTTAGCAAAAAATTTAGTAAACTATAGTTGTAGAGTACAAAAGGGCGAAAAGGTGCTTATTGGTTGCAATGGTACTTCTGCTTTCCCTCTTGTAAAGGCTATTATAAGAGAAGTTTATGCTGTTGGTGGTTACCCTTATGTAGATATTCATTCCAATGTTATTGAAAGAGAACTTTTAATGGGTGCAAGCAAGGAACAGTATGAACCTCTTGCTGAAATTGATGCTAAGAGAATGGATATGATGGACGCCTACATTGGTATAGGTTGTAATGACAATACTTCAGAAATGGCTGATGTTCCTAGTGACAAACTTGCCGTATTTTCAAAGTATTATTCAAATCCAGTACATATGGATGTACGCTTAAAGAAAAAGTGGGTTGTTTTAAGATACCCTAACAACTCTTTGGCACAGGCATTTGGTTCAAGTCTTGATGCCTTTGAGGATTTCTATTTCAAGGTTTGTAATCTTGATTACAGCAAAATGAGTAAGGCTATGGATAACCTTGTAGAGCTTATGAACAAGACAGACAAGGTAAGACTTGTAGCTAAGGATACTGATATTTCATTTAGCATTAAGGATATTCCAGCTATTAAGTGTGCTGGCGAAATGAATATTCCTGACGGCGAAGTTTATACTGCACCTGTTAGAAATTCTATTAATGGTAAAATTACTTACAACACACCTTCTGAGTACGACGGTTTTACTTTTGAACATGTTAGTCTTGAATTTAAAGACGGCAAGATTGTAAATGCTACAGCAAATGACAATAAGAAAGTAAACGAAGTTTTCGATACTGATGACGGTGCTAGATATGTAGGCGAATTTGCTATTGGTGTAAATCCATTTGTAACAAAGCCTATGAAGAACATTCTTTTTGATGAAAAGATAAGTGGTAGTATCCACTTTACTCCTGGTAATGCCTATGATGATGCCGATAACGGCAACAGAAGTGCTATTCATTGGGACTTAGTATTAATAATGACACCAGAATATGGTGGCGGCGAAATCTACTTTGACGATGTGCTTATTCGTAAAGACGGTAGATTTGTAATTAAAGAATTAGAATGTTTAAATCCTGAAAATCTTATGTAATATACTGTATTACCTAAAATACTGCATTACCTATAATTGTGTAATGCAGTATTTTTTTGTCTAAAAATTATCTTAAAGGGCTAAAATTTCTCTTGTTTTCTAAAAATATCCTAAAAAATTTTACAATTTGTTTTACATTAAAAGCTATATTATATTTCCACAATATGGTAAAATATATATAGGGAATAGTATATATTATGGCGATAAATGGAGGGATTACTATGAAAAGGACTAGGATTATATTTGGGTTAATTTTTAGTGTGTTTTGTATTTTTGCTTGTTTGGGTGTGTCAGCTTTTGCTACTGACTACGAAGCACCACCACAGGCGTCAGACGGTTATTATGAGCTGGATAGTTACGAGGACCTTGTGTGGTTTCAGCAGTATATAGACGAAGGAAATTTAGATATAAATGCCAGACTTACAGCAGATATATACCATTATATGTATGTGTTAGATAGTAATGGTAACCTTAATAGATACGATGTTCCAAACTGGAAGCCTATAGGCAGAGATAAAATAGCCACAAGAAATCAACTTTTTAATGGTACTCTTGACGGAGCAGGTCATACTATAAGTGGTTTGTGTGTATATTATGAAGATGAATTTGAGGAATATTGTGGTCTTTTTGCTGCTACAAAGGAAAAATCTGTAATAAAAAATCTTAATATAGTTGATAGCTTTTTTGGTGGAGAATACTGTTCGTCTGTAGGTAGTTTTGTTGGTTATTGCGAAGGGCGTATAGAAAATTGCTATAGCAGTGCCACACTATATGGAGATGATTGTGCCGGTATTGCAGCAGGTGCTAGAGGCAGTATGTATGAAAATGGAAACCACGCATATATTGAAAATTGTTTTTTCAATGGTAAAATAAAAGGTTTCTTTGCAAAAAATATTGATGCAATAACTAATAAGGGTCATGTTGGAGTTATTGTAAAAAACAATTACTATAACGAAAATTGTGGTGCTGATGATACCCAGTCAACAGCTGTTACAGATGCCCAGATAGCAAGTGGCGAGGTAGCACATCTACTCAATGGCGACCAAAGTGTTATAAATTGGTATCAGAATATTGATAAGGGCGAAAGGGATAACTTGCCTGTACGTTGAGCCCCATTCCAGTGAGGACATATTGTTCTACATTTTCGCCCGATTTAATGAGCGGTGAGGAAGATGATATACGCCCCATGAAATCGGTATAAAAAGCAAATCCTTGATATTTGAAGATGAAGTCGACAAAATAGGAAGAAAGGTTACGGGTCTGGTCAAACAGTAATTTGTCCCCATTGGAACCTTGTGCCCGAAGAGCTCGGTCGTTATAGCTGTATGCTCCCGCTAAAAGGATTTTGGGCGTTTGTTCTCGTTCATAATCGCCTTCCATAGCATCTCCTTTCCCGGTGAATCGTCCCAGTGGGAATAGTTCTATGCGTCCCGTATATGCGAGTCCACTCCCTTTATTGTTTCCCCAGTTTCTGCCTTCTCCGGTAGTAATAGAGGCTTTGGCCGCTAAATCCAAAGAGCCGAATAGATGTTGATTGTATTCTCCGAAGATACCGAAATCGCGGTCGAGATTGAATTCGGAGTTTACAATGGAACGATCTACGAATTGTAGGGCACTCGAAGAGTTTATTCGGGCGCGATTCGCCCGTATTTTGGTTTGTCCGAAACCGATATTCCATGTCGAGTTGGGAACGTAGTAAATCATTGCGTCGCGTACGATGTTGTTGTTCCCATTGGGCAGCGTTTTCATATCGTAAGGTGAGAAGCCTAACTGAACTAAATAGGTGAGTTTGGGTGTATAGATATATCCATCGAAACGTAACCTGAGCCGTTTGACGCGGGCGTCGATATCCTGAGCCTCGAATTTCTCGTTGAAGTCGACATCGACCAAATTTTGCATGCGAATGCGCATCGTGAGTTTATAGCTTTTGTTTTTAGGTTGGAAAGATATACCGTTCCCGACTTCTATATCGGGCATGTGCATTCGTATTTTTTCTAATTCATCGGCATAATCGGTATCGGAGGTGCGGACCGTGGTCGAATCGTTCCCGATGATAAATGTCTTTGCGGATGCAGATAGCATGAATAGCGAGAGAAATATTCCCGATAGAAATAATCGTTGATAATTCATAACGTTGTTTGATTTGATTTTGAAATTCATGCTACAAAAATTGAATGTGATTTTGAAATAGATTTGGAATACTTGGAATATTATTAAAAATATTCATTTTTTATTGGTGCATTTTGTTTCTTCGACAAGGTGTTTTTTCTGTGTAAATTTCGACAAAAGGAATATTTTTGAAATTTTTCATACCTTTATTTTAAATTGCTCCAAAATTACAACCAATGTGTCAATATTCCAAAGACCGTTTCTGAAATTTCGACAATGGGGGAATCGATTCAAATAAAAAAAGTCCATAGTGTATATATTACGCTATGGACTTTGCATTTGCGGAAGGAGGGGGATTCGAACCCCCGGTACCCATTCGAGTACGTCAGTTTAGCAAACTGGTGGTTTCAGCCACTCACCCATCCTTCCAAAGGACGATTTGTCGTTGACGTCATTTTTTCAAATGCAGCGCAAAGATAAGCGGAATATTTGAAACAGCAAACTTTTTCGCATTATTTTATTTCGGGAATAATCGTTACTTTTGTCCCGTCAAGGTGCTTTTGCGCTGTGTATAATCGGATTATTATGTCGAATGTGAATAAAGGTATAAAGATATTTGCTTGGATAACAGGAGGGATTATTTTGATTCTCGCATGTTTGTTTATTCCGGTAATGAAGAGTTATTTGTATGATCCTGTTATTACCGAACAAACGGTGTGCTATGTTTATCCGAAGTGGAATGATGTTCAGCTCGATAGTGCTTTGCATTCGGTGATTCCAGATGAGAAATCGATCCCGAGAGTAAAACGTTTGCTGTCGTTTTATAAATTCGATCCTAATGTTCGTGTAGGGGCTTATCGGCTTCATGCCGGTATGACAGCTCGGCAAATGGCTTTGAAATTGTCGAGGGGAAGCCAATCTCCCGTACGAGTTACATTTAATAACGTACGCACTCTCGAACAATTGGCCGAAAGGGTATCGGAGCAGTTGTTTTTTTCGAAAGAGGAGTTGTTGGCTTTATTGTACAACGATAGTGTTTGTGCGGATTTAGGTTTTACGAATGCGACTCTCCCGGCTTTGTTTTTACCGGATACTTATGAGTTTTACTGGACTGTGACTCCCGAATCTTTTTTACAGAAGATGAACAGGCAAAGCGGTGGGGATTGACTCCTGTGGAGGTAGCGACTCTGGCTTCGATCGTAGAGGAAGAGACTAACAAACGTGATGAAATGGGAAAGGTTGCGGGTCTTTATATGAACCGATTGCGTAAAGGCATGCCTTTGCAGGCAGACCCTACGGTAAAATTTGCCCACGGGGATTTTTCGCTGAAACGCATATTGAATGTTCATTTGACCATAGAATCGCCATATAATACTTATCGGGTTACGGGATTGCCTCCCGGCCCTATACGGATTCCTTCGAAACAGGCTATCAATGCCGTGCTGACACATACACCGAACGGGTATTTTTATATGTGTGCCAAAGAGGATTTTTCGGGCTATCATAATTTTGCCGTGACTTTGGCAGAGCATCAACGAAATGCAATTCGATACCAGCAAGCATTGAACAGACTCGGAATACGTTGATGGGGGAATGTAAATAGTAAAGCCTCGTCTCACGACGGGGCTTTACTACTTGAAATATATCAAAAACAAGAAAGAGGATAATGTTTATTACAGGAATAAACAAAGGATAATATAATACCAATGAAACACACAAAAAACAAGAATATTATCGTATAAATTAACTCTTCCAGACCGGAGATTTTGGCTCGACGGAAGCGACGCTTCGCTTCTTTTTCCCTAAGGAGAGCCGTTTCTTTCCCGGTTTCGATAATAAAACACACTTGTATTGCAAAAAGTTTTTATCCGGAGCGATTTTAGTATATTTTAATAATTCGAGATTTCTTCTACGGGAGGAGGCATAGGGGTATCGGTATCATCGTCTATCCACATGGCCAATGTGAGCCAATATAACAGTAGTGCGATAGCTATGCCTACACCTATCGCAGTCCAGATTTTTTGTCGTTTTTTCTCCATACTATATTAGTTATTCGAAAGAATAACATCGGTCGGGAGATAAAAGTTCTTTTCAGAAGGGTATATCGTTATTGGACGAACCGGGGGGATTCAGGAAATCGGGGTTCCCAGACAGTGGCGCTGCCGATGA
>OGGV01000528.1_pt1 | contig 25134 bp, 19 predicted proteins | sample 1571301 | NCBI WGS metagenome assembly OGGV01 (sample SAMEA2582072, study PRJEB24529) | metagenome | biome: Human gut stool | place: China | collected 2011
TGTTAGGCGCGCCGCCAGCGTTCGTCCTGAGCCAGGATCAAACTCTTTATAAATGATATTTATCACTTAAAAAGTGTTAAATCTTTTTCGCTCAGCACGCAATCGCTTGCGTCCTGTGTGAATTACTTTGTTTGGAATTGTTTACCGTGTTTTTCCAACACGAAAATAGGTTCCGTTACAAGTTTTTCGATATTGTTCAATTTTCAAGGTCCTGTGCGCCTCAGCCAACCGGCTGACGACTTGATTATTTTATCACAGAAGTGATTTTTTGTCAAGCACTTTTTTCGAAGCGTTTCGAACATTCTGAACTTGGATCGCTTCCGATTTCTCAGAACTGACTGGAATCTTTCAGCGTCTATTGGTTCTTTTCTCTCGCTTCTCAGCTGGGACTTCAGAAGTCATTCTTTTGTCTCAGCGCTTGGCGCTCAAGTATAATACCATACACCGGGGTGGATGTCAACACTTTTTTACAAGTTTTTTCAAAAAACTTCAAATTGCTGCGTCCGGGCAGAAAATCGAACCCCTCCGGGACGGCCACGGCCGTCCCGGCTCCCCTTTTCCAAGGGGAGCTTGCAGTTTTGCGGGCGCTGTTATATTATATAATTACATTATAGAGGCAGAGGAGGCCCCCGACCATGATCCTGACGGTCAACATCGGCAACACACACATCACCATCGCCGGATACGAACACGACGCCCTGCAATTCAGCGGGCGTCTGCACTCCGACGCAGCAGCGACCATTGACGAATATGCCATAGCTCTGCTGAATCTGCTCTCTCTGTACCGCGTCCAGACCGAGCGCATCGAGGGAGGCATTCTGGGCAGTGTCGTGCCCGCGCTGACGGGCCGCGTCCTGGCGGCGCTGCGGATGCTCTGCTCCGCCCGCTTTCTGACCGTTGGGCCGGGCCTGAAGAGCGGCATCAAGCTGCGGCTGGACAATCCGGCCCAGCTGGGTGCAGAGCTTTTGTGCGGTGCCGTCGCCGCGCTGGCCGAGACGCCCGGCCCGCTGGCCGTTATCTCCGCCGACACAGCCATCTCCATCATGGCCGTGAACGAGAAGCAGGAGCTTGTGGGCGGCGTCATCCTGCCCGGCCCGCAGCTGTCGCAGGCAGCGCTGGTCCAGAAGACCGCCCAGCTGCCCCAGATCGACCTTTCGGCACCGGCTTCAGCCTCCATTCTGGGCAAGAACACAGCTGCCTGCCTGCAGAACGGCTTCGTGCTGGGCACCGCCAGCCTGCTGGACGGACTGGCTGAGCGCTTCCGCGCCGAACTCGGCCCGGAACTCAAATTCTACGCCACCGGCAATCTGCCCCGCACCATCCGCGAAGCCTGCCACACGAACATTCTTTACCGCGAGACCCTCATCACCGATGGCTTGTACCGCATCTGGCAGAAGAACCGGAAAGGGTAATATCAAAATCAAAAGGAGTGCCACACCATGAATTCCAAACTCGTATCTCTGTTCTGCTGTCTGATCATGCTCGTGAGCTTTTCCGGCTGTACCAAGGTCACACAGCTTGTAAAAGACAATCAACCAACCAAAGCAGAACTGCTCGCAGAAATCAACGAAGAGCATCAGCGTTGGGAAGCGGCTCCTGCCGCCGACCCGACACCCTATCTGCGGCATTACGATGACCCCGCCGATGCACAGAAATCAACCGATTATCTCACCGACGCCTACAGCGAATACGATGCCGCCAAAGAATTAAGTCTGGAAGAAGCCGAAGAAGATGTGAACTATCTCTTCGATGCCTTCTATTATGATTTTGCTTTCTATGACTATTTTGGCGGGCACACTGTATTCGATCAGGCAAAAGCAGAGATTTTACAAGAGCTTCAAGCAAAAGACAACCTGACCTGCAAAGACTTACAGGAGGTTTTGGTGAAACACCTCACCTTTATCAAGGACGGCCATTTCAATATCAATCACAACTTCCCGGCGGAAAAGGAGATTCCCTTCTTTTTCCGGCAGGTGATGTTCGTTAAAACCGACAGCGGATATCAGGATTCCAAAGGTAAGACGGTCGTATCGGTAGACGGCCATCCAGACTTGGATACACTGTTCAAACGTTCCATTTCCCAAGAAGGATATCTTGTGTACTATCCTGTGCTGCTGAAAGAAGCAAAATTTGATGGAACCGAGTGGGACAAGCATGTGTGCGACGAGCAATTGACCGTGCACTATGCCGATGGCAGTACGGATGTATTGACGGCAGACACATGGAGCCAGTATTATAAAGAGCTTCCCAAAGACCAGAATACCGATCTTCGCCAGACAGATGGAATCCCGGTGTTCCAGTTCAACAGCTTTGATGGCTCTTTCCTGCAGGAGGTCAATGCTGCGGCGGCACAAATGAGTGATGCTGCGATCTCCATGCTGGATCTACGCTCCAATGTCGGCGGATATGAAGAAGTAGCTCATCAGTGGATCAACCGGTACAGCCGCCAAAGGATGTTTGGCAATGGGGTTCGCTATTCTGTTCTCTCCGCTTCACCCTCTGCACAAAAAGCATCTCGTGCAAACAACGACAACATCCTGATTCTTTTGAGTGGAAAGTGCTCGGCCTCTTCCGCAGAGATCACGCTGGACCTCTCCTATAACGTAGAGAACAGCTTGATCGTTGGAGAGAACACAAATGGAAGTATGATCAGTAACAGCGGCCATATCGAATTGCCCAATAGCAAGTGTTCGGTGGATATGACTTTCTCCACGGTCTATCTGACCCCGGATGGTTCCGATTATTTTGAAGAACTTCGGGGATTCTTCCCAGATATCTGGGTCCCGGCAGGGGAAGCCGAGACGCTGGCGGCAAAACTGATGGAGAATTTGAAATGAGATTCGAATCCTCCCGGCCGCAAATGAACGCCAGTCCTCTTGTTCGACATTCCTACGGCTCCAGGAACCGCGCACTAAGCAACAGCCCGCTGGGCTGATTGCTTACCCCGCCTGCGGCGGGGCCGTGCTGTTCGAATCCTCCCGGCCGCAAATAAAAATCCCCAGCACACGAAAGTGTACTGGGGATTTTATGCGACCGGGAGGATTCGAACCTCTGGCCTTCCGGGTCGGAGCCGAACGCTCTATCCAGCTGAGCTACGATCGCACATCTTCTGAATGGATTCAGTATAAGGTAGTATAGCACAGCCGGACAGAAATTGCAAATAGAAATCTTCGCCCTTGTCGGCCCAATTTCTGCATCCGGAGCATCCTTCTGAAAAATCATCGGGCGGCGCGTAAAAATTTCACCTCTGCTTTTTGGGTTTTTCATCTTGCAAAAGCGCCGCCGGGCCTTATAATAGAGCTTGTGCCCCGGTGTGCGCGGGCACAGTTTCGGATCAGGAAAAGGAATCATCAAGTTATGAAGTCAAACACCAACTCGCTGACAGAAGGCCCTCTGGCCAAGCAGATCCTTCTGGTCAGCCTGCCGCTGGCACTGTCCAACCTGCTGCAGGTGCTGTTCAACATGTCGGACGTCGCGGTCGTGGGCCGGTTCGCCGGTTCCACGGCGCTGGGTGCGGTGGGCTCCACGAGCATCTTCGTCACCCTGTTCACCGGTTTTCTCATCGGCCTGAGCAACGGCATCAACGTGCTGGTGGCCCGCTTCTATGGGGCCAGGCACACCGATGACGTCCGCCGCACCGTTCACTCGGCGCTGGTGGTCAGCCTCATCGCCGGTGTGGTGCTGCTGTTCGTGGGCCTGCTGGGCTCCCCCGCCCTGCTGCGGCTGCTGAACACCAAGGAAGACCTGCTGCCCGGTGCCATCCTCTACCTGCGGGTCTACTTCCTCGGTATGCCCGCGCTGGCGCTCTACAACTTTGGCAACGCCATCTTCAGCGCCATCGGCGACACCAAAAAGCCGCTGTACTTCCTGAGCATCGCGGGTGTGCTGAACATCCTGCTCAACCTCTTCTTCGTCATCGTCTGCAAGCTGGATGTCATGGGCGTGGCGCTGGCCAGCGCCATTTCGCAATGCGTTTCCGCCGGGCTCATCCTCCACGCGCTGACTCAGGTGCAGGACTGCTACACCCTGCATTTCCGGGAAGCCCGGCTCGATCCGGCCATGACCCGAAGCATTCTGGCGCTGGGCCTGCCCGCCGGGTTCCAGAACGCCGTCTTCGCCATCGCCAACCTCTTCATTCAGGCGGGCGTCAACTCCTTCGACTCCCTCATGGTCAAGGGCAACTCCGCCGCCGCCAACGCCGACAACCTCATCTACGACTGCATGGCCGCCTTCTACATGGCCTGTGCCAGCTTCATGAGCCAGAACTACGGCGCAGGCAAGCCCGACCGCGTGAAGAAGAGCTACTTCATCGCGCTGGGCTATTCCTTTGGCGCGGGCCTGCTGCTGGGCGGCAGCCTGTTCGTGTTCGGCCGCGAGTTCCTGGCCCTCTTCACCACCGAGCCGGCCGTCATCGACGCCGGCATGAAGCGTGTGGGCGTCATGGGTATGGCCTACTGCATCTCGGCCTTTATGGACTGCACCATCGCCGCCTCCCGCGGCCTGGGCAAGACCGTCGTGCCCACCGTCATCGTCATCCTGGGCTCCTGCGTCTTCCGCGTCATCTGGGTGTACACCATCTTTGCCCACTTCCACACCATCCCCTCGCTTTATCTGCTCTACCCCTGCTCCTGGATACTGACCGCTCTGGCGGAGATCGTCTACTTCGTCCACTGCTACAAGCAGGCCATGAAAATTTTCCGTGAGCCGGTCCCTGCGTCGCTGTAAACCGTTCAGACATAAGAAAAGGCAGATGCCGTTCGATGCGGCATCTGCCTTTTTTGTTTCATTACACCTTTACTTCTCCCGCCAGCACCCGCTGATAGTCCTCATGCTTTCAAACCTGCTCTCTGTCCTCATTATAAACCGACCTTCTGCGCCGTGCAAGAAGTTTGGCACAACAAAAGCTCCCCGGAAACGAGGAGCTTTCGTTGGTTCTCTTATGCGTATTGGTGGTTCAGGAACATCGCCTTGATGAGGACGACCTCGTCGTACTCCTCCTGCTCGACCTGAACGTCGGCGTTCAGCGCCTTCAGGCGGGCCTTGACGGCCTCCAGCGCCTCCGGCACGGTGACGGCGCGGCCCTCTTCGATGGCGTCCATCATCTGCTTGAGGACGGTCGGGTGTGCGTAATAGCTCGGCACCGGGAACGCACCGTTCGGGTAGCGCTTCACATAGTCTGCTGCGGCCTGTTCGGCCCGGTCGGCCCGCTTCATGATGGCGCTGTGGTTGTTGCGGGCGGTGGGCAGCATGTTGTAGCTGGAAAAGAGGAAGATGGCCGCAAAGCCGAACAGCGCAAAGTAGATGCCGTAATTGCCCACATGGTTCGTGATGGCATAGAGGCCGTAGGCTGCGGCCACAAGGCCGAACAGGAAGATGGCCAATGCGACATAGCGGTACACCGGCTTGCTCTGCAGCTGGGCGCGCTTGCGGCGCTCGGCGGCGCTCAGCTCGTCCGAGATCTCCGGCTTAGCTTCCAGATACTCTTTTGCCCGGCGCAGCACCGTCAGGCTGTGCTCGGCGTCTTTCGTCAGCTCCGGCAGCTTGCGGGCGGCCTTTTCGGCCTCCTTCTTCTGCACGGTCTGCTCGCCTGCCGCGCTCAACCGCTTGATCTGCGGCTGCTCTTTGGCCAGAACGTTCAGCAGGGCGTCCACGTCCCGCTCATCCTTGAAGTTGCACTGCTTCTGCTTGCCGCCGTCGTACTCCACCACCAGATAGGCCATGGAGGCAAACATCCCTTTGCCGGTAAAGCCGCCCTGGCTCATGGCGACCCGCTTGAACGCGCGGGTGATGCTGCCGTAAGGCAGATAATAGCAGCGGTCGATGTAAAAGCTGTTGAGGTACAGCGCCTTTTTTCCGACGCCGCAGGGGCCGATCTTTTTGCAGGCTTTTTTGTCTGCTTCCAGCTCGGCAGCGCCGAGTTTTGCCAGACCCAGTTGTGCAGGTTTGAACAGCATAGTGTATCCCTCTTTTGCGTTTTGTTTGTACCCATTGTCCCACTGTTTTTCGCAAAATGCAAGAGTCTTTTCCACTCTTAGCCAAAAGCAAGACCGGCCGCTGGTGTGGGCAGCGGCCGGTCTTGAGATCACAGGGGGTTATGCCGCCTTGAATGGGTTATGCGGCTTTCTTCTCCGTGTGCTTCTTGGTAGCATGGATAAACAGGGCCAGCATTGCAACGGCGAAGACGATGCCCACAGGGTATGCGATTGCCGTATTGTAGATGGTGGCACCCTCAGCGGTCTTGCTGTTCAGCAGGCCGCCCAGGCACTCCGGAGCCAGCACGAAGTAGGTGCAGGACACGGCGCTCATGAAGGTAGCGGGCACAGCGGTGATCCAGTAGTTCTTCTTCTCCTTGAACAGGTACATGGAAGCAGCCCACAGAACGATCATGGCCAGCGTCTGGTTGGTCCAGCTGAAGTAACGCCAGATCACGGTGTAGTTGATGAAGCCCAGTGCGTTGCCGATGCCCAGGAAGGCGCCGACACCCAGAACGGGGATGCAGAGCTTCAGGCGGTTTGCGTAGCTGTCCTGGTCCAGCTTCAGCCAGTCGGCCAGAGTCAGACGAGCGGAACGGAACGCGGTATCACCAGAGGTGATGGGGCAGATGACGACGCCGATCATTGCCAGGGCAATGCCGACACCGCCCATGGTCTTGGAGCAGACGTCGTAGATGGCGGCGGACTGACCTTCGGCCAGAGCAGCGGCCAGACCGGTGTTCAGACCACCGGTGACTTCGTACAGAGAGCAGCCTGCAGCAGCCCAGATCAGAGCGATAATGCCTTCGCAGACCATTGCGCCGTAGAAGACGAAGTGGCCCTGCTTCTCACTCTTCATGCAGCGAGCCATCAGAGGCGACTGAGTGGAGTGGAAACCGGAGATAGCGCCGCAGGCAACGGTGATGAACATGAAGCTCCAGATCGGAGTTCCGGAGGGATGCATGCTGCCGAAGTGCTCCCAGATCTCGGGGATGGTGTAGGCGGGGTTGGTGAAGATGCCAAAGATAACGCCGACGGCCATGATGATCAGGCAGATGCCGAAGATGGGGTAGATCTTACCGATGACGGCGTCGATGGAGATGAAGGTCGCAATGAAGTAGTAGACCAGGATGATGACCAGCCAGAACAGAGTGGTGGTCAGAACACCGGACATACCGCTGTTCTTGCACAGGGTGACGATCAGGCCGGCAGGGCCGACTGCGAACACGGTACCGACCATGATCAGCAGCACGACGGAGAACACACGCATGACGTTCTGCATCACAGGGCCGAGGTATTTGCCGGTGATCTCTGCGATAGAGCCGCCGTCATTACGCTCGCTCATCATGCCGGAGAAGTAGTCGTGGACACCACCGGCAAAGATGGTACCGAAGGTGATCCACAGGAACACCACAGGGCCCCACAGAGCACCCTGCAGTGCGCCGAAGATGGGGCCGAGGCCCGCGATGTTCAGCAGCTGGACCAGAAACAGCTTCCACTGGGGCATCACGACGTAGTCAACACCGTCGTTGATGCGGACAGCAGGAGTTTCACGGTCATCGGGTCCGAACGTGTTGTCAACGATCTTGCCGTAGACGAAGTAACCGCCGATCAGGATCGCTAAACAGAGTAAGAAACTAATCATACCAGAAACCTCCTTTTTGATTTCTACAGCCGACCCCATTCTGCCGACTGCCAAAATCATCCTTGGCCTTATGTTAACACATTCTTCATAAAATGAATAATATGCTTCTGGTATGGGCCATATATCAAAAAATATATGGCCCGGCACCCTGTTTGTGGGATGTCGGGCCATATTTTAACGAAGGCACGATTGAATTTTGACACTGTTTCTCTTTGAAACGATTCCGGGAATGCCCAGAAGGCAGTTTGCCGAAAATTTTAGTGCGTTTTTGTGCAGAGTGCTGAGAGAGGGCGCTTTTTTGCCTTTTTCCGTGGCTTTTCTGCATAAAATGGCGAGAGCTGGAAACAGGACCTTATTTTACCGTGAGGGAGGCTTCCCGGTGGAGCAGGTCGATGAATGCCTGTTCTTCGGACCGGAGCGCGCCGTGGTCGGGGTAGACCAGCACGTCCCGCATGACCTGACGCTGGGCGGGGCATTTTTTGAGCACCAGATGGAACTGGTCCAGCGCCCGCTGGGGCATGGGGGAGGCCCACATATAAGCCGAGGGCAGCTGCTGCAAGATAGAAAACTGGCTGCACCGCTCGTAGACATGGATGCGGCGGCTGTCGTTGACGTGCCAGCGCACGCCGTCGCCGCCGTCTTCGCCGGGGAGCTGAAAGTCGTCGTGCAGGATCTCCATATAATGGTTCAGCTCCGAGAGGTCTTTCACCTCATGCTTGGCCAGCGGGCCGTCCCGGTTGGTGAGCAGGCGGTACTCGAATTCCATCACCGGCTCCATTTTCAGGCCCCGGCGGGCGCAGTAGTGGATGTAGTGGTCGTCGTCCTCGGCGGCATACCGCAGCAGCGCCAGGTGATAGCCCCGGCGCAGCACGAAGTCCAGCGCCTCCATGGAGCCGCCCTCCCGGATGTGGATGCGGAGCTGGTCGGCCCCGGCGGCTTCTTTCAGGAAATCCACCGCCGCATAGGAGGCGTAGGTGGCGTGGGGGATCATCACCCGCAGCTCGGCGCAGCGCTCCCGGGCGTGGTGGGCATCTTCCGTCAGGCGGTCTACCTCTTCCAGCACCCGTGCGGCCTGCTCGATGAACCGCCGCCCCTGCTCAGTGGGGATCATGCCGGTGGACGAGCGCTCAAAGATGCGCAGGCCGTATTCCTCTTCCAGATTCTTCAGCGCTTTGCTGACGTTGGGCTGGGCGGCGTAGAGCTGCTTTGCCGCAGCGCTCACCGAGCCCCATTTCTTAATGGCAACGAGATAACGCAGTTCTGTGATGTTCAAAGCTCTTCTCCCCCGGTCAATGCAGATTCTCCTTTATTTTATCAGCCCGGCGGCAGGCGTGTCAAGCCGCGGTTGACGCCTCGGAGAGCGGGGCTTATAATAAAGAAAAACGCCCCGGGAGGTGGAAGCTATGGAGCGTTACCGCGTTGTGCGCATCGAAGAGCAGATGTACGGCTGCGAAGAGCTGCCCGAAGGGGCAGAGGTCTGCTGCGACGTGACGGTAGAGGCAGCGGACGGCACCCGGAAGACCCTGTCCTGCCCCGACGCCGAGCTGACACGGCAGGGCATCGACGAGGGAGATGCCGTGCTCTGGGACGGCACAGCCCTGCGCAAAGCCTGAATTTGGAAAAGAGCTGGAAAAGGAGAGGAACATCATGAAAAAAATCGAGACTTCTGCCCTCATCGGCCTGGGTGCGCTGGGCATCCTCTTTGGCCGGAAGATGCCCGGCGTGAAGGTCATTGCGGACGCGGAGCGCGTTGCCCGCTACTCGGCCCAGCCGGTGGTCTGCAACGGCAAAGAGTGCCATTTCGACTATGTCACGCCGGAGCAGGGCCAGCCGGTCGATCTGGTCCTCGTGGCCGTCAAGGCCACGGTGCTCGAGCAGGCCATCAAGGACATCAAAAAGTTCGTCGGCCCCGACACCATCATCATCAGCGTGCTCAACGGCATCACCAGTGAGAATGACATCGAGGCTGTCTATCCCGGCCGCTGTCTGTGGAGCGTCGCCATCGGGATGGACGCCACCCGGGTGGGCCGCAGCCTGACGTTCGGTGCCGAAGGCCGCATCCAGTTCGGCGAGAAGGGCGGCGAGATGACCGACCGCGTAAAAGCGGTGGACGAATACCTCACCGCCTGCGGCATCGCCAGCGAGCCCTGCAATGACATCCTCTTCAAGCAGTGGAGCAAGCTGATGGTCAACGACGGCCTCAATCAGGCGGCCGCTGCTTTTGACCTGCCCTACGGCGGCCTGACCAAGCCCGGCCCGGCCTATGATAAGATGATCGAAGCGATGCAGGAAGTCATTGATCTGTCGGTGCTGGAGGGCGTCAACCTGCCTGCCGACAACCACAAAGCCTTCCTCGAATCCATGGCCCCCACCTTCAATCCCGACGGAATGCCCAGTATGCGGCAGGACGTCCTCGCCAAGCGCCCCACCGAGGTGGAGCAGTTTGCAGGTGTCGTCCGCCGTCTGGCCCAAAAGCACGGGATGCCCACTCCGGCCAACGATTTCTTCTATGAGAAGATCCGGGAGATCGAGGCCAATTACAATAAATAAGGAGACACCATGTACAGCATTTATTTTGCCCGCCACGGCGAGACGGTCTGGAACGTGGAGAATAAGATCTGCGGCATGACCGACAGCCCCCTCACCGAAAAAGGCCGTCAGCAGGCCCGGGAGCTGGGCCGGAAGGTCAAAGAGAGCGGCGTCCGCATCGACGAGATATTGTATTCACCCCTGAGCCGCGCCGCCGACACCGCAAAGGCCGTGGCCGAGGCCACCGGCCTGCCCGCCCGCTGTGAGCCCCGCCTGCGGGAGCAGTGCTTTGGCAAATACGAAGGCACGCCCCGGGACGGCGCAGAGTTCCGCATCTCCAAGACTCATTTTGCCGACCGCTACGATGGCGGCGAGAGCATGATGCAGCTGGCCCAGCGCATTTATAATCTGCTGGACGAGCTGCGGCAGGATGAGAACAAGACCTATCTTCTCGTGGCCCACAACGGCATCGCCCGTGTGGTGGAGTCCTATTTCCACGACATGACCAACGAGGAATATTCCGCCGCCGGCATCAAAAACTGTGAGTTGGTGGAATACCGGTTCGAATAACAGCAAAAGGCCGTCGGGGGCTTCCCGACGGCCTTTCTTTTCAACAGGATGCTTTGCGATAGTGGAAAACTTTGTCCTTCCGGATGAACATCAGCACCGTGACGCAGAGCGCACCGGTTTCGGCTGCCGTGACGGCCAGCCAGACGCCCTCGATGCCCAGCACGAGGGGCAGGAGGATAAGGGCCAGCAGCTGGAACAGCAAAGTGCGCAGGAAGGAGATGAGCGCACTGGTCACGCCGTCGCCCAGAGCAGTGAAGAAGGAGGAGCCGTAGACATTGAAGCCCATGAGGAAGAAGTTCAGGGCGTAGACGCGGAAGGCGTGGCTGGTCAGTGCCAGCAGCTCGGCGTCGTAGCCCACGAAGATGCGGGCCACATAGGGGATGACCAGCATGGAGAGGGCCGTCATAACGACGGCGATGACGCCGATGAGGCGGAGGCTCTTGGAGTAGAGGTTGTTCAGCTCGGCGTGGTTGCGTGCGCCGTAGTGGTAGCTGACGATGGGGGCGCTGCCGACGGCATAGCCCACGAAGACGGCCACAAACAGGAACGCCGCATACATGATGACGCCATAAGCCGCGACACCGTTTTCACCGGCAAAGCGGAGGAGCTGGTAATTGTAAAGAATATTGACCAGCGACATGGAAAGATTGGTCATCAGCTCCGAGGAGCCGTTGATGCAGGCGCTGCGGATGACGCCGCCGTTCCACTGGGCGCGGCCCAGATGGATAGAGCTGGTGGAGCGCTTATTGAGGAAGTAGAACACCGGCAGCACGCCGCCCACGGCCTGGCTGATGAAGGTGGCGATGGCTGCGCCCTCGACGCCGCCGTGGAGCATGCCCACAAGAACAACGTCCAATACCATGTTGGTGACGCCCGCCGCCACCGTGAAGGCGAAGCCCAGATGGGGCTTTTCGGCGGTGACAAAGAAGCTCTGGAACATATTCTGCAAAATGAAGAAGGGCAGGCAGATCATCAGGAGGCGGCCATAACGGACGGCATAGTCCAGCATCTCGCCCTCTGCGCCCAGCAGCGCCGCCGCCGGGCGGACGATGAGAACGCCGACAGCGGAGAGGACGATGCCCAAAATCAGGCCCGTCCAGACAAAGAGACTGAAATAGCGGTCGGCCTTTTCCCGGTCGCCCTCGCCCAGCGTGATGCCCACGATGGCGCTGCCGCCGGTGCCAAGCATGAAGCCCACCGAGCCGACCAGCATGGGCACCGGCATGATGAGGTTGACGGCGGCAAAAGCCGTCTTGCCCACAAAGTTCGAGACGCACAGGCCGTCCACGATGCCGTAGATGGAGGTGAACAGCATGGTGCCGATGCAGGGCAGCACGAACCGCAAAAGGCGGCTGTAATCAAAGTGGTCGGATAACTGTATTTTCTGCTTTGACATGGGTACTCCTTTGACTCAAGATGCAAAAAAGGCCGGATAAGAGACACACAGCACGATGCAGGCCCTTTTCTGCTGTGCGGCTACGGCTGCACAGCCTCCGGGCGAACACTCGCTGCGGCATCTTATCCGGCCTTTCAATTACGTTGAAATAGCCCTCCGATGAGCGAAAAACAGTATAACAGAGTTTATTTTTATTGTCAAGACTTACATCCCAGGCCGCCAGCCGGTGCAGTAGCGGGCATAATCCCGGTCTGCCTGCTTGACGTAGAGCACCAGCTCCTCGCCGCCGTCCTTTCGGGTGCGCTGGCGCACCTTGGTGGGCAGGTTCTGGCGGTGGAGCAGCTCCATCTCGTCGTTCAGCGCTTCTTCGGTGTCAAAGGTGTCCAGCTCGATCCAGTGGGTGGCAAAGAGCCAGAATTTTACAAGATGTTCGTTCAAGATCCAATTTCCTCCGATGCATTCAGACGGTAAAAGGGCGCGATGGCGTTCACGTCGCCGTGGCGCACGATGGAATAGGTGATGTCACAGTAGGGCTGGATGGCGGTGCTCTTCTCGACGGTGGAGATGAGCAGGACCTGCAGCTGCATCCGGCGGAACAGCTCCATCATGGGGCGGATGCGGTCGCTGGTCATCTTGCTGAACGCCTCGTCCAGCAGCACCAGACGGATGCTGTTCTCGCTCTTCTGGTAGATCTGCAGCAGGGATGCGCAGATGGCCACATAGAAGGGTGCCTGATTCTCGCCGCCGGAGGAGTCGCGGCTGACGCGGGACAGGTATGCCTGCTGGCCGGTGACCCGGTTGGTCACCTTGATGTCGTAATCCAGATAGGTGCGGTAGTCCACATAATCCGACAGGGTGGTGGTGCCGGTGCGGCCCTCCTGCCGGGCACGGGTGTTCTCGTCCACATCCGCCATGATCTTTTCCATCAGCGCATCCACCTGCCGCTCGTAGGCGGGGTCGGCGGTGGCGGCAAGGTTGTCCAGCGAGTCGCCCTCGGTCATCTGCTGGTTGCCCTTGTCCACGATGACCTGATAGAACGCAGCCAGCTGCGGGTCACGGCTGGGCTCCAGCTCAAAGCGGTAGACTTCTTCGCCGTAGGTCAGCTGTTCCATCACCTTGTTCAGCTCCCGGAACTGCCGCCGGGCATTGAAGATGTCGTCCTTCATGCGGAAGAGGATGTCCTTGCGGAAGCGGTCCTTGCAGTCGCGCTGGGCCTGCTCCAGACGGGCGGCGTAGCGTTCCAGGTCGATGCGCACAAGGCTCTCGTGCTGGGCACGGTACTGGTCCAGCCCCGCCAGACCCAGCGGGTAATCACAGACGTAGTGCTCGTTGTAGGCCTTCTGGGCGGGTTCCAGCGTGCCGGTGAGGTAGGCCGTCAGGGCATCGTCCAGCCGGGCCTGTGCCTTTTCGGCGGCCTGTGCGGCGGCTGCGGGCTTGTCGGCCGGAGCAAGGGCCTGCATCCGGGTGCGGGCCAGCGGCTCCAGCAGCGGATGGGCCGCAAAGAACTTCCGGGCCGCGTCGGCGCTCTGCTGTGTCGTCTCCCCGGCCTTTTTCTGTTCGGCTTCGCAGGAAGCGATCTGTTTTTCGCACACGCGGATGTCGCCGCCCACCTGCTCCACAGCGGTGCGGGCGGCTTCCCAGGCGGCTTCCCGCGTTTCTTCCTCGCGGTACATCTCCTGCAGCAGGGGGTTCTCGCGGTATTCGGCCAGCTTGCCCTCCTGTTCGGCCACCGCATTCCGGGCTTTTTCGGCGGCGGTGCGGGCCTCCCACAGGCCGGCCAGCTGCTGCGGCGCGGTGCCGCGCTGGAAGTTCTGGTACTGGTCGTAGGCGGTTTTCAGGTTCTGCTCGGTCTGGGCGGCGGTGCGGGTGCGCTCGGCCAGAGCTTCCAGCTCTTCGGCCAGTGCCCCGGCGCGGGCGCGGCGGGCTTCCAGGCCGATGTAACGCTGCGGGGTGCGCAGGCGCTCCAGCCGGAAGGGATGGTGCCGCAGCAGGTCGCGGGTGGCGCTGTCCGGGTACTGTTCCAGTGTTTCAGGGGTGTCGCAGCAGACGATGCGCCGCAGGATGGTGTCGGCGTACTGGGCCGCCAGCGGGTTTTCGCTGGTGACCTGTGCCGCCAGACTGTCCGCCGGGGCAGTCTCGGCATGGCGGTTGGCCTTGCGGATGCCCGGCGTGTCCAGCAGGCTGATGGGCCCCACCTTGTCCTTCAGGGCCACAAAGGCGCTCTTGGCGGCCTCGTAATGGGCGGGCGGCACAAGGATGTCGAACCGGCGGTCGCCCAGGCAGGCTTCCACGCAGTCCTGCCAGCTCTCGTCCGCCACGGCCAGCAGCTCACAGAAGATCTTGGCATCCGGCTGCATGCCGCGGCTCTTCAACTCCGCGTTCACGGCATCCCGCACACGGGTGGCGGCATCGCCGTGGGGGTACACCCACTTGCCGCCGGACACGGCGTCCAGCTCGGCGCGCTTGTCCGCCTGCTCTTTGCGCAGGGCGGCGGTGTTCTGCCGGGCCGCAAAGTAGGCTTCTTCCAGCGGTTTTTCCTGCGCGGCAAGCCAGTCGGTGAGCTGCGGCAGGGTGTCGGCGGTGAGGTTTTCCAGCTTCCAGCCGGAAGCAAACCCGCTGCGGCGCAGGGCTGTGAGCAGGGCTTCGGCCTTGGATGCGGCATCCTCGGCCTGCGCGGCTTTGCGGGCGGCGGCATCCTGCGCCGTCTTGCGGCGGGACAACTCTTCCTCCATGGCATCCAGTGCCCGGCCCTCGCCGCTGGCACCGGCTGCGCTGTGGGCGGCAAGGTAGGCGCGGCGGGCTTCCGCCTCCGCGTTCTTGGCCTCGGCATAACGGGCGTTCAGGGCCTCCAGCTGGCGGTGTCCGGCATCCAGATGGCCCTGCCACACGTCCTGTTCCCCGCCGTCGGCAGCAGCACGGGCCAGCAGGGCCGCGCCCCGGTTCACAAGGGCTTCGGTCTGCTTTCCGGCGGCTTCGCGGCCATCGTTCACGATCTCTTCCAGTGCATCGGCGCGGGTCTGGGCTTCGGCCAGCACAGCGTGCAGGTTTTCCAGCTCCAGCCGGTCGCCCTGCAGTGCTTCCAGATCCAGCTCCGGCTGCGGCAGGATGTACTGGTACAAAAATTCCCGGAAGTTGGGGATCTCATCCATGCTGGTGCCCATCTGGAACACTTCGTTGAACTTTTTGCCCAGCGGGCTGGACGCCCGCCCGATGCCCAGCGCCCGACAGATGCGGTCACGGGCTTCGCTGGGGCTGCGGGTGTAGGAGAGTCGGCCGACGGCGGGCTTGAAGTCCTCCTTGGCGCTGGGGGCACCGGTACGCGGGTCGATGAAGGGCAGCTGTTCCAGCGTGCAGCCGTCCTCGGAGAGGTACCAGGTCTGGTCGCCGGGGTGCAGCTCCTGCATGGGGCCTTCCGACTCCACCCGCACCGCGATGACAAAGGGGGCGCGCTTGAGACTGTCGTAGAACTCTGCCCCGATGTAGGCCACGGTATGGCCGGGGCGGCGGTAAGCGTTTTCCCCGCGCTGCTTCGCGTGGACCGAGCCCTGCAGGGTGCGGCCGCTCTTCTTATTGCCCAGGGCATTGAAGTTGCGGTTGGTGGTCAGGCAGTAGCGGATGGCATCCAAAATGGTGGTCTTACCCACGGCGTTCACGCCGATCATATAGGTCAGGCGGGCACAGTCAAAGGTGACGTTTTCAAAGTTGTGCCAGTTGATGAGTTTCAGGCGTTTGAGTTCGATCATGCTTCTGCCTCCCCTGCGGCGGTGTCGGCCCCTTCCGGCCGTTCATACAGTCCCAGCTCGGTGCGGGTGCGGGCGCTCTCTGCCGCTGCGTCGGCAAGGTCGGCATCCGGCAGGGCCAGCAGCACGGTCGGGAACACCTCGATGCGGCTGTCCAGCCCGGAGAGCCGGCCCACCGGTCGGGCCAGATTGTACCGGCGCAGCGTGCGCATCAGCCGTTCCAGCGTCTGCTGGTCCAGCCTGCGGGGCAGGTTCATCTTCTGCAGCTCGGTCTGCACCTCTTCCACGGTCACCAGCACCTGATCGGCGCTGGCGGCAAGGCTCTCCCGCTTTTGCAGGTAGAGCAGCCGCAGCACCAGCAGCAGGATGCTCTCGTATTTCAGCAGCCGGGCCTGGCTGCCCTCGTGCTCGTTGACGAGCGCCGCCGCCTGCAGCGGGGCCGGGTAGAGCAGGACCGCATAGCCCAGCGGCGCGAACACGGCCCGCACCTCGTTCAGGTGGTCCTGCACATAGAGATACTTCGACCGCTGGTCCTCCACGCCGCCCAGCAGAAAGCAGTGGCTGAGCAGATAGTTTGCGGTCTCTTCCAGCAGTTTATTCGTTTCGGCCATGGGGTTCCTCCTTGCGGGGCATCAGGATAAATTCTTCGAACCGGAAGCCGCCCCGCTCGACCCACTTCCCGGTCCGTTCGATGTCATAGTCCCGCCGCGGCGACTGCGAGTAGGTGTGCAGGCCGATGATGCGGGCAAAGTCGCTGGGATATTCGTCGGCCAGCGTGGACGCCGCCACCTGCCTGCGGGCGGCAAGGGCCTGCTGCGCCAGCAGGGCCACGTTCTCTTCGGTCACGGCCATCCGGGCGTATTCCAGCAGGAGCTGCTGCTCCTTTTGCAGCTGTTCCGGGTCCAGCGTTCCGGTCTCCACCGGCCTGAGCGGCACCTCGCTGCGGGGCGCAGCGGGCGGGTAGAGCGGCTTTTCGCCGAAGATCTGCACCGGGTAAAGGTGCAGATGCTTTGCCACCGGGCCGTCATCCGGTTCGAACAGCTGGTCCGGCGTCTTGATCTCCTCGGCATAGCGGCGGAGCAGCGCCGTGACGCTGCCCTGCGCCGAGCGGTCGCTCAGCAGCAGAAACTGCGCCCGCTGCACGGCACGCTTGCGGTAGCGGATGTGGCTGGCGTCGATCTGCTTCATCAGGCCGCTCATCTCTTCCAGCGCATCCCGCTGCTTCTGGATGAGGGCCCGCACCGCCGGGGCGGCCTCGTTCGGCGCACAGCGCTCCACGCGGGCATAATCCAGCGCCAGCTGCGGCAGATAGTTTGCCTCGCAGTCGTCCAGCCCCTCTTCGAGGTAGGCGCGGTAGTTGAACAGGTTGTCACTGGTCTTGAACCGGTGGTACGCTGCCGCAACGACCTTTTCCTCGTACTGGTCGAACAGTTCCAGCACCTCCTGCGGGGTGCGGTTGCGGGTGAGCCGGTCGATGTAGTGGCCGATGGAGGCATTGAGCGCACGGAGCGACTTGTTCAGCGCTTCGAGGTCGGACGCGACCTCCCGCAGGACATTCTCGTAGGGGCTCTTCTCCTCCCCGATGCCCCGCAGCAGCTGCCAGGCCTTGTACAGCTTGCCGGTATAGGTGACGACGCGCGGGTTCAGGATCTCTTCCAGCGCTTCCAGCAGAGGCGTCACCTCCGGCACAAAGGCCAGCGAAGGTTCTTCCTCATAGCTGCCGGGCTGCTCTTCCAGCCAGCCGGTGCGCCGCAGCCGCAGCAGAAAGCCCAGCGCCAGCAGATGCGGGTCGCGGGTGGGCTGCTCGGCCTCGTCTCCGGCGTCGTCGGCGTCCAGCGCCAGCGGCTTTGCCAGCGCCGCAAAGTAATCCTCCGCGCGGGAGACGGCTTCGGCGCGGGAGATGCTGTAATCCGCCGTGTGGCGGCACTCCTCCCACAGCAGCAGGAGCAGCTCGGCATAAAACGCCCGGTTCGGCCCCGCCAGCGGGCGGAACAGACGCGGGGAGACCAGTTCAAACAGCTGCATCAAAAGATCCTTTCTTTCGCAAATTTCCGCCTCTATTGTACCACAAAAAACAGGCCCTCTCAACCGGTGGCCGGGCGCATCTTCCGGAACGATCTGCACACGAGCCGCCGCAGGCTGTGAAAATTCATCCCGAATTTACACAATTTCACCACGATTTTGTGTTATGCTTCTTATAAAGAAATGGAAAAGGCATCGCAGGCTGAACTCCCACTCAACACAATGCCCCCCGGAATGCAGGCTTCCGGGGGGCTTCGTGTTTGTTCGGGGCTTTACAGTTCCTGATATGCGCTCATCATGGCGGGGATGAACTGCTTTTTGCGGCTGACAACGCCGGGCAGGGTCCAGCTGCCGTCTTCGGCGGGCTGGGTCTCAAAGCCGTCCGACAGCACCTCGGCGGCATAGCGGCCTTCGCAGATGACGACGCTCTCCTCCTTGGGCACATCGGTCAGCAGCATATAGATATCCTCCACATTCTGCTTGTTGCGGGCCTCTTCGAGGTAGGGTTTGAGCAATTTTTCGGCGGCCAGCAGGTTCTTGCGGGTCATGTAGCTGCCCTGCGCCACGCCGAAGCGGATATCGCCGCACATGAAGACCTTGAAGTCCTGCAAAAAGACCTCTTCGGGGGTCTTGCCGTCCAGTTTTTCACCGGCCTCGAACATTTCGGTGGAAAACTCGTCGATGTCCACACCGGCGATCTGGGCCAGACGCTTGGCCGCCGCCACATCCACCGGGGTGCAGGTGGGGCTGCGGAAGACCAGCGTATCCGACAGAATGGCCGCCAGCAGCAGACCGGCGATCTGGGCCGGGATCTCCACGCCGTTCTCGTCGTACATCTGGGTGATGATGGTGGCAGTGCAGCCCACCGGCTGATTGCGGAAGTAGACCGGGCCGCTGGTCTCCAGACTGCCGATGCGGTGGTGGTCGATGATCTCCAGGATCTCCGCCTGGTCAAAACCCTCCACGGCCTGGGTGGCCTCATTGTGGTCCACCAGGATGATGCGGCGCTTGCGCAGGGCGATGATGTTGCGGCGGCTGACCATGCCGCAGTATTTGCCCTCTTCATCAAGGATGGGGAAATAGCGGTGGCGCACCTTGGCCATGACGCGCATGACATCCGCCACCGGCGTGACGAGGGTGAACTTCAGGATGTCTTCGCGGGTCATATAATAGGAGATGGGGGCGCACTGGCTGATGAGCTTGCCGGCCGCGTAGGTATCGTAGGGGGTCGTCATGATGGCGACGCCCATTTCGTCGGCGATGCGCTGGATGGTGTGGCCCACCTTGGAGCCGTTGCAGATGATGAGGAGGGAGGCCTCCTTCTCAATGGCGCACAGCTGGCTCTCGTACCGGTTGGTCAGGATGACGATGTCGCCCTTTTCCACATTGCTTTCCAGCATTTCGGGGGTAGCGGTGCCGATCTTGATGTGGCCGGTGGTGCAGACAGCGTTCTCGTCGCCCACCACCATGGTGCCGCCCAGCGTTTCGAGGATGTTCCGGAAGCTGGTCTGGCTCTTGGCCAGAACGCCGGTGTCGAAGACGTCCATGTTGGCGGTCGCGATGTCCTTGACCGTGATGATGCCCTCCAGATCGTTTTCTGCGCTGGTGATGGGCAGGGTGTCGATTTTCTGGTCGCGCATGATCTCCCACGCACGGCGCAGGCTGGTGGCACCGGGGATGCCGGGCATCTCGCGGTAATCCACATCCCGGATCTTCGGGTTGACGTCGGTGCACATGCGGGGCGGGGTCACGCCGAACTTTTTCAGGACGAACTCGGTCTCCTGGTTCATCCGGCCCGCGCGGCGCGCCTCGCAGACAAGGTCGCTGGTCTTGTTTTTCAGTTCCGCATACGCAATGGCGGAGCAGATGGAGTCGGTGTCCGGGTTGCGGTGCCCGATGACCACGACTTTATGGGCTGCCTTTGGCATAATCTTTCCTCTCTCTATGGAATCGTTCATTCATTTACCTTCTTCTGTGCTGCACACAGAAGTCCGGTTTCATTCTATCACATCCCACCGCAGGGGTAAAGGGAACCGACGGCACTTTGTTTCTTAAAATTTTGCGAGGTTCTTGGATACAACATCTTGATTTTCCTGCGATTCCGCGTTATGCTTAGTTTTGTGACATCCCAGAGCAAGAGGAGGAACTATGACAACCACAACAACCAAGCCGCTGTTTACCCGCAAACAGCTCATTGCCCTGCTGCTGCCGCTGATCGCCGAGCAGGCGCTCAGCGTGACCATCGGTCTGGCCGATACCCTGATGGTCTCCTCGGTCGGCGAAGCGGCCGTGTCGGGCGTCAGCCTGGTGGACTCATTCAATGTGCTGATGATCCAGCTGCTCAGCGCGCTTGCCACCGGCGGTGCCGTCGTCGCCAGCCAGTACATCGGCCACCGGGAGCCGAAGAACGCCAAGGCCGCCGCCGCCCAGATCCTGTTCATCATGATCTCGCTCAGCACCGTGGTCGCCGCCGTGGTAGCGGTGGGGCGGCACGGCATCCTGCGGGGCATCTTCGGCTCCATTGACGCCGACGTCATGCGCTACGCCGAGACGTATTTCCTGCTCTCGGCGCTGAGCTATCCCTTCATCGGTGTGTACAACGCCGGAGCGGCGCTCTTCCGCGCACAGGGCAACAGCAAGATCAGCATGCTGTCCAGTCTGGTGATGAACGTGGTGAACATCGGCGGCAACGCCGTGCTCATCTTCTACTTTAAGATGGGCGTCATGGGTGCCGCGCTGGCCAGCCTTGTCTCCCGGATGATCGCCTGCTTTGCGGTCATCTACCTGCTGGAAAAGCCCGGCTGTCTGCTCCGCATCGAACACCTGACCGATCTGAAGCCCGACCTGCCCCTCATCCGCCGCATCCTGCGGGTGGGCATCCCGGCCGGCATCGAGAACGGCATGTTCCAGATCGGCAAGTTGTCGGTCTCCAGCCTGACGTCCACCCTCGGCACCTCGGCCATTGCGGCCAACGCCGTGGCGGGCAACATCACCACCTTCCTGAATGTTCCGGCCAACGCGGTCGGCATGGCGGTGCTCACCGTCATTGGCCAGTGCCTGGGTGCAGGCGAAAAAGAGCAGGCCAAACACTACGCCCGCCGCTTCCTGCTGGTGGCCTATGCAGGCGCTTGGATCATGAACCTGTCGGCCTTCTTCTTCCTGAACCGCATCACCCTGTCCTGGTTCAACCTCTCCCCGGAGTCCAACGCCATGGCGCTGCAGGTGATGGTCTGGTTCAACATCATCTCGCTGTTCATCTGGCCGTCCAGCTTCACCCTGCCCAACATCCTCCGCGCCGCCGGCGACGCCACCTTCACGATGACGGTCAGCGTCTTCTCCATGTGGGTGTTCCGGGTGGGCTTCTGCTACCTGATGGTCCTGGGCCTGCACCAGGGCAATCTGCTCAGCATCTGGGGCGGCATGTTCCTGGACTGGCTGTTCCGCTCCCTCTTCTTTGCCATCCGCTTCTTTAAGGGAAGCTGGCTGGAAAAGAAAGTCATCTGAGCCTGCGCTTCCGGATTGCTTTCCTGCCCGAAAACGTGTAGAATAGAAAGCAGGAAACGATTGGATGAAAAGGAGGCGCTCTGATGAAACATTCTCTGACCGCACTTTTGCTCACACTGGCACTGTTCTGCTGCCTGCTGACCGGCTGCGGCCCGACGCCCGATGTTCCGGGCGGCAGCGAAGGCAGCAACGGCTCTTCTTCGGGCAGCACCAACTCCGGCACCGAACCCGATGACGCAAACGGCACCAACTCCGCCAGGTTGCAGCCCTCGGTCTCGATGACCTCGCTGGTCCAGCCGGGTGCGCAGGAAAGCACCTACACTGCAAACTACCGATTCACCATCACCAACCCTAATACGGCCTACAGCGTCAAGGTGCGTCTGGGCCTGACTCTGACCAGTGCTGCCGGGGAGAAACGAACGGACTTCACATTTTCTCCGGTCATCGCACCCGGCGATACCGTCTGCTTCATGTACAAAAAAAGCTACACTGGTTTCCACCCCACGGGCTGCTCACTGACCTCTTCCACGGATTATCTGACCCCGGAACAGGTCGTGCGGACCAGCGATCTTCTCATCCTGAAGCCGACTGAGACCAAGAACTCCAAAGTCGATTATAATACCTTCTCTGGTGCGGTGAACAACACCAGCCGTTACGCCACAAAAGTGAAGGTCTCTCTCTTCCTGAAAAAGAACGGCCAGCTCGTCTCGGTCGATGCGCCGACACTTTTGCTGAGCATCCCTGCCGGTGGAACTGCCACATACAGCATCCTGCACTACAAGGATGCCGCCTATGACGACTACGAAGTGACCGCGACCCCTTGGAACTGACGGATTCCCCGAACGCCAGCCGCGCAAGCGGCTGGTTTTTTTGTACCCTTTTGCAGGAAAATCCGGTTCTGGATCGTATTCCTTTCAGAGAGGGCGGTTCCGGAGCCGTTCTCTCTCCCTGAAATTCCCATGTCGCACAAATTTTTCACAGATATTTTAGAGAAGTTGTCCTGTTTAGGGCTTGTTTTTGCGCGATGACCGGCGTATAATGATACGCTGCTAAGAACTTTAAGAAGGCTCTGCCTTCCAACTCCAAACAAAGGAAGTGTGTTCCATGCGAAACTGGTTTTCCCGCCATCCCATCTGGTTCATGGCGTTCTATCTTGTGTTTTATCTCTCGGTGTTCCACTGGCTCGAAGTCAACATCACCGTGCCGGAAGTCTGGGTCCACTGCCATCTGGATGACCTCATCCCCTTCTGCAAGTATGCCGTCATCCCCTATCTGGCGTGGTTCATCTGGATCCCGTTCACCCTGTTCTATCTTCTGTGGAAGGCCCCGCGCGCGGACTTCTGGCGGCTCTGCCTGCCGCTCTTTGCGGGCATGACCATCGCGCTGGCGGTCTATGTCATCCTCCCCAACGGGCTGGACCTCCGCCCCTACCGCGTCTACGGTTCGGACATCTTCGCCCGGATCGTCCGTCAGCTCTACTCCACCGACACTGCCACCAATGTCTGCCCGTCCATCCATGTCTTCAACTCGGTCACTCTGATGATGGCCTACTACCGCAGCCGCATCTTTGAGGAGCCCCGCCGCCGCTGGATGCGCCCGGCGTCTGCGGTGCTGTGCCTGTCCATCATCGCCTCCACCGTGCTGCTCAAACAGCACAGCTGCATCGATGTGGTCATGGGCATCCTGCTGGCCATGGCAGTGGACAGCGCCGCCTCCTCGCTGGAGCGGAGCGAGTACCGCATTTTGCAGAATCCCTGAACTTCATACAGCAAAAAAAGCACCTGCGCCGCAGGTGCTTTTTTTGCTGCTTAAAACAATCCTTCCGGCAGGCAGATGTCGTGCCGGGGGACTTTTTCCCATGAAAAGTCTGCCACGAGGCTCTCCGGTGTGCGGGGGGCTGGTTCTTCCTGCAAGCCGTAGGCGTAGGCCAGTTTTCCCACGATCTCTTCGGCGGTGTATTTTGCCCGGAGGTTCTCCAGACTCTGGTCGCCGTCCCGCTTGGACAGCCGCCGCCCATCCGGGGCCAGCAGCAGCGGGCAGTGGGCAAACCGCGGGGCCGTCAGGCCCAGCAGACGGTACAGATAGAGCTGCCGCGCCGTGGAGGAGAGCAGGTCTGCCCCGCGCACGACTTCGGTGACACCCATCCGGGCATCGTCCACGACGACGGCCAGCTGGTAGGCGAAGACGCCGTCCGCCCGGCGAAGGTAGAAGTCGCCGCAGTCCCGCAGCAGGTTCTCGCTGTGGAGGCCCATGCAGCCATCCCGGAAGGTGATGTCCTCATCGGGCACTCTGAGCCGGTAGGCCGGTGCCTTGACCCGGCGCTTTTCCGCGATCTGGGCAGGCGTCAGATCCCGGCAGGTGCCGGGATAGACGACATTGCCGTCCGAGGTGTGGGGCGCACTGGCCGCATGGAGCTGTGCGCGGGAGCAGAAGCAGGGGTAGACCAGCCCCTGCGCTTCGAGCATCTGATACGCGCGGGTGTAGATCTCTGCGCATTCGCTCTGGTAATAGGGGCCGTGGGGGCCGCCCCGGCTCCCGCCCTCGTCCCAGACGAGGCCCAGCCAGGCCAGGTCTTCTTCCAGCAGGTCTGCGTATTTCCGGGGGCAGCGCTCTGCGTCCAGATCCTCGATGCGGAGGACGATGCGCCCGCCCGCATGTCTGGCGCTCAGCCAGGCCAGCAGGCAGCACATCAGGTTGCCCAGGTGCATCCGCCCGCTGGGGCTGGGCGCGTAGCGTCCCGTGCTCATTCCAGCGTGTAGGTGCCGTCGCCAAGGGCACGCAGATGGACACGGTAGAAGGCGGCCACGGCCTTTGTCATGGCCTCGGCGTCGGCGACGCTGGCCGTCTCGACGGCACTGTGCATCGCGAACTGGGCGCAGCCGATGTCTGCCATCGGGATGGGCAGCGTGTGGCTCTGCAAATTGCCCAGCGTGCTGCCGCCGGCCTCGTCGGCGCGGTTCGTGAACACCTGCACCGGCACGTCGGCCTTCCGGCAGATGGCGCGGAAGATCGCGCCGCTGACGGCGTTCGTCGTGTACTTCTGGCTGGCGTTGTACTTGAGCACCACGCCGCCGCCCAGCCGCACGGGCGCGCAGGGGTCGGACTTCTGCGGGAAGTTCGGGTGGGTCGCGTGGGCGTTGTCGGCGCTCAGCATAAAGCTGTTGGCCATGGCGCGGTGGCTGGCCTGTGCGCTGTGGGGCACGGCCTCAAGGATGCGGTCCAGCACGTCGCGCAGGTAGCTGCTCGCGGCACCCATCCGGCTCGAGGAACCGACCTCCTCGTTGTCGAACATCGCCCAGACCGGGGCGCAGGCGCTGTCGGTCTCCCCGGACGCATCCAGAAAGCCCAGCAGCGTCGTGGCGGCGCATTCCAGATCGTCAATGCGCGGGGCCATGAAAAATTCACCGTCAGGGCCGATCTGGGTCGGGGCCTGGCGGGTGACGAGCTGCAGATCGCTGTCCAGAATGTCGGCGGCCTCCACGCCGAGGGACTCGGCGACGAGGTCGGTCAGGGTGCGGCTGCCCGCGGGGCCCCACAGCGGCTGCATATCGACCTGCGGGTTGTAGGTGTGGCCTTTGTTGATGTCCCGTTGAAAGTGGATGGCCAGCGACGGGATGACGAGCAGGTCGCGGTCAAGGTACACAAGGCGGCTCTCGATGCCGTCCTCGGTCTTGACGAGGGCGCGCCCGCCGACGGTCAGCGGGCGGTCCAGCCAGGTGGACATGATCATCCCGCCGTAGCCCTCGACGCTCAGGC
>OGGV01000532.1_pt1 | contig 24982 bp, 24 predicted proteins | sample 1571301 | NCBI WGS metagenome assembly OGGV01 (sample SAMEA2582072, study PRJEB24529) | metagenome | biome: Human gut stool | place: China | collected 2011
TATCAGACTATCGATATCCTTCGGGAGTTTGATCCGAAATATATCAATATCACCACGCATCGCAGCGAATACGTATATAAGGACCTGGGCAACGGACTTTTTCAGCGAAACCGGCTGAGAAGACGCCCGGGGACTGTTGCCGTAGCTGCCGCTATCCAGAACAAGTATAATATAACGGTGGTTCCGCACATACTGTGCAGCGGCTTCACCCGTGAAGAAACCGAATATGTACTGCTCGACCTGCAATTCCTGAATATCACCGATCTGCTGGTACTTCGGGGAGATAAGGCCAAACATGAATCAGTATTCACTCCCGAGGGCGACGGGTACCATCATGCTATCGAGTTGCAGGAACAAATCAATAACTTCAATAAGGGAATCTTTGTAGACGGCTCGGAGATGAAAGTAACCAACAGTCCGTTCTCCTACGGTGTGGCTTGCTATCCGGAGAAGCACGAGGAGGCTCCCAACATCGAATCCGATCTCTTCTGGCTGAAAAAGAAAGTAGAAGCAGGGGCGGAATATGCTGTAACACAGTTATTCTACGACAATAAGAAATACTTCGAATTTGTAGAGCAAGCAAAGGCAGCAGGCATCAATGTGCCTATCATTCCGGGCATCAAGCCATTCAAGAAGTTGTCTCAACTCAGTATGGTGCCCAAGACATTCAAAGTAGACTTGCCGGAAGATTTGGTCAAGGAGGCTTTGAAATGCAAGAACGACAAGGAAGCCGAACAGGTAGGTATCGAATGGTGCGTCGCCCAATGCAAAGAGTTAATGGCACATGGAGTGCCAAGCATCCACTTCTACTCCATCGGAGCAGTGGACAGTATCAAAGAAGTGGCTAAAATCATTTATTGATATGTTTTTCAGAGACGTAATCGGACAAGAAGAAATCAAGCAACGACTCATTCAGGAAGTGAGTGAAGGGCGCATACCGCATGCCCAACTGATCTGTGGCCCCGAAGGAGTCGGTAAGATGCCGCTGGCTATCGCTTATGCCCGCTACATCAGTTGCACCAACCGGGGTGAGATGGATGCCTGCGGAGTATGTCCGTCGTGTGTGAAATTCAATAAACTGGTACATCCGGACGTACATTTCGTATTCCCCATCGTGAAAAGTTCTAAAGGAAAACGGGAAGTGTGCGACGACTATATCGCCGACTGGAGACCATTCGTTCTGAAGAATCCGTACTTCAACCTGAATCACTGGCTGAGAGAAATGGATGCCGAGAATGCACAGGCCATCATCTACGCAAAAGAGAGCGATGAAATCCTGAAGAAACTCAGCCTCAAATCGAGCGAAGGAGGATTCAAGATCACGATTCTCTGGTTGCCCGAAAAGATGCATCCGGTATGTGCCAACAAATTATTGAAATTGCTCGAAGAGCCACCTGAGAAAACTATCTTCCTGCTCGTATCGGAAGCTCCGGAAATGATTCTGCCTACTATTCTGAGCCGTACTCAACGCATGAACGTGCGAAAAATAGACGAACCGGCCATCGACCGCGTATTGCAGTCCAAATACGGTATCCAGCCTGCCGACAGCCTTTCCATTGCCCATCTGGCAAACGGGAACTTTATCAAAGCACTGGAAACTATTCATCTGAATGAAGAGAATCAGCTCTTCTTCGACTTATTTGTCAGCCTGATGCGATTGTCCTATCAACGGAAAATCAGGGAAATGAAGCTCTGGAGCGAACAGGTTGCCGGCATGGGACGTGAACGCCAGAAGAACTTTCTGGAATACTGCCAGCGCATGATCCGCGAAAACTTTATATTCAATCTCCATCAGCGTGATCTGACATACATGACAATCAACGAACAGAATTTCGCCTCTCGCTTTGCTCCTTTCGTCAACGAAAGGAACGTAATAGGCATCATGGATGAACTAAGCGAAGCGCAACTGCATATAGAACAAAATGTAAATGCCAAGATGGTATTTTTCGACTTCTCTCTGAAGATGATCGTACTGTTGAAGCAATAATAAATATATAAACTATGGAATATAAGCTTCATAATGGGAGCGGCGGTCTTTGCTGCAAAGGATGCTCCCGACAAGATAAGAAACTGAACACTTACGATTGGCTGGCAGACATACCAGGCAACGCGGAAGAGTGTGATATGGTGGAAGTGCAATTTAAAAACACCCGAAAAGGCTATTACCGCAACAGCAATAAGATCAAACTGGAAAAGGGAGACATCGTTGCCGTAGAAGCTGCTCCGGGCCATGACATCGGCGTCGTGACCCTGACGGGAAGACTCGTCCCGCTGCAAATGAAGAAGGCCAACTTCAAGACTGATGTTGAAATAAAGAGAATCTACCGGAAAGCAAAACCGGTGGATATGGAGAAATTCAACGAAGCGAAAGCAAAGGAACATGCGACCATGATCCGTGCCCGCCAGATCGCACTGAACCTGAACCTGGATATGAAAATCGGTGATGTGGAATATCAGGGCGACGGCAATAAGGCCATCTTCTACTACATTGCTGACGAACGTGTGGACTTCCGCCAACTGATTAAGGTACTTGCCGAAGCTTTCCGTGTCCGTATTGAAATGAAACAAATCGGTGCACGACAGGAAGCAGGACGTATCGGAGGTATCGGTCCTTGCGGACGGGAGCTTTGCTGCGCTACTTGGATGACGAGCTTTGTATCGGTATCTACAAGTGCCGCCCGCTTTCAGGACATTTCACTGAATCCTCAAAAGCTTGCCGGACAGTGCGCAAAGTTAAAGTGTTGTCTCAACTATGAGGTGGACTGCTATGTGGAAGCTCAGAAGCGCCTCCCTTCCAAAGAAATCGAACTGGAAACAAAGGACGGCACTTTCTACTTCTTCAAGGCTGATATTCTGAGTAATCATGTTTCTTACTCTACGGACAAGAACTTCCCCGCCAATCTGGTAACAATCAGTGGAAAACGTGCCTTTGAGGTAATTGCCATGAACAAGAAAGGAATGAAACCGGATAGTCTGCTCGAAGCTGAAGTGAAGCAAGAATCCAAAAAGCCGATTGACTTGCTGGAACAGGAAAGCCTCACCCGCTTCGACCGTAACCGAAATAATAAGGACGGAAACAACGGTAACCGGAACAAGAAGAAGAGAAAAGGAAATAATGACAACCGCCCGCAGGCACAGGCCGAAAGTGGAAATCGTCCGCAGCAACCTCAGAGGGGGGAGAACGAGAATCGTCCCCAACCGTCAGAGAACGGCAACGGAGAAAGCCCTCGGTCTGAGGGCGGGCGTTTTTCACTTCCACGATCTGCGCCAGAATGGACAGCGCGATCTCTTCGGCTGTTTTGGCCCCGATGGCAAGTCCGATGGGGGCCTGCACAGCTTCCACCCGTGCAGCATCCGCCCCGGCTTCCAGCAGCTGTCGCCGTACCAGTGCGGCCCGGCCCCGGCTGCCCATCATGCCAACGTAAGCCGCCGGTTTCTGCAAGATCTGCTCCAGGCAGGCCACATCAAAGGCATGGGCGCGGGTCACGACCACAAAGTAGGTCTCTGCCCCGCCGGGCACCTGCTCCAGTGCCTGTGCAAACGGTAAGCAGAGGACCGTGTCCGCTCCGGCATCCCGCAGGTCCTGCGCATACTCCGTGCGGTCCTCCATAGCAAGCACCGGCAGGCCCAGCAGTTTTGCCAGCCGTACCACCGATACCGCTACATGGCCGCCGCCGCAGACAACGATCTGCGGCACCGCACCGAATCGTTCCACAAACACCCGCATGCCGTCCAGTTCCAGAAACCCGGTGGCTGTGCATTCCTGCAAACGGGAAAGGCTGCGCTGCAATACGCCGCTGCTGTGGGTCTGCCACACCGGGCGCCCGCCGCGCAGCAGCATCCGGCTGCCGGCCTCCGGTCCATCCAGAACCGCCGCAAGGGCACAGTCTCCGGTGACCTGCCCTTTCTGCAGGGCATCAACCAATGCGCTCATAAAATATTCTCCTGTTCGTCATTGCTCCACCTGCGACACCGCGTCGTAAGCCGCCGGGTCCAGCAGGCTGTTCCAGTGTTCCCAATCCTCCGGCGTCATGCGCCAGGCAAGGCCGCACCCGGCGGAGATCTCCCGTGGGAGCGGGATCAGCCGCCCGGGGATCTGTGCCGTGGCGCAGTGCTTCTCCCAGGCCATGGCTTCCACCGTTGTGCGGAAGGAGAGCACGATATAGGTCTTTTTTGTGCGCATTTACAGCTCCTGTGCCAGCTCCCGCACGGCCTGTGCAGCGTGCAGAGCTTCTTCCATGGTATTGCTGTGTGAAAAGCTGAACCGTACCACGCCCTGTTCCACCGTGCCAAGCGCCTTGTGCATCAGCGGGGCGCAATGTGCTCCGGCCCGCACACAGATGCCGTAGTCCTCCCACAGGATATCGGCCACCCGGGCAGAGTCCTCGTCTCCGATATTCAGGGAGACGATGGGCGCACGCAGAGCGGTCTCAATGTCGCCGTATACAGTCACGCCCGGCATACCGCATACTTCTTCGTAAAAACAGCGAGCCAGTGCAGCTTCGCGGGCGGCCAGCGTTTCCACGCCCTGTGTCAGAAGCCATTGTACTCCGGCGCAAAGCCCGGCAAGGCCGTGCACGTTCAGGGTGCCGGCTTCCAGTGCGGTGGGCATCTGGGCGGGATGCTGCTCGTCATAGCTGTGCACGCCGCTGCCGCCCACTACAAGGGGCGCGATCTGCACACCCGGACGCACATACAGCCCGCCGGTGCCCTGCGGCCCCAGTAAAGCCTTGTGCCCGGTGAAGCACAGCACATCCACACCCAGCGCCTGTACGTCGATGGACTGGGCTCCGGCCGTCTGCGCGGCATCCACGATCAGCAGCAAGCCGTGCCGGTGTGCAAAGGCCGCAGCCTTTGCAAGATCGGTGCAGTTGCCAGTCACATTGGACGCTCCGGTCACGACCAGCGCTCTGGTGTTTGGGCGCACAAGCTCTTCCCATTTTTCATATTGCAGGCGGCCTTTGGCGTCTACCCCGGCAAAGCTGAGCTGGACCCCCTGTGTCCGCAGCCGGTACAGCGGCCGCAGGACCGAATTGTGCTCACACACGGTGGTGATGACATGATCCCCCGGCCCCAGCAGCCCGCACAGGGCGGTGTTCAACGCGCCGGTGGCGTTGGCCGTAAAGGCAATGCAGGTAGGGTCCGGCGCGTGGAAAAGCTCTGCCAGCACTTCCCGTGCGGCATACACCAGCCGGGAAGCATGCAGGGTCGGCTCATGGGCACCGCGGCCGGGATTGCCTGCGGTGTGCAGGGCGTCCAGAATGGCGGCGTCCACTTCCTGCGGTTTGTACAGCGTGGTGGCAGCATTGTCCAGATAGATCACGGCTTGACCACGTTCCCGGCATGGGTCAGCTTTTCCACGATGGCATACATGTTCGTCACGCTGCCTACGGCCAGCTTCTCGGTCAGGCCGTAATAGTTCAGGCAGGTGCCGCAGGTCATGATCTCCACACCTTCCGATTCCAGCGTCTTGAGGTCCTCCAGCATGGGAGAGCCCTCACAGGTCAGGGATGCACCGCCGTTATAGAACAGAACCGTCTTGGGCAGCTTGTCCTGCTGCGTCAGGGCAAACACGAACGCCTTGAGCAGGGTCTTGCCCAGCTCCTCGGCCCCGGCACCCATAGTGTTTGCGCCAATGGCCACCACGGTATCCGTGCGGGCGTCCGGCATGCAGACGGCCGGGGTCTCTTCAGCCGCCGGAGCCTCCCCGATGGTGAACAGCACTCGGTATTCCCGTTCGGCCAGCTTTTCGGCGCTGTAATGATAACCCTTTTGCTGGGCCATCTTGGTCAGGTTCTGCACGGCGATCTCGTTGTCCACCAGAATTTCCACCTGACCAGCACCCTTCAGCTCCGAAATAGCGCGCTTGGCCTTGACGACCGGCAGCGGGCAGGCGTCTCCTCTTGCGTCAACATGAGTCATAATCGTTTCTCCTTTCGGTAGGTCAGTATGTTACTGTGATCTCGGTTTCGGTTCGGGGAACGATCTCGCCCACGATCTTCGCGGGCAGGCCAGCGGATTGCAGTTCCTTCTCCAGCGCGCTGGCCTCCGCCGGGTCCACTGCCAGCAGCAGACCGCCGGATGTCTGAGGGTCGAACAAGACTTCTTCCATGGCAAACGGAACGCCCTCAAACCGGACAAAAGGCCCGGTATGATTGCGGTTGCGCTGCCCGGCGGCGGTGTACAGGAAGTCATCCGCCGCCTTTTCCGCGCCCGGCAGCACCGGCACGGCGCGGGCGTTGATCTTGCAGGAAAGCCTCCCGCCCATCATCTCGTGCAGATGCCCCAGAAAACTGAAGCCGGTCACATCGGTGGCCGCGTGCACAGTATACCGGCGGCTGATCTCCGCAGCGGTCTTGTTCAGGGTTGTCATGGAATGAATGGCGGCTGCCATGTGTTCCGGGGCCGCCTCGCCCACACGGTTTGCGGTGCACAGCAGCCCCACACCCAGCGCTTTGGTCAGCAGCAGCTTGTCTCCCGGCTGGCCGGCATCGTTTGCGTACAGATGATGCGGATCCACAAGGCCGGTCACCGACAGGCCGTATTTGACACCGGTGTCTGCAATGGAATGACCTCCGGCCAGAATGCCCCCTGCTTCGGCTACCTTTTCGGCTCCGCCGCGCAGGATCTCGCCCAAAACGTTCAGGTCCATATTTTCCGGGAAACACACCAGATTGAGGGCAGTTTTCACCTCGCCACCCATGGCATACACGTCGCTCAGGGCGTTGGCCGCTGCGATCTGCCCGAAGGTATAGGGGTCATCCACCATGGGTGGGAAAAAGTCCACCGTCTGCACCAGGGCCAGATCTTCTGTAACGCGGTAGACGGCGGCATCGTCCCGGCTGTCATACCCCACCAGCAGATTCGGGTCCTTTTCGCCGCGGGGCAGCTTTTCCAGAATGCGGCTCAGTACACCGGCACCCAGCTTTGCCGTGCAGCCGCCCCCGGTACAGAATACGATTTTTTCATCCTTGCTCATGCACGTTCTCCCTCTTCAAATCGTGTCAGAACGCCGTTCACACGATACCGTTCCTGCAGAACACAGAGCGTCTGCTTTCCAAGCAGTTGGCGCTGCGGCGTGTCTGCCTGATTGAGCACCGCATAAAAGGCCCTGCTGCCCACTCGTTTCCGGCCGCCCTGCTCACTTGCCAGCAGTTGAGCCAGAAGTTCCGGGGTCAGGCAGGCCTCCGGCGGAACGCCCAGCAGCATGCAGGCTTGTTCCAACCGGAAGCAGCATTCTTTCAAAGGGCGGCCCAGTGCGGAAAGCCCGGCCACCGCCAGTACGATGTTGCTTTGCGGCAGCAGAACAGGTTCCTGCTCCGCCGGGGCTTTGCACGGGAAATGCTTTGCACCGTCGGCTTCCAGAAACACGGCGTCTGCCTGTGCCATCCAGTGGGCAAGGTCTGCTTCCGGCGGTGCGGTCAACTTACCGTTGGGAGCCGGAGAGCCCACCACGGCATAAGAGCCGCGGGCCCAGAGTTCCTGTATTTCGGCGTCAGTCTTTGCCCAGAGTCCGTTTTCCGGGCGCAGGATGTGGGTGGTAGTGGACACCAGCACCCGCCAACCTTTCTGCGCGCAATGGCTGGCCATGGCATACAGCAGCGTTGTTTTTCCGCCGCCGCCCACCAGCGAGACCACATGGCCTTTTTCCGCCAGAAACGGAAACTGCTGTTCCCCGATCATTTGTGGTTTTCAGCGGCGGCCATGGCAATCTGCTCCGGAGTAATGGGCAGCTCATAGAAACGGGTGCCGATGGCGTTGTAAATGGCGTCTGAAATGGCCGGCAGTGGCGTGTTGATGACCACTTCACCGATGGATTTTGCACCAAACGGGCCGTTTGGCTCATAGCTGTTCTCAAACTCCACGTTGATTTTTCCGATGTCAATGCGGGTGGGGATCTTGTACTGGAACAGCGAGTTCTCTTCCGGGCAGCCCTTCCGGTCATAGGTAACATTCTCGGTCAGCGTCATACCGATGCCCTGCAGGATGCCGCCCTCTGCCTGCACTCGGGTCAGGTTGGGGTTGATGGGGGTGCCGCAGTCCACGCAGGTATCAAATTCCAGCACCTTCACCTCGCCGGTCTCGGTATCCACTTCCACCTCGGCAGCACCCACCATAAAGGGCGGCGGCGACAGGGGCGAGGTGTGGGTCTCGGTGGCTTCCAGCGGGACCATATGGCCGAACTGAGACGCATAGGCGATCTCGGACAGGGTCTTTTTCGTTTCCGGGGCGGCGCTTTCAAACACTTCTTTGCCGTCAAACTCCACAGCATCTGCCGGGCAGCCCAGCAGCTCGGCACCCAGCTTGCAGATCTGTTCCCGCAGCTTCATAGCACACTTCTCAGTGGCCTTGCCGGTAACGTAGGTGGTACTGGATGCATAGGAACCGGAGTCATAGGGAGAGGTATCGGTGTCGGCACCAAATACCGCAATGTTGTCCAGCGGGCAGTCCAGCACTTCGGCGGCGATCTGCGCCAGCGTGGTGTCACAGCCGGTGCCCATATCCGCTGCACCGATGATCAGCGAGTAGAATCCATCATCGTTCAGCTTGAGGGTCGCACTGCCCACGTCCATGCCGGAAATACCGGATCCCTGCATGGCCATGCCCATGCCGACGGCGCGCACCTTGCCGTTGCCCAGATCACGGGCCGGGTATTTGTGCTCCCAGTCGATCATCTCCCGCACCTTGACAAGACAGCGATCCAGCGCACAGCTGGTGTTCACGGCACCGTAGTAGGCAGGCATCACATCGCCCTCCTGCACAGTGTTCTTCAGGCGCAGGGCAAAGGGGTCCATGTTCAGCTTGTGGGCCAGCTCGTTCACGGCAGATTCCACAGCAAACAGGCCCTGAGTCGCACCGTAGCCGCGGTAGGCACCGGCAGACATGTGGTTGGTATACACCACATCGCTGACAAAGCGGAACGCTTCGGCCTTACCGTACAGCGGGATGGATTTGTGGCCGGACAGGCCCACGGTCGTGGGGCCGTGCTCGCCATAGGCACCGGTGTTGGACAGCGTGTACAGGTCGATTCCCTTCACGATGCCGCCCTTCGTGGCACCCAGCCGGACATGCATTTCCATTTCGTGGCGCGGAGAGGAGGCCGTCTGGCTTTCCACCCGGCTGAAAATGATCTTGGAGGGCTTTTTGGTTTTCCAGGTCACAAAGGCGGGGTATACCTCGCTGACCGCTGTCTGCTTGGCACCAAAGCCGCCGCCCACCCGGGGCTTTGCCACACGCACCATGGATTTGGGGATGTGCAGGGCATTGGCAATGTTGCGCCGCGCATGGAACACGATCTGGGTGGAGCTGAGCACGTTCAGCCGCCCATAAGTGTCAATGGAACAATAGGTGCGGAAGGTCTCCATCATAGCCTGCTGGCAGGCCTTGGTGTGATACACCCGGTCGATGACCACGTCACAGCCAGCCAGCACAGCGTCGATATCTCCGCTGCCGCACTCGTCGTGGGCGCAGAGGTTGCGCTTGTTGTCGGCTCCCACCGGGCACAGGGCCTCCCAGTTGTCCTCCGGGTGCACCAGAACCGGGTTGTCCTTGGCGGTGTGGAAATCCATCACCGGCTCCAGTACCTGGTACTCCACCTTGATGAGCTTGAGGGCCTTGTCCACGCACTTTTCGTCCTTACCGGCCACGATGGCCACCACATCACCCACAAAACGGACGTGGCGGTCGATGACCAGTCGGTCACGGGGGCTTGCCTCCGGGAAGGTCTGGCCTGCCTGGGTGTAGCGGGGCGCATCCTGCGGCACATCCTCCCAGGTGAAGATGGCTTCAATGCCGGGCACTTTCTTGGCCACGGTCGTGTTGATCGTCCGGACCATGGCGTTTGCATGAGGCGAGCGCAGCAGCTTGACGATCAGGCAGTCCTGCGGGATCACATCATCCATATAGACCGGCTGGCCGGTGACCAGCTGCATGGCGTCCTTTTTGCGGAACGGTTTGTTGACCGTGTTCATTCAGCAGCCGCCTCCTTTTGTTTCTTCCAGTCCAGAAAATTCAGGATGCCGCGCAGCTGGCCTTCATAGCCGGAGCAGCGGCAGAGATTGCCGGAAAGATATTCTTTGATTTCTTCGGCAGACGGGTATGGATTTTCCCGGAACAGCGCCAGAGCATTCATGATAAAGCCCGGGTTGCAGAAGCCGCACTGCTCTGCGCCCTGATCGGCGATGAAGGCACCGAATTCGGCAGCTTCTTCCTGCAGGCCCTCCAGCGTGGTCACCTTGTGACCGTCGGCGCGGGCGGCCAGCACAGAACAGGACAGCACCGGCTTGTCATCCAGAAACACGGTGCACAGGCCGCAGTTGGAAGTTTCGCAGCCGCGCTTGACACTCGCGCAGCCATGTTTGCGCACAAAGTCGATGAGCAGCATATCCGGGGCCACATCGTCCGAGACGCGCACTCCGTTCAGCATCAGATTGATCTGCATTTAGGTTTCCTCCTGTCCGACGCGGTTTTCCAGTTCTTCGGCTGCACGCCGCACCAGCACACCAGTCAGGTGGCGGCGGTATTCGGCGCTGCCGCGCATGTTGGAACCGGTGACCACCTGTTGTTGGATGGTTTCGGCCAGCTGCTGCGCCGGAGCTGCCGGTTCTTCATACAGCACAGCCTTGAGCGGGCGGGCACCCACCGCAAACCGGTAGCTGCCATCCTGCAGCCGGGCAGCGGCACAGGTGAGCACCGGAATGTCGGTCTGGCTGTTGCGCACCGACTGGTAGCAGTAATCGGCCGCTTCTTTCCGGACCAGCAGACGCACCACAATGTCCCGGTCGTAGGGACGCTCGGCATACTCCCGCAGCGGCACGATGCCGCCCTTATACAGCTCCACCGAGCAGTCCATGGCCAGGAACAGGGTCAGCACATCCGAAAAGCCAAACCGGCTGTAGATGCTGCCGCCGACGGTGGCCAGGTTGCGCAGCTGCACGCCCACGATGTGGCGCAGCGCTTCCCGGACGGCTCCGTGGGTAAAGGCTTCCAGTTCGGGGTGGGTCTCCAGCTGGCGCAGGGTGACCATCGCCCCAATGGAAAAGCCCGCATCCGTTTCCTCGATCGTGTCCAGCCCCAGGCCGGACAGGTCGATGGCTGTGCCGACATTGATGGTCTCCATCTTGAGCCAGATCATGCCGCCCAGGATGCGGTTGGCCTTTTTCTGGTTGAGCTGCCAGGCTTCTTCCAGACTTTCGGCCCGTTTGTATTCTCGGATCGTCATCATGTGCAGGTCCCTCTCTTTTTATCCTTGCTGTTTCTATTTTAACACAGACACAGATTGCGTTTCAATCGGCAATTGCGCTATAATGGAAAAAATCCCATCGGAAAGTGCAGGTCTTTTTTATGCAAATGCATGCTTCTACGGGGTGTGTGCTCATGGCCTCTGGTCTGAGTACCCGCTTTGGCTCCAACAAGCTTCTGGCGCAGTTTGACGGTCAGCCCCTGCTGTGCCGGGCCTTTGCAGCCACCGACACGCCGCAGCTGTCGGCACGCATCGTGGTGACCCGCTCGGCGCAGGTGCAGGCGCTGTGCAAAGCACAGGGGGTGCCGGTGCTCCTGCATGCACTGCCCGGCCGGAACGATACCGTGCGGCTGGGACTTTCGGCGCTGCTGGCACAGCATCCGGAACTGACCGGGTGCATGTTTCTGCCCGGTGACCAGCCCCTGCTGCGCCGGGCTACGGTGGACCAGCTGCTGACGGCCTTTGCACAGACGCAAAAAGAAACAGAACGGGTGATCTTCCGTCTGGGTGCCCCGGCCGGAAACGGCCCGGACCCCCTTGTGGGAAGCCCCGTTCTGTTCAGCAACGGCTTTTTCCCGGAGCTGCTCACCCTGCCGGAGGGCAGGGGCGGCAGCGTCCTGCTGCACAAGTACCCGACGCTGGTGCATACCGCCTGTATCGCACAGCCGGAAGAGCTGGCCGACACCGATACGCCCGCCGCACTGGCGCAGCTGGAAGCGCTTGTCCGGGAAAAGGGATAAGATTTACTCTGCCTGATCGTTCTTGGGCAGCAGGACGTTCAGCAGGATGGCTACGAAGGCAGCCGGAACAATACCGGACTCACCGCAGATCAGCTGGAATGCATGGGGCGTATTGGCCAGGATGCCGCTGTTGGCACCCATGCCGTAGCCCACGCCCAGCGCCACCGACACGATGGTCAGCTGGCGCGGGGTCATCTTTTCCTTGGTGATCAGCTGGATGCCGCTGACCACGATGGAAGAGAACATCATCACGGCTGCGCCGCCCAGAACGGCCTGCGGCATGATGGAGATCAGGGCGCCAAGCTTGGGGATCAGGCCGCACAGGATCAGGAACACGGCACCGGAGGCCAGGGCCATGCGGTTGACCACCTTGGTCATGGCCACCAGACCCACATTCTGGCTGAAAGAGGTATTGGGCAGCACGCCGAACAGTGCGGCAAAGGTGGAGCCGAGGCCGTCGCAGATGACACCGCCGGACAGCTCCTTGTCGGTGGGTTCGCGGTTCATGCCGCCCTCCATCACGCCGGAGATGTCGCCCACCGTTTCCACGGCGGTGACAATGAACATGATCAGCACCGGCAGGATGGCACGCATATCAAACACGATCTTGACCGGGACCAGTTTGGGGATGGCAAACCAGGAAGCCTGTGCCACCTTGTCCCAGTTGAGCACCCAGGCCTTGGTGTACTCCACGCCGTCGGCGGTGACACCGGTGGTGGGCAGCACAAAGCCCATCAGGAAGGCGGCAGCATAACCGGCCAGGATACCGATGAGGATGGCGGAAGAGCTGAGGAAGCCGGTGGTCCAGTGCTTGAAGATCAGGATGACCACCAGCACGAACAGAGCCAGCAGCAGGTTTTCCATGGAGCCGAAGTCCTTGGCTTTGTTGCCGCCGCCAAAGGAGTTGATGCCCACGGAGATCAGCGACAGACCGATGGAAAGCACCACGGTACCAGTGACCACCGGGGGGAAGAACTTCCGCAGGGGCTTCAGGAAAAAGCCCAGCACGCTCTCAAAAATGCCGCCGATGATGGAAGCGCCCATGATGGCACCATAGGCCAGCACACCGCCTCCCATGCTGCCGACAACGCTGTTGAACACGCCGATAAAACCGGAGCTGGTACCCATGATGATGGGCACGCCGCCGCCCACGGGGCCGACCGTGAACAGCTGCACCAGCGTGACCACACCGGCCACGAACATGGCGCTCTGCAGCAGGGTGACCTGCAGGTCTGCAAATTCACCACCGGCAATGCCGCAGGCACTGGTGATGATCAGCAGCGGGGTCAGGTTGCCCACGAACATGGCGCAGACATGCTGCAGGCCCAGGGGGATGGCCTGGCGCAGAGACATCTTGCCATCAAACTGGTAAGCAGCCTCTTCAAGTTTGACTTCCTTCAAATGTTCCACTCTCCTCAGAATCTTGACGTTTTGGGTTTCGGATGCTTTGCAAAAAGCGGATTCATTATAACAAAGTTGCCATTTAATGTAAATAAAGTATGACTTTTCCGTGAACGGCTGCAACATTGCCCGATGGTCGTTTCCGGGTCAGAGACAGCAAAAAAGCAGCGGTTTTCCGCGCACGCTTCCACCCGGAATGGACTGGTTTCGCGCAGAATCCCCTGCTTTTTTCTAGAGTTTTTTCAGTTTTTGTGCGATACAGAGATTTTACAATTTCTTTGTCCGCACATCAGGCTTCCTCGTCCACATAGGTGAACCGTCGCTGGGTCTTGCCGTCGCGGGTAACCATCTCGTTCCACATGGAGGCGGGCCGCACCCACAGACTGTGCTCCCCGTACAGCTGCCGGTAGACCACATATTCCTCCTCGGTCTCGCTGTGGCGGGCCACACCCAGCACCTCATATTCTTTGCCTTTGAAATGCCGGTAACGCCCCGGCCGGATCTCTTCGCTCATCGTTTTTCTCCTTTTACCGACTGGCTAAGCCGTAATCCCGCAGGCAGTGCCGGATGCCCTGCTGTGTGGTATCAAAGCGGATGCCGGCCTTTTCCAACTTTTTGCCGTCCATGGCCAGATTGCGCGGCCAGTCGGCGGCTTCAATCTGCACCGCAATGTCCAGCTCCTGCGCGAACTGCTGTGCCGTGTGCACCATATTTTCCGTATTGGAGCTGCCAAAGTTGTACACGCCGCCGGGCAGGCTCAGTGCCGGAGCAAGGTTTGCGATCACCTGTCGGACATAGGTCACGCCCCGGCAGTCGTTGGCCGAAAAGGTCACCGACGTCCCATGCAGGGCGGCGCGCAAAAGGTTCAGCGGCAGGTTGCCCCGGATGGGCAGCCCGTAGCCCGGCAGGTCATACATCCAGCTGGCCCGCAGCAGCACAGCGTCCGGGCAGAGTTCCAGCACACGCTGTTCCATTTCCAGTTTGCAGCGGCCATATACATTGGTCGGCTGCAGGGGCAATGTCTCCGGCAGCGGCCCGGGCTGCGTGATTCCGGCATAGACCTGATCTGAACTGAACGCCAGCAGCTTTGCGCCGGATGCGCAGGCAGCTTTTGCCACCCAGACCGGCAGCTCCACGTTGGCACGATGGGCTTCCTCCGGGTGCTGTGCGCAATAGCCGGTGTCCGACAGAGCCGCCGCGTGCACAATGGCCGCAGGCTGTAGTTTCTGAATGGTCTCGGTCACTTCTGCCTCCCCGGCTGCTGCCAGAAAGCCGCGGGGCAGGCTGCAAAGCTCTGCATCCCCCAGCCCCTGCTGCAGGATGCGTGCGCCCAGAAAGCCGCTGCCGCCTGTGATCAGAACGCGTTTCATCGGTACTATCTCCCTCCCCTGGTTTGCTGTCAGTATAGCACATTTTGTGCAGTAAGAAAAGCAACTGCGCCCCAAAGCGAAGGCTTCAGAGCGCAGCTGCATTTTTTCAGAGGAAGAATTCCAGCACAAAGACCACAGCGCAGCAGGCCACAGCCACCTGGAACAGGCTTGCACCGCACCAGGCCGCTGCAATGCCGATCACCAGCGCCACAGCACCGGCCACCGGGCTCTGGGTGGCCTGCACGATGGCCGGGAAGGTCATGACGGCCAGCGTGACATAGGGCACATAGTACAGGAACGACTGAACGAACCGGTTCTTGATGGGTTTGCGGATCAGAGTAAGCGGCAGGATGCGGATCGCATACGACACCAGTGCCATGACCGCAATGTAAATGTAGTTGTTATGCGTCATGTTCCGCCTCCTGATCCTTGACCGGGAACAGCACCGCAGCCGCACTGGAAATAAGTACGGTGAGCAGGATGGTCCGGGTGCCGTCCGAAAGTGCCGAGATGCCCGGCAGATAGTTGCAGGCAAAACTCAATGCAAAGCTGATGGCCACCAGCACAGCCACCACCTTATCCTTGCGGGCAGGCGGGATGATGATGGCAAGGAACATGCCGTACAGCGCAACGCTCAGGGCGCTGACCGCACGCAGCGGCAGCAGGTTGCCGGCAACAATGCCCAATGCCGTGCCGGATGCCCACGCCGGGGCTGCCAGCAGGATGGCACCGTAAGTATAGCAGGGGTTCAGGCTGCCGGGCCGTGCAATGGTGATGCCGAACAGCTCGTCCGTTACGTCGTAACCGATGACCAGCCGGTGCCAGAAGGGTGTACCCGGCGCAAACCGCTGAGCCAGCGCGCAGCTCATGAGCAGATAGCGTGCATTGGCGATGAGGGTGATCACGGCCACCTGAAAATAGCTGGCACCGCTCATAATAAGCGCAAATGCAGCGTATTCACCGGCCGATGCGTTGTTCAGCAGACTGGCCAGAAACCCCTGAAGCGGGGTAAAACCCGCCTTGCGGGCTGCAATGCCCAGCGAGAAAGAGACGGCAAAATAGCCCAGTGCGATGGGCACGCCATCCCGGATGCCCTCACAGAACACCTTTCGGCTGAAGGCCCACACAGGCTTCTGCTCCCGGATGATGTCCGCATCCAGAAGCGAATTGCTTGTTTCCATGTTGAAATTGCTCCTTTCCTGTTCCAAACATTGTCTATTATACTCCACCGCCGGGCCGGAGAAAAGGGCCTTGTAACATTTTTTGTGATAGAACCGCTCTAAAATTTTTATGGCAGACATAAGATTTCGTTTGGCCGGATCGCTTGTTCGGGCATACAAAAAGCACAGGCACCACTCCGGAAAGAGCAATGTCTGTGCTTTGGGGGTCAGAGGCCCGGCACCAGAAAATGCTGTGCCTGCGTCAGCACCCGGGTGTCGGGGTCCAGTCCGTTGGCCGCCAGCATCTGGGCCGGCGGCACATGGAACCGCCGCGCGATATCGAACAGCGCCTCCCCTTCCTGTGCATAGTAGATGCGCAAGGTGATCTCCGGGTCGGCAGGGGTCAGGGGTTCTCCCAGCGAAATGCTGCCAATGCCCTGGCGGGTACTGCGTCCCAGGATGGCACCCTCAGCCCGGGCGGTGATGGTTACGGTAAGAGTTCCGCCGGTGCAGGTACACTGTACGCTGTCGGTACTCAGCCAGCATTCCGGCTGCAGCTGCATCCCGGCGGGCACCTCGGCCGGGATGGGCACGGAAAGTTCCAGCGTTTTTTCGTAGCTGTCCAGCTCTCCCAGGCTGTTCTCCGCAAAGGCGGTGGCCGTGGCGCGGGCTGTCAGCGCCCAGCCGCCGCCCTGCCCACTCTGCTGCGAGATGCTGACAGGCCCATACGATACAAAACAGGCACGCAGCTGTGCCCCGGCATCCGGCAGCGGGCCGGAACCGGAAACCGTCGTGGTTGCATTCAGCAGGCAGACCAGTTCTTCGGCCGCCAGCTCCTGTGGGACAAGCTCCGTTTCAAACCGGGTGGAAAAGGCGTCCGCCGCATATTGCAGCTGGTAGCTGCGCCAGGCCCGCAAATGCAGCATCAGGCTGGCCGACAGGGTGCCCGCCGCGTCCGGCTGCCCTTCCGTCAGGGAGAAGCCTACCGGCTCCACCACGCAAAGACACTTGCAGTCCTCGGTCAGGCCGTCCACATCCAGCACCTGCTGGAACGGCAGAGTCGTGCTCAGGCTCTGCAATTCGGTTTCCTGCTCGGCACGCCAGGCACACTGAACCCGTACTTCGCCCTTGACCACCGCTTTGCCGGACAGCAGCCGTACCTCCTGTGCAGTGGCTGTGCCTGCAATGTCCAGCACCGCCGCCGGCGGGCTGGGAAAAGCCAGCTCCCCTTCGGCCGAGATCAGCTTATCCAGCACCGCAATGCTGCGCACGCCCTGCAGGGTGTCCAGCTGCTGCTCAATGCCGCCATCGGCCAGTGCAGTGATCACCTCCGCTTTGTTCTGGGTGCGCACGGTCGCCACCAGCCCCACGGCACCCCGCACCTCCATGCGGCGCGGGTTGACCACCCGGCTGTTGAGGTATTCGGTCTGACCCTCCACCACCGCCGTCCAGGCCGTAAAGTCAAACTCCGGAAGCTCCAACTGTTTTGTAAAGGGCAGTTTCTGTTCGGTCTGGCAGAGGCCTGCACCCTCCTCGCCCTGATAATAGGCCGTACAGCGCAGATAGCCCTCCAGTGTCAGCCTGCCCGGCTGCAGCTGCTTTTGCAGGATGACCGGCTTTGCAAAGCATTTGACCAGTTTGAACACCGGCGGCAGATAGTCCGAGACCAGGATCTCGGTCTCCAGCGGGAGCTCTGCCTTGACGGTGCACACCGTGCCCGCCTGCGGCATCGTGTCCCGAAAGATCTTCAGTTCCATGCAAGATGCTCCTTTCCCTGTCCGCTTCTACCACACGGTATGCGGCCGGGCCGGGAGATATGCAGCAAAAAGCTCCCGCCGGGGCCTGCCCGACGGGAGCTTTGCTTGACTTGCGCTTATTCCTGCGTGTTGCTGCGGATGCCAAACAGTCTGCGCAGCACACCGCGCAGCAGTCTGGGGCTTTTGAGCACGATCACCTGCATCCCGATCCCCACCTTTCCGTCTGATACCACACTATAAGCAGTTTGCAGCCGGAATGTTCCGGAATTGCCGGAAAAGAATCAGTCCGCCACCGTTTCCACGATGACCAGTGCCCCTTCGCGAGTGGACACCGTGATGCAGTCGGAGCCTTCGGCGTATTCGTTGCTGACACCCAGCGGGTAGCCTGCGGTCAGCTCTGCATCGGTGAGTTCGTAATAGGAACCCTGCTCGCAGACGCCCTCTGCACGGCCTTCCATGGGGAACGCCGAGAAATAGAAGTAATCCTCTTTGGGGTAGCGGCGCGTCTCGCCGGGCATCACAAAGGTGATGCGGCTGCGCTCGTCCTGCAGGGTGGCACGCACGCCGCGCTTTTCCAGGCCGAGGCCGGTGCACAGGTTGGCAAGGGTATGCTCCAGCCGCCTGCCGCCGAGGCCCCCCAGCAGAAGCACCTCGTCAAAGCCCTTCTGCACGGCCAGCTTTGCCGCGTATTCCGTATCGGTATCGTCCTTGACATGGGGCAGAACTACGATCTCGTCGTCCTCCTGCTGCGGGCAGGGTGCCGTGTCGAAGTCGCCCACGATCACATGGGGCTTGCAGTGCAGGGGCGCACAGTTGCGGTAGCCTGCATCGCAGGCGATGATAAAATCATCTTCCCGCAGCAGACCGGCCAGCGCCGGAGAGACCGGGCAGGCCGAAAGGATCACACACCGTGCCATAAACAAACCTTCCTTGCTTTTTAAAATTTAGGGCGCTGCCAGTCCTTGACGTCCTTGACCTCATCGTACATGGCGCAGTAGCTGTCGTACCGGGTCTGGGAGAGCTTGCCCTCGGCAAGAGCCTGCCGCACAGCGCATCCCTTTTCGGTCCGGTGGGAGCAGCCGGTGAACTGGCATTGCCCCAGATAGGGTCCGAACTCCGGGAAAGCGTGCTCCAGATTTTCCTTAGGGATAAAGCCTGCCCGGTTTGCTTCCAGGCTGGCAAAGCCCGGCGTGTCGGCAATGCGGCCGCCAAAGGCTTCAAAAATAGTCACTTCCCGGGTGGTGTGGCGGCCGCGGCCCAGCTTCTGGCTGATGGCGCTGGTCTCCCGGGCAGCATCCGGCAGCAATGCGTTGAGCAGCGTGGACTTGCCCACACCGGAGTTGCCGCAGAACGCGCACAGCCGTCCGCTGATCCACTGTTTGACCTCGTCCAGCCCGGCTCCGCTGCCGTAGTCGATGCGGATGAACGGCAGGGTGGATTTTTCATACGCACTGCGCAGAAACTCTGCCTCCGCCAGATCGCCCTTGGTGCACACGATCACCGGCTGCACGCCCTTGTCCACTGCAATGGCGGACAGCTTGTCCAGCACCAAGGTGCTGGGGGTAGGCTGGGTGGTGCTGGCCACCAGAAACAGAACGTCCAGGTTTGCCACCGGCGGCCGCACGAATACGTTCTTGCGCGGGGCGATCTGTGCAATGACCGAAGCCCCGTTCTCGGTTTCCAGCGTTACCTCATCCCCGGCCACCGGGGTGATCTTCTGCTTGCGAAAAATGCCGCGGGGCTTGCATTCCACGATGCCATCCGGCGTTTTAACGTAGTAAAAACCGCCGATGCCTTTTACGATATAACCGTTCATGCCTGCCTCCGTCAGCCCAACAGCGAAGACCACCAGTCGGCAAGGCCGGAGCCTTCGCTGCTGGAAGCGGATTCACCGGTCTCGGTGCTGGAAGAAGAGCCGGAAGAGGAGCTGCTGTCACCGCCCCACAGGCTGCCCCACCAGTCGCTGCCGCTGCCGCTGGGTGCTTCCGGCTCCACCGGCGCGGGCTCCGGGCCTGCGCTCACGGTGATGTTCACGCGGCCGTTCAGCTTGGCGGTGGAACCGGCCGCCGGGTTCTGCCCGATGACCGTGCCCACCGGCTGGTCGCTGTACTGGTCGGTCTGGCTGCCCAGGCCCAGATGGTTCTGCACCAGCAGGGTGCGGGCATCGTCCACGCTCATGCCGGACAGCGACGGCACCTTGGTGGTGGTGGCCACCTGCGGGCGGCTGACATAGACCACCACCGTGGATCCGGATTCTACCTGGGTGCCGGCTGCCGGGTCGGTGCGGATCACGGCACCGGAGGCCACGGAGGTGTCCACGGCCTGGGTCACCAGCACAGAAACGCCCAGGCTCTTGAGCTGCTGCTCGGCGTCAGCCTGCACATAGTTGGTCAGGTCCGGCACGGTGACATACTGGGTGCCCAGGCTGACGGTCAGGGTCACGCCCTGGCCCTCACGCACGGTGCGGCCGGACACCGGCGACTGTTTGTAGATATAACCGGCCGCATAGTTGCTGTTGTATTCCTGCTCCCAGGTCACGCTGATCTGGCCGGAAGCCACCTGCTCGGTGGCCTGGGCTTCCTCCTGGGTCATGCCGATGTAATCGTTCAGGGTGATATCGGCCTTGTTGTTCATCAGGTTGGACGAGTCGTTCAGGATCAGCCAGCACAGGGCCAAACAGGCCAGTGCAAAAGCAATCGTGATGCCGAATAGGACCGGCAGAAAAATGGTGCGCCGCTTGCGCTTTGCATTTTTGCCGCGCGGGGCAGCCGACTCGTTCGGATGGTTCTGGCGGGCAGCTTTGTTCTGATTCATCGTACGTTTCACCACCTTTTCGGGTGCATCCTCTGTGATATATTGATACTCGAACATGACGGACGGGTTCTGCACATAGGTGTCCAGCGCGTCCAGCATTTCACGGGCCGAAGCATACCGGTTCTGCGGCAGCTTCGCCATGGCTTTTTCGGTGATCTCCACCAGTGCGGCAGGCACCTGCGGAGCGATCTCGTGCAGGGATTTCGGCTGATCCGAGATCTGCTTGATGGCCACCTCCACGGCGTCCTCTGCATCAAACGGCAGCTGACCGGAGAGCATCTCGTACATCATGACGCCCACCGAGTAAATATCGCTGGTGCAGTCGGTCTCGTCGCCCTTGGCCTGCTCCGGGCTGATATAGTGCACACTGCCCATGGTCTTGCCGCTGAGCAGCTGGTTTTCGGCCCGGGAGATGCGCGCGATGCCAAAGTCCATCATGCGGAGCTGGCCGTTGTCCAGCAGCATGATGTTCTGGGGCTTGATGTCCCGGTGCACCACACCGTTGGCGTGGGCGTGCTCCAGCGCCTTGAGGATCTGGGAAATAAAGTGCACGGTCTCCCGGCTGGTGAGTTTGCCGCCCCGCTCGTTGAGGTATTCCCGCAGGGTCATACCGTCCACATATTCCATGACGATATACTGCAGCTGGTCGTTGACCGAAACGTCGTATACCTTGACGATGTTGGGGTGGTTGAGCAGCGAAATGGCCTTGGATTCGTTCTTGAACCGGCGCACAAGCTCCGGGTCGTGGGTGTACTCCTGCCGGAGCACCTTCACCGCCACCACAGTACCGGCGGGCACCGGGCCGTTGCGGCCCAGCATAACCGCCTTGTACACGTTGGCCATGCCGCCGGAGCCGATGAGTTCCTTGACTTCATACAGCCCATCCAGCTTTTTGCCGATCAGGTTATCCATGGTGCACCTCCAGCGGCTCCACGCCCAGCAGCAAGGCCGTGATGTTGTCCTTGCCGCCGTTCTCGTTGGCGGCCCGGATCAGCAGATCCGGCAGGTCGTAGAAGCTGCCAGTACGCAGCAGCTGTTCCAGCTGAGGCCGGGGCACCGCGTTGGTCAGGCCGTCGGAGCACAGCAGCAGAATGTCGCCCGGATGCACAGCCACACTGGTGAACTCCGGGTCCAGGCGGTAATCCACGCCCAGCGCCCGGGTGATGATGTTCTTCTGGGGGTGATGCTCGGCTTCCTCCACAGTGATGGTGCCGCAGTCCACCAGCTCCTGCACATAGGAGTGATCATGGGTGAGCTGGGCCAGGCTGCCGTCCCGGAACAGATAGGCACGGGAGTCGCCTGCGTGGCACAGATAGGCTTTGCCGGAGCGCACCAGTGCGCACACCGCCGTGGTGCCCATACCGGCCAGAGACTCTTCCCGGATGGACTTCTGGAACACAAAGCGGTTGGCGCTGACCAGCGTCCGTTTGAGAAAGAGCTCTTCCTCTCCGGGCAGACATTTGTTGTAGTGCTCCTGAAAACAGCGCTCGATCACATCGCATGCGCTCTGGGATGCTTCCCTGCCGCCGCGTGCGCCGCCCATGCCGTCGCACACCAGGGCCCAAGCCGCATCCCCGGGCAGCTGCCCAGCACGGTAATCGTCCTGATTGTCCTGCCGGACAAGCCCGACGTCCGTTTTTCCTGCAAGTTTCATAGGCTTCTCCCTCTGTTATGCCTTCCCGTTCATTTCATCGCGGCGCAGCTGGCCGCAGGCGGCGCTGATCTCGCTGCCCAGACGGCGGCGGACCGTAGCGTTGACGCCCAGACTTTCCAGTTTCTGCTGGAAACGGCGCACATTGGCCGCATCGGTCGCGGAGTAGGGGCTGCCGTCCACGGGGTTGATGGGGATCAGATTGACGTGAGCACCCATGCCGCGGATCAGGTCCGCCAGCTGCTTTGCACAGGCGTCAGAGTCGTTGACGCCGCGCACCATGGAGTATTCAAAGCTGACGCGGCGTCCGGTGGTGTCCTGATAGCGGCGCACGGTCTGGATCAGCTGCTCCACCGGGTAGGCGTCGTTGACCGGCATCATGCTGCTGCGGATCTCGTTGTTGGGGGCGTGCAGCGACACCGACAGGGTGAGTTGCAGCTTCTTTTCGGCCAACATGTCGATCTTGGGCACCAGGCCGCAGGTGGACAGGCTGATGTTGCGCATGCCGATGTTGACGCCCTCCGGTGAGGTGATATTTTCCAGAAAACGCATCACTTCGTCAAAATTGTCCAGCGGCTCGCCGATGCCCATGAGCACGATGTGGGAAATGCGCTCCCCGATGTCCTTCTGGGCGGTGTAGATCTCGGAGCAGATCTCACCGGCTTCCAGGTTGCGCACACGCCCGGCCTGGGTGGATGCGCAGAAGCGGCAGCCCATGCGGCAGCCTACCTGAGTGGACACGCACACCGTGTTGCCGTAGTGGTAGCGCATGACCACCGTTTCGATGCAGTTGCCGTCGGCCATGCGCAGCAGATACTTCACGGTGCCGTCCTTTGCTTCCTGACGGCGCTCGATCTGCGGGGCAGCGATGTAGAAGGCTTCTTCCAGCTTAGCCAGCAGGGTCTTGGGCTGGTCGGTCATGGCCGAAAACTCGGTGACCAGCTTCTGGTGCACCCAGTGGAAGATCTGCTTGGCCCGGAAGCCCGGCTGCCCCAGCGCCTTGAGCTCAGCGGAAAGCTCCGCCAGCGTCAGCGAAGAAATACAGCGTTTTTGTTCCATTGTGTTCTCCTATTGATCAATACGAACCAGTACACGGCGGCATTGCACCTCTCAGCGCGTTTTTTGCAGCGCACAGAGGAAAAAGCCGTCCATGCCGGTGCGGGTGGGCACCGAGAGCGCCCCGTATTCGGTTACCGTCATGCCTGCCGGGAAGGCCACGGCAGGCTCTGCCACGCAGAACTCCGGGTGCCGCTGCAGGAATGCACGGATCTGCAGCTGGTTTTCTTCCGGCTCGATGGTGCAGGTAGAGTAGACCAGCCGCCCGCCGGCCTTGAGCAGCCGGGCCGCTGTATCCAGAATGGCCGCCTGGGTGGCCAATAATTCAGCCTGCCGGGCCGGGTCCAGCTTTTTATAGCGCAGGTCCGGCTTTTTTGCCAGAATGCCCAGACCGCTGCAGGGCACATCCGCCAGAATGCGGTCGGCCTGCGGCAGGGCCGGGTTTGTCTGCGTTGCGTCATTGCACAGGGTTTTCACATTGGTAAAGCCCATCCGTTCCACGGCGGTGCGGATGAGCTGTACGCGGTTCTCCGCCGCGTCGCAGCTGTACAGCGTGCCGGTGTTCTGCATTTCCTCGGCCAGCAGCAGGGTCTTGCCGCCGGGCGCGGCGCACAGGTCCAGCACGGTCTCACCGGGTTTTGCCTCCACACAAAGGGCCGCCAGCTGGCTGGCCTGCCCTTCCACATGGTAATATCCCTGCCGGAACAGTTCCTGGTCGGCGGGGCTGCCCTCGAACCGGGCCAGCACACTGCCGGGCACTACGCCCTGCCGCACCTCCCGCACACCGAGTGCAGTGAGCTTTTCGCACAGCGCAGCGGCGTCCGCTTTGAGCGGGTTTGCCCGCAGGCTGGTCAGGCCGCCGTCTGCCTTGTAGGTGAGGATGTTCCGTGCTTCGTCCGGGTAGTTCTTGTGCAGGAATTCTGCCACATCCCGCCCGGCCGAGCCCAGCACCATCAGGCGCTCTATGTCATCCCTGAACACTGCCGTGTCCAGATCATAGGTACAGGCGCGGCGCAGCACAGCGTTGACCAGCCCCGATGCACTGGATTTTTTAAAGCTCCGGGTCAGCTTGACCGCCTCATTGACGGCAGCCGACACCGGCACCTGCATATAGCGGGCCTGTGCCAGCGCAGCACGCAGGATCTCGCGCACCGGGGCATCCAGCTTTGCCAGACCCTTGGGCAGAAACTGTTCCAGAATATAGTCCAGTGTGCCCCGGTGTTCCAGCACTGTGTAAAAAATGGCACTGGCAAAGGCCTTGTCGCGGCCTTCCAGCTTCTGGCGCTTGAGTTCGGCGTCCAGGATCAGGTTGGAAAAGCCGTCCTGCTCCTGCCGCACCAGCGCGGCGACCGCTGCCGCCCGCGGATTGGCCGCCATCAGAGGACGTCCCCCGTTTTCAGGCGCAGACCGGCCGCAAAGGAGGTGCCATCCATGGGCTTTTTGCCTTCCGGCACCACCTGCAGCAGCTGGATGCCGCCGTCAGCACAGGCCACGGTGAGGGGCTTTGTTGCCAGCACAGTGCCCGGGGCTTCCCCCTGAGAGGCGACCGCACGGCACTCCATCACCTTGACCTTTTTGCCGCCGGAGGTCACGAACCAGGCGCAGGGCCAGGGGTTCATGCCGCGCACCCAGTTGTGGATGTGGGCGGCGGACTCGGTCAGGCGGAATTCCGCCATTTCCTTGTTCAGCATCGGGGCCAACGTAGCGTTTGCATGGTCCTGGGGCTGCGGCGTCAGGGTCCCGGCAGCAATGGCCGGAACCACCTCGCACAGCACGCGGGCACCCAAGGCC
>OGGV01000562.1_pt1 | contig 23613 bp, 20 predicted proteins | sample 1571301 | NCBI WGS metagenome assembly OGGV01 (sample SAMEA2582072, study PRJEB24529) | metagenome | biome: Human gut stool | place: China | collected 2011
CTACTACTGAATAGCTTGTACCTGCTCCACTTCTTACATTTAATGAATCACTTACCTTTACAGTTCCCTTTGTTGTACTTGTTGCTGGTGTATTATTTGTACTTCCACTATTACTTGTATTTCCAGTATTACTATTGCTACTTGAATTTAATGTAACATAATCCTTGCTTACATATCCATAGCCATTACCATACTTTATCTTATACCAGTTTCCACTTGTTTCTACTATTTCAACACTTGTTCCATTTTTCAGTGAACCTACTACTGAATAGCTTGTACCTGCTCCACTTCTTACATTTAATGAATCACTTACTTTTATTGTTCCTTTTTCTGTAGTTTTACTTAGCGAATTATCTGGATTTTGATTTCCTGAATTGTTATTTAATATAATATTTTGACTTAAATAATCCATTATTCCATTTACAATACCTTCTGCAACCTTATCTTGGTAACTACTTGAACTTAAATTTTGAGCTTCTGTTGGATTAGAAATAAATCCACATTCTACAAGACTTGAAGACATTTGTGCTGTTTTTATTACTGCAAAATTTGCAGTTTTAATTCCTCTATTATAAGCATCTGTAGCATTTATTATATCATTTTGTATATCATTTGCCAATTCTTTACTATCTGTTCTTGGAGAATAATAAAATGTTTCAATCCCATTTGCACTAGGACTTTCAGCTGAATTTTGATGAATAGAAACAAAAACATCTGAACCTTCGTTATTAGCCATTCTAGTTCTTTCTGTTAATGATAAATATGTATCATTATATCTACTCATCTTAACTTGCACACCTCTAGCCTTTAACTTAGCTTCTATTTTTTTAGATATTTGAAGATTTATTTCATCTTCATAAACACCATTTTTAACCGCTCCATTATCATATCCACCATGTCCTGGATCAATAAACACTTTATAATAATCTCTGTTTACCTCTTTAATATTACTTCTCGCATAACTAGCAGTTGATATACCCTCTTCTGTTATACAAACTTCTAATATATATACAACATCATCAGTTTGCTGAGATACAAATGTACTACCAATCGACTTAGCAATAAGTTCTCCATCAACTATTTCTGCAACATTTTTATTATAAACTGTCCAGCCTTCTGTAACTGGTAAATTTATAGCCTCACCAATTGTTAATACTAATCCATTTTCCATTACAACTTCTTCATTTTTATACTTTTCCAAAAGCTTAATTAAATCTGCTTCAGATACATTATAAATCTCCTCTGCTCTTGTAAGTTGAGTTGGAGTAATTAGTATCCCAGATAATATTAATAAACTTAAAACCTTTAATTTATTAATAATAATCACCTAACCTTCCTTATAGATATTTTCATATTAAGCAACAATAACTTATAATATCAAAAAAACATATACACTATATTATACATAATTTTATTATAAAATAAATTATTATAGTGTATTTTTGTATGTAATTTGAACTTTTTTTGATGTATATTGATTTTTTATTATAAAAATTAAGATTTAATATAATAATTATCCATTGATAGTTCTTTTTAATTATCTTTTATAACTTTAATTAAGTTATTATATAATCCTATTACACTTTTATTATTTTTAATATATCCTTTTATAATCTCAATTACTTCAATTGAGATTATTTCTCCCCCACATATTAATGGAATTCCTGGTGGATATGGAATTAATGCTTCTTTTGAAATTTTCCCTATACTTTCATCAATATCAACATATTCAAAACTTTTATCAAATACTTCATATGGCTCTAACACCTTTTTAGGAATTATATTATAATAATTTTGATATTGATTATCTCTTAATGAACTTAAATTTAGTTTATTTATTGAATTATATATTTTCTCAAAATCCTCTTCATTATTAAATGGAGATAAAATCAATACCACACCACCATCAAAACTCATTTCACATTGTATTTTCATACTTCTTAAATAATCTAATAACTTATGTCCACTATATCCCTTAGGTAATGTAAATATATATCTGCTTAAATCTAAGTTATATCCCATTGGTAAATCTTCTTCCTTTAAAACACTTACCTTATTTAATTTATTTATCTTTACACTCCACTTATTGGCTAAATCAATTAATCTATCATAATCCTCTTCCCCATAAATGTCTAAATAATATCTTGAATAATCTAATGATGACATTATTAAATATGAAGGTGATGTTGTCATAAATGATTTTAAATAAAAATCAATATTATTATCATTATTAACTAAAAGATATGAACCTTGAGTTAAACTTGGTAATGTTTTATGGGCACTTAAAACTATATAATCAGCATATTTAACTATTGATTTTGGTAATTTTCCACTTATTCCATAATGTGCTCCATGTGCCCCATCAATAATTATAGTTAATCCTTTTTCTTTTAATTTTCTTAAAATATCAAATACCTTATAACCTATTCCAAAATAATTAGGATAAGTTAAAATTATTCCTTTAGGATTATTACACCCTTCCAATGCTTTATATATTTCCTTTTCTGTTGGTGGTAAAAATAATCCCTTATTTTCATTTATTACAGGTTCAATATATCTTACCTTTAACTTTCTTAAAATTAATCCATTATAAATTGATTTATGACAATTTCGTTCAACTAAAACTTCATAACCTTCATTAAATGCATCAAATATTGAAGCTAAGTTTCCAGCAGTACTTCCATTAACAACAAAATACGCTTTCTTTGAACCATAAGTTTTTGCTAATAAATCTTGTGCTTCCTTTATTATCCCTTCTGGGCAATGTAAATTATCTAATGGATCAACTTCTGTAATATCCAAAAATCCCATATTATTTACAAACTCTTTACCTATATCATCCCTTAAAAATCCAATTCCACTTTTGTTGCCTGGCATTGAAAGAATAAGATTTTTTTCCTTTTGATATTTTAATACTTCTTCAAGTAATGGTATTCTTTTACTCATCTTTTCCTCTTTCCTAATTGCTTATTACCTGCACTGTCATATTATTTAAAACTTTAACAGCAGTATCAATAATAAAGCTTATAGGCATCTTATCTAAATTTTCACATTCATCAAGATATAAATATCCATCTCCAAACATAGTATCATATGTAGATATTCCCATAGCTAATCTTACACTTTGCTCATTTGCAAATAATCTCTTTAATTTAAAGCTTTTTATTAATTCATTAATATTTTTTAAACTTTCATTATTAGATGAAACTTCATTTATTAACTCCTTGATTATTTCTATTGATTTATCTACATTTTCATGTGCAGTACTATAAGTTATTTCATAAACCTTTATATATTCTTCATTAGATACTCTTGTTAATACATCATAAACTAAACTATGCTTTGTTCTTAAAGTATCAAATAAAACGGAATTTACTCCGTCTCCAAAGTATTGGTCAAAAACTCTTAATGCTTTTATTTCCCATTGATTCAAGTCATTTATAGGGAAAATAATTTGAACTTTTGAACTGTTTATATCATCTTTCTTATCTATAAATATTCCTGTCTTAGGTAGTTGAAGTTCTTCCTTATCTTCTGGAAGCTTTTCACTTCTCCAATAACTAAAACTTTCTTCTACCATCTCCTTAACTTCTTCAAAATCTAAACTTGAAATAATTGTAATAGTTGCATTATTAGCGCAGTAATATGTATTAAAGAAATCTATTGCATCATCTATTGTCATATTTTCTAATGATTCCTTAGTTCCTATAATAGGATATTTAACTCTTCTACCTTCCATAGAGTTATAATACAACTTATCTTCTGTATATTGCTCTAAATCTTCATCCCATTCTTTAAGCTCTTGTTTTATTACTTCCATTTCTTCCTTAAATCCCTCTTCAGTAAATACAGGGTCTAAAAGAATATCTGAAAATAAGTCTAAACCTTTATATAGCTCCTCATTTAGTAATGTTCCATAAAAAACTACATATGGATAATTGGTCATTGCATTTTGGAATCCAAATACCTTACTTAATTCTTCATTTATTTGTTGCTCACTTCTTATTTCAGTACCCTTATATACCATATGTTCAGTTACATGAGCTACTCCAAGCACCTTACCATCACGTGCTGCCCCTGCATCTAATGATATAGCTATTGAACTTAATTCACTATTACTTTTTTTATAAATTAACTTTAATCCATTATCTAAAATATAATCTTTCATTATATATATATCACCTCTTTCCTCATTATATCATAAAAAAAATAACAAGAACTAAGCTTGCTACTTAGCCTTGTTATTTTAAAATTTATTCAGCTTTAAGTGCTATTGCACATTCAATTCTCTTCTTTTGCATTTTACATCCTATTTCATAAGGAATATTCATATCTCCATTAAATGCAAAGTTGTTTGATTGACATCCACCTGAACAATAGAATCTTGCCCAACACTCTCTACATTTTGGCTTATTATAAATATGCGCCTTTTTGAACTTCTTACCTAATTCGGCATCATAAGTATCGTCATAAATATCTCCAAGTTTAAATTCTTCCTTACCTACGAATTGATGACAAGGATATACTTCACCTTGTGGAGTTATAGCAACATATTCAAATCCTGCTCCACATCCTGAAATTCTCTTATAAACGCATGGTCCACCATTTAAATCAATGTTGAAGTGATAGAAGTTGAATTCATCCCCTTCTTTCTTTCTTCTTACCATTTCATTATATAATTTATCATAGTTTTCAAATATTTCTGGTAAATGTTCTTCTTTAAGTTCTAAGAAGTGTCCTTTTTCAAGAACTACTGGTTCAATAGAAATTTCTCTAAATCCTTCATTAACCATAGCCTTAACATCTTCATAAAAATCAGTATTAGCTCCAGTAAATGTTCCTCTTACATAGTAATGCTTAGATTTATCTCTTTTTTCTATCATTCTCTTAATATTTGGAAGTATATCATCATAAGAACCACTTCCATCAACTTTAATTCTTACATTATCATTTACTTCTTTTCTACCATCTAATGAAAGTATTATATTACCCATTTCTTTATCCATGAAGTCCATCATATCTTCATTTAAAAGAGTTGCATTAGTAGTCATAGTAAATCTAATATTCTTTTTCCAAGCTTTTTCATTTTCTCTTGCATAAGCTATTATTTCTTTAATTGTGTCCATGATCATTGTTGGTTCTCCACCAAATAAATCAATTTCAATATTTCTTCTTGGACCACTTCTCTTAACAACATAATCTATTGCTTTTTTAGCTGTTTCAACAGACATTACTCCCTTATGTCCATTGTATTCCCCTTCATCTGCAAAACAATATTTACATCTTAAATTACATCCATGAATTATATTTAAACATACTGCCTTTATATAATCTCTATCATCCATTGATGAATGTGCTATATCTTCATATTGATCTTTTGAATATAATATTTCTTGATCTACAAGTTCTTGTAATTCTTCATAAGCTTCTGATATAGTTTCTTCACCATATTTAGCTCCAAATTCTTTTATAAGCTCTTCTTTGCTTCTTAATTCATTATCGTCTACTAAATCATAAACTAATTCATCTACAATATGTACAGCCCCTGTATTAACATCTAAAACAAAGAAATTATCTCCTTGCTTAAATTTGTGTATTAAAGCCATGTTATTTCCTCCTAATACAATTAATATTTAAAATTCAATTTATTTTGAAACAATATTTTATATAATCCTAATATCAATTTAGTAAATCAACTTCCACATAATATTTTTTAAAATTTCTTTAACAAATTATTACTCATTATTTTCATACGAGTAAAGCAGTAACTAATTTTAGTTACTGCTTGTCCTTAATTAGTTTTCACATTCTAAGTTAGCAACTGTGCAAGAAGTCTTACATGCTGATTGGCATGAGTTTGCACATTCCTTGCATCCTGGCTTACAAAGACTATTTTTTATGTTTGTTTTGTTAATTGTTTTTATGTGTTTCATGTCGAATCCTCCAATAATAAAAATATAACGTGGTAATTATAGCATAATTTTCTAATGTTATAAAGCTATTATTTTTATATAATAAAAACCACTATAAACTTAATTACATTATATGGATATATAAATTAAAATATTCCATTTTTATCTTGTATATAAATATAAAAATATTTATTAAGTACTTTTATTTTATTTGAAGATAAATTTACTACTTAATAAATACATTAATTCTTTACTTATTTTTATAATGTTGTTTCTTTTTTAATAGCTTCTATCATATCATCTTCTGATACAGTTTTATCATCATATGAATTATAAATATCATTTAAATGAACTGTGTAATATACATTTTTACTTTTCTTTTCTTTTTTTTGCTTTTTTTCTTTTAAGTCATTATCTTCAGATTTTAACTTTTTATCAATACTGTTTTTTACTAGCACTCCTGCTGTTACAGATGCTACAATTCCTGATATTGCACCAAAAATAACTTTTTTATTATTTCTTATACTCATGACTTTCACCTCACTATTTTAAAAAAATTATATACACATTAATTATGTAAGTCAATTCAGGCTTAGTAAATTTTAATCATACTACTACTTGTTTTATTACTACTATTTATTAATATTTCCTCATTATATATTTTAACTCAAAAGTATTAAAATATTTTTATTATTTTCTTATTATCATAATGCAAAAAACTTCAGACATATTTTAAATATATCTGAAGTTTTTAATAAATATTAATTATTCACCAATTCCGCTCTTTTCCATACTTTCAGTAAATCCATGTAATAACTTATTAATTGGCTTCTTTAAGAATAAAGAAATTAATATAAATATAGCTCCATATATTAATAACACAACAATATCCTTAATTAAAACACTTTGAACAACTCCACCAATTGCTTCTCTTGCAAATGAAATTGCATAAGTGAAAGGTAAGAATGGATTTATTGCTTGGAAGAATTTTGGTGTTAATTGAATTGGGAATGTTCCACCTGAACCACCTATTTGTATAACTAGTAAAACAATTCCTAATACTTTACCTACATTTCCAAATACTGAACATAATGAATATAAAATTATTGTAAATATAACACTAGTAAATACGCTTCCTAATACAAATAATCCTGGATTTACACAATATATTTTTAATAAGTATAAATCTCCTAAAGCTACTATTATAGCTTGAATTATTGCTATGCTCATAAATAACATCATTTTACCAAAATATTGTGCTGATGCAGAATATTCTCCTTTAGCTTCAACACTTAGCATAGATGATAGTAATAATAATCCAACCCATAATGATAATACTGTATAAAAAGGTGTCATTCCTGTTCCATAGTTACCCATAGGGAATAATGTATTTTCTATAATATTAACTGGATTTGCTAAGAAATCACTTCTAACACTTACATCAGTCTTTAAAAAATCTATAATCCTATTAATATCTTCACTATCATTAATACTTCCTATTTTGCTTACTAATTCATTAAGCATATTTTCAGCTTCTGGAAGTTTTGATTTTACAAAATCAATACCCTCAATACCTTTATCTGCACCTTCATAAACAGTGTTCATTATATCAGTAACTTGAGGTAATTTATTTTGTGCTTCTTTTAATACTGTTACTACATTACCTGCAACATTATATGCATCATCAAAAATGCTATTAATTTTATTAGTTATATTTTCATCAAAGTTATTATATAAATTATTTGTAATGTTACTTACGTCGTTAGTAAATGCTATAACATTGTTTAATAAACTTAAATCTGGGGTTCCTCCATTTGCTAAACTATCTTTTACTGTATTTAATACATTAATTGCTTTATTTATTGCTCCTTGTACATTTGCTAATGTTTCTAAAATATCATCAAACTTTCCAGGATTAAATTTATTCATAGTTTTTAATATATTTATTAATGACTCAGTACTTGTATTAAGAGAGCTTAATTTTCCCAAAATACTATCAACTATTTGTGGTGCATATTCTGATCCTGAATTAATTGCACTAATTAATGCATTTACATTTTTTGAAACTTCATTTGAAATTTCGTTTATTATTTTTATATCATTTTTTATTACAGGTGCAATATTATTTAAATTATTTTTTGAAGTAGTTAAAAAACTTTCTAAATTTGAACCTAAGTTTTGTGAATTTTCTAACGTTTTATTTATTAATGGAATATTCTTTTGTATATCTGAAATTAATGTTTTTAATTTATAAGCTCCATCACCTGCTAAATTCACAACATCATTTATATTTCCAAATTGACTTTTAACTTCTAACAGTTGATTATAAATATTATTTAATCTAGGAAGTTGATTTTCTAATTCAGTTCCTAATTCCTTTCCTATACCCAATATTGCATCACTTGCAGTTTCCACAACTGCCTTACTTACTTTTTCTTGAATTGCATTTGCTCCCTTAACAGTAATTTTAGGCGCAATTGCATTTATTTTTTCATTTACTGTATATATTATTTCTCCCTTTTGAACATCTTTGGTAAGTACAGATGTAAGACTTTTTGAAAAGTTTTCAGGGATTGTAATCATAGCATAATATTTACCTTCTTTTACATTTTTAATGGATTCTTCTTCACTTACAAATTGCCATCCCATCTGAGTATTTCCCTTTAATTCTTTTACAACCCTATCACCTAAGTTAATTTCCTTATTATTTAAGGTTGCTCCTAAATCTTTATTTACAACCCCAATTTTTATATTACTAATACCAGATTCAGCATATGGATCCCATGATGCTTTTATATTAAACCAGGCATATAGGGATGGTAGTATACATAATGCTATAACAACTATAAGTGCTGCATAATTTTTAAAGATATTTTTAATATCATTTTTGAAAATCCTAAATGCATTTTTCATCATTTTTCCTCCTTCGATATTGTATTGCTTTAACAACTTAATTTATATATTATCACATCGGTACTAAAATTCAAGTTTTAGTTTTCTAATATAATTAATATTTTCTTTATCCTAAGCTGCCTAAATAATTAGTATTATACGTATACTTTATATTCTCTATATACTTTATAAAAATATTATTTAATAAAATTTAAACAATCCTGTTACAATTTATTCATCTTTTTCACCTTTTTTACTTTCTTCTACTTCATTTATTATTATGTTCCAATTTGTAAAAATAATTTTACTTTTATAAATAATTAAATAAATTTCTATACTTAAATTATTTTTAGTGTATACTAGAATAGATAATTAATTAATAACTGAGGAGAATAAAATGAATAAATCATTTAATGAACTTAATTTAAACTCTAATATAGTAGAAGGATTAAAGCTTCAAGGAATTACTTCACCTACAGAAGTGCAAGAATTAACTATTCCTAAAGCTCTAGAAAATATAGATATAATAGCAGAATCTCATACTGGAAGTGGTAAAACATTAGCATATTTATGTCCAATATTCCAAAAGATAAATACAGAAAAAAAAGAAATGCAAGCTATAATATTAGCTCCAACTCATGAGTTAGTTATGCAAATAGATGCACAAATTAAACTTCTTGCAAATAACTCTAATATAGATATTACTTCATTAACAATAATGGGTGAAGCTAATATTGAAAAACAAATAAAAAAACTTAAAGAAGGAAAACCACATATAATAGTTGGTTCATCCGGAAGAGTTCTAGACTTAATAAAAAAGAAAAAAATAACTACTCATACTGTTAAAACTATTGTTATGGATGAAGCAGATAGCCTTTTAGCTAAAAATAAATCTATAGTAATAAAAGATATAATAAAATCTACAATGAAAGATAGACAACTTATGTTCTTTTCAGCAAGTATAAATCCTACTTCTTTAGAGATTGCTAAATCTTTAGTAAAAGATGTTGAAATAATTAAATCTGAAACTAATTACGTTATTAACCCTAATATTTCTCATATGTACATAACTTGTGAATTTAGAGATAGATTTGAAACACTTAGAAAATTTTTAGCTGCCGAATCACCAGAAAGAGCTATTGTTTTTGTAAATAATAGTACTGAACTTCAAAACATAAACGAAAAGTTAGATTATCATAAAGTTAAATCTACAGCTATCTTTGGAAATGCTTCTAAAGAACAAAGACAACGTTCAATTGAAGCTTTTAGATCTGGTAAATTTAATATATTGGTTTCATCTGATGTTTCTGCTCGTGGACTTGATATTCCAGAAGTTACACACATAATTAATATGGACTTTCCTGGAAATCTTGATGAATACCTACATAGAGCTGGAAGAACTGCTCGTGGAACATTAAGTGGTTCTTCAATATGTATTGGTACAAAACGTGATCTTGAAGCTATTAAAACTTATCAGAAAGCATTTAAAATAAAATTTAAAGAAATGAAATTATATGGTGGTAATTTAATTTCTGCAAATGAAAATTCTAAAAAAACAACTAAATCAAATAGTAAAGTAAATAAGAAATCAAATAATAAAGCTGTTAATAAAAATAAGTAAAATTATTTTTTAAACAAAACCGAACTATATCATAACTTTATTTAATAAATTTGACATAGCTCGGTTTTTAATTAATTTAGTTATATTTAAACTTCATTTTAAATATAACTGAATTTTTGGTACTTTCTATATTGCAATCAATATTTTCATGTTTATCTAAAATTGTTTTTACTATATAAAGTCCTAAACCCGTTCCACCAGTTTTTCTATTTCTAGATTTATCAACTCTATAAAATGCATTAAATATATATTTTAATTGTTCCTCAGGTATTGATATCCCAGTATTTTCAATCACTAACTCTTCCTTTGATAAATTAATTTTAATAAATTCATTTTCTGGAGAATAAGTTATTGCATTCTTTACAATATTAGTAATTACCTTTTTTATAAGCTTACTATCAGAAAATACTATAACATTTTCATCAATATTTATTTGTAATTTTAAATTTTTTTCATCAATAAAATATCTTAACTCATTAATTACACTGTTCATCACATTACTTAATCTTACATATGTAAAATTATATTTAAATTCTCCATTTTCTCTTTCACTTAAATGTAATATTTCTTGAACTAATTCTTTCATCTTTTGTGTTACATCATAGGATTCTTTTAAATACTTATCTCTATCCTTATACTTTCCAATATTATAAATCATCCCTTCTAATTGTCCACTTATTATAGTAATTGGTGATTTTAATTCATGTGAAATAGTTGCAACAAATTCTCTTCTTTCTTTTTCAAGCTTTCTTTCCATTTCAATTTCCTTAGTAAGCTTAAAATTAATCTTTTCCAATTGTTCAAATGCTTCTTTTAAATTTTTATTCATTAAATTTAAGCTATTAGAAAGCTCCCCTATTTCATCTTTCCCATTAATTTCTATAGTATTATTAAAATCCAAATTTGCCATCCTTTTAGCTACCTTATTTAATTTTATCAAAGGTCCACTTATTAATATTGAATAAAGACTTGAAATAGCAAATGATATAATTATTATTGATAATATTGCAAAAGGTAAAAATAATTCAATACTATCAGTTGCTTCTTCTTGTGGTTTAATAGGAAAGTGAACTATCATATTATATACATCATTTAATTTTTTTATATAAACAGCTTTATCTATATTTAAACTCTCATTTTTATTAATAAGATTATATACAAACTTATCTGTATCAATATCTTCATTTTTGTTAATGTTTATATTATATTGTTGAAATCTATTAAATTCTACATAAGAAACATGGTTGCCTAAAAAAGGAATCTTATTAGGTGAGTTTGCACCTTCCCTAAATGAAGAATAAATAACTTCATTAATTAAATTATTTCCATCCTTTTTTACAAGTAAAATATCTAAATTATTTTCATAAGAAAATTTATCTAATACTTCATCTATATCTATTTCTTCATTATTTAATAATTCATATTTCAACTCTTTTATTTCTTCATTAATATTATTAACCTTATAAAATTCATAAACCTTTGGCATAAAAAGATACATAGATATATATAACAAACTAAAAGCTATTATTATAGTTAAGCTACTCCATAAAAATAACTTTTTCTTTATACTTAAGTTTTTCCACTTATTTTTCAAGAACATATCCTACACCTTTTATGGTTTTTATATAATCCTTCTTAATTTTTTTTCTTATATTTTTCATATGAGCATCAATAACCCTAGTATCCCCAAAATACTCATATCCCCATATCTTTTCTATTAATTTTTCTCTAGAAACTACCTTTGGATAACTAGCAAGCATTAACTTTAATATATTAAATTCCTTTAATGTTAGCTCGATTTCCTCATCATCTACATAAGACTTAAACTTTTCTAAATCTAACTTTAATCCTTCAAATTCTAATATATCTTCATTTTTTTCTTCTTTATTTTTTCTTTTTAAAACAGCTTCAACCCTCTTTACTAATATATTAAAAGAAAATGGTTTGCTAATATAATCATCTGCGTCTAAATCGAACCCTTTTATTTCACTTTCTTCATCATCTAATGCAGTTAAAAATATAATTGATACTTGTTTATTTAAATTTTTTATCATCTTACATAATGAATATCCATTTAATTTTGGCATCATTACATCTAAAATTACTAAATCATATTTATCCTTTTTAAATTTTTCATATCCTTCAACTCCATCATTAGCCATATCAACTTTATATCCCTGAGAGGACAAAAATTCTACTATTAATTCCTGTATTTGATTATCATCTTCTACAACTAATATTTTATAACTCATACTTCCTCCATAACTTTTTTATATATTTAATTTTAGCATAACATTTTTAAATTCTTCTTAAATTCATTTAAATTTCAAATGTAAAAGTATTATTAAATTTATTATATAAGTTATTTTAATATTTAAAATTTAATATAACTATAACATATCAATATAGGAGATATAAAATTATGTTTTTCAACAGAAAAAATACTAATTTATTTTTTAAATTTACACTTTTATTCCTTTTCTTATTTTTACTTAAGATTATTCCTTTTAATACTGGCTTTGAAGATTCTATTGATTATTTAAACAATATATCTTTTCCAATTTCTTCACATTTTAAATTAAATAAAGATAATAAATTAAAATTTAAGAGTTCATCTTCTTGTCTTAATGATACTCTTAATAAATATAAATCACACTTAAACTTTATAAATTCTCATAACAAAGCTATTAAAGCTAAAAATGACTTTATTAAACTAAGTGATGAAGAAATATCTTCATATTCCATGCTAAGTTATAATGAAAAAATTTCACTTCTTAACAATACGAACTATTCTTTAGAAGATCGAATTCATATTTTTTTAGGAAGTGATTTAGAAAATTTCAGCTCAGTTTATTATAATATATCAACAAAAGAAAAAGTTAGTATTAATGAAAATAAAGAATTTAAACCTGCAAGCACTTATAAGCTTGGATTAAATGCCTTAATATATAATTTATCTTTAAATGGTAAATTAAATCTTAATGATACTATAACTTTCGAAAATTGTGATTATGAAGATGGTACTGGTTTACTTTGTTCTAAGTCTTCAATTGGAACATATACAATTCAAGAATTACTTGATTTATCAATTATATATTCTGATAATATAGCATCAAATATGCTTACAAGATATTTAGGTGGACGTGATGAAGTAAAAAAAGAACTTTATTCATTATTAAATATAAATTATCCATATTCTAAAAGTACTATAACTGCTGATATTGAATATAGAATTTTAATGTATATTTATGATAATAAAAATTTACCTGAATTTAATCATCTAATAGAAGTTTTAACTAAAACTGAATTTCATGATAGACTTGATAAATATATTCCACAAGAAATAGTTGCTCATAAAATAGGTAGTAATGAATCTTACATCCATGATGTAGGAATAATTTTTAGTGATAGTCCTTATATTTTAGTTATTTATACAAATGGACTAGCCTATCCAGATGAAAAAATAGCTCAAATTTCAAAAGCTATTTATAATAATTATAATTAAATTTACAAACTAATTCGAAAATCATCTATTAATAAGGAATTATTTATTGTATAATTCTTCTATATAAACTATAAATTAACTTTAATTGAGGTGATATACAATGAGTAACAAAAAGAAAAAGAAACTTTCTGTAGCAGAACAAAAAGCCGAAAAATATATATACTACGGTACTATAATTGGCTTAGTTTTAGGAGTTATCTTAGGCTTTATTGGATTTATTTTAACAGACAATATGTTTTGGATTGCACTATCTCCATTAATTCTTTTATTGGTTGGATTAGGAATAGGGGCTATCTTAGGCAAAAACAAAAACTTAAACACTAATAAAAAAGTGGTAAAAAAACAACCTCATAAAAATAAATAGGGTATAGTCCTTTTAGTGTTGAATAACTCTAAAAGGCATGTCCTTATTTATTTTTATTATTTTATAATTTACTTATCTTTTATATCTTCACTATTATTTTCTTCTTTATAAATACTTTTGCTTATTATTCCTTCATTAATAAATTTACTTTCTTTTTTCTCATTAATATTCTTAAGTCCTTTAAACTTTAACATTACTGTATCATATCCACCACACAATATTAAAACTACTACTAATGCATTAATGAATAATCTATAATAACATTCAACATTATTCCACACACATCCTGTTGCAACTCTTTCTATTGATAAATGAGCTATTGCTAATATTAATGTGTATATTTTAGTTGGTATCTTTTTAATAAGTGGAAAATCCTTAGTTATAAATACTATTAATTCTACTGCTATTAATGTTCCTGTGAATGAAGCTAAAAAGTCAGCAGTTAGAAAATCAGTTATCTCCATTTTATTAATCCCCTCCTTTTCCCAATCCCCTACTAAATAATAAATGCAACTAATATTATTTATGTTACTTAAATTTTGTTTGATTTATTTTCAAAAAATATCATCTAACCTTTAAATCAGATGATATTTTTACTTTATTTTATATTTTACCTTTAGATATCAAATCTTTTATTATATTCTTTGGCTTAAATCCAGTTAAACGATGTATAAATTGTCCATCCTTTAATAAAACTAATGTTGGAATAGATTTAATATTAAAATAACTTGTTAAGAATTTAGAATTATCTACATTAATTTTTACAATTTTAATATTTCCCTCTTCATTATTAATTTCTTCTAATAATGGAGAAAGCATTTTACATGGTCCACACCATTCTGCATAAAAATCCACTAAAACTAAACCATCTTTCACTTCATTTATAAAATTTGATTCATCTATAACTTTCATTTTTATTCACCTCTATTCCGGACTTACTATTTATCCTTAATTAATTATATTCATTTAATCAATTAATGTTAATTAAGTGATTTTTATGAACTAATACTATTAAAAATTAAAGCAATACTAAAAAGTACTGCTTTAATTTTTTATCACTTATATAGTTTTAATCCATTCACATGCTAATTTAAACCAACTAGCTACATGAGTATTTATATGTTCACTTGCATCTTTCCTTGCTGTAACTTCCTCACATAATCCTAACCCATGTACACCATTTGGATAAATGTGCAATTCAAACTCAATCTTATTTGCAGCTAAAGCATTTGAAAATAACAATGAATTTTGAACTGGAACTGTTCCATCATCAAAAGTATGCCATAAGAATGTCTTTGGCGTTTTATTAGATACTAACTTTTCTAAAGAAAGCTCTTCCCTTCTTATTTTACCTTCCTTTTCCCCTAATAAATTATCAAATGATCCTCTATGTGCAAATTCTCCACTTGATATAACAGGATAACATAATATCATTGCATTTGGCTTAATTTCATTATTTTTTACTTCTAGTGATTCTTTAATTATTTCATTATCCCATAATACTCCTAAACTTCCTGCCAAGTGACCACCAGCAGAAAAACCACAAACTATAACCCTTTTAGTATCAACATTCCATTCCTCTTCTTTTTCACGCACATATCTAACTGTTTCGGCTAACTCCAATAATGATGCTGGATATCTTACTGGTGCTATACTATATCTTATCACTATAGCATTAAATCCTTGTGCCACAAATTTTAATGCTATTGGCTCTGCTTCCCTATCAGATGTAAATTTATATCCACCACCTGGACAAATTATAATTGTTTCTCTTTTTTTATTTAAATTTATTTCTTTACTATTTGAAGGTATATATGCACTTATAACTGCATCACTATTTTTTAACCTTTTACTAATATCTCTTATTTTTAATTTCTCATATATCATTTCTCTACTCCTTAAATACACCTTTTAATATATATTTTATTTTAATTACCTTATATATACAATATAAAATATTAGTTCAAAATTACCTTGATTTATTAGAATTTAATAAACTACCCTATTTTTTCCCGAATTTTTAGCCTCATATGTGAACTACTGCTTATTTATTGCTACTTTCTTAATATCAATATATCAATCATATTATACCATATATATGTATTTAATAAATTTATTTATATAATAATTAAAAGGATGTCTCATTAAGAATAAATACAAACAATATATTGTGTATAAAAGTTTTAGTACAACATTTCCTTAATCAATTATATTGTCATTAATGATTATTTACTAATATTACTTATATTTCTATTTCATTTTCATCTAATTTTCCTTCATCACTAGTTAACATTTCTATAGGTAATGTTGATTTAAAAATTACTTCTTCCTTTACAACCTCAAATAATACTAATGATGGATATGATATTTCTAATAAATATTACAATAACATATAAATCAATCTATTCCTCATAAATTTTTATTTATATTATTAATTCTATTCAAAGTATAAATATTTATAATACAAATAAAATAAAATTAAATTTACCTTATTTTAAATCAAATATGATATAATTAATATTATTTATATAAATTAAACTAACGACGAGGTACTATTAATGAAAAATTTGAAAATTTATTTTACATCAGACCTTCATGGATATGTTTATCCAACTGATTATGTAGAAAGAAATGAAAAAAATATTGGTTTGCTTAATATAATTAATCATTTCAATAAAGATGGAAATACATTAATAATTGATGGTGGAGACACTATTCAAGGTTCACCTTTTACAAATTACTTAAGCAATTCAGAATTTGATGTGCATCCATTAGCAACTATTATGAATGCTGGAGGATATGATTTTATAACTCTTGGTAATCATGACTTTAACTATGGAAAGGAATATTTAAAGAAGTACTTAAATAATTTAAATGCTACTTGTCTTTGTGCTAATGTTGTGGATAAAACTAATGAATTACCTATTTTTCCTTACAAGATAAAAACAATGGAAAATGGATTAAAAGTAGGTATAATTGGATTTACTACTGACTTTATAAATAGATGGGAGCGTCCTGAAAATATAAAAGATATAGATATCACTGATACTTTTGACTCAGTAAAGAAATATTATGAAACTGTAAAAGAACAATGTGATATCCTTGTAGGTGTTTACCATGGTGGATTTGAATATGATTTAGAATCTCACAAACAATTAAGCACTACAAAAGAAAATATTGCTTATAAAATATGTAAGGAGTTTGATTTTGATATACTTCTTACAGGTCATCAACACCTTCCAATAGCTAATAAAAATCTTCATGGAACTCACATAGTTCAAACTCCACATAATGGAAGTAAATTCTTAGAATTAAATCTTACTATAAATGATGATTGCAAAGTTGAAATAAATTCATCATTAAAGGATTTAGAATTAAATCCTAATAAAGAAATGTATGATAAATTCTTACCATTAGAAGATAAGATTCAAGAATGGTTAGATACTCCTGTTGGTGTTTTAGATACTAAACTTCAGCCTACAACTCATTTAGATATGGCTTTAAATGGTTCAAATTTAGCTAACTTTATAAATCAAATTCAACTTGAAAGTAGCAATGCAGATATATCTTGTACTACATTTGCAAATGTAATAAAAGGATTTAGTGAAAATGTTACTGTAAGAGATATTTTATCTACTTATCCATATCCAAATACATTAGCTGTTCTTGAAGTTAATAAAAATATATTAAAATTAGCATTAGAAAGAGCTGCTAGCTACTTTGAAAATAATAATGGAAATGTAACAGTATCTGAAAGATTCTTAAAACCTAAAGTTGAACATTATAATTATGATTACTTCTCAAATATAAACTATACTTTTGACTTAACTAAAGAAGTTGGAAATAGAGTTACTTCTATTAAATTTAATGGTGAAGAATTATCTGAAGATAAAAACTTAACTTTAGTTATGAATAACTATAGAGCTAGTGGTGCTGGTGGTTATGAATGCTATGAAAATTGTAAGGTTGTTAAGGAAATATTAATTGAAATGCCTGAAATAATTATTAATTATTTTAAAAACAATCCTAAAGTTGTTGTAGATACAGCTAGATACTACAAAACTATATCTTAACCAAAATACTGTATTAACTCTTAGTATTTTAAAAAGTTAATATTTTAATATAAAACTTTAAACTCCAACCAATATAAAAAAGTTTGGTTGGGGTTTTTATTATGACTTTGGTTAAGCTAAGTCTTTTTATAAATAAAAAGAGAATCGGACGCCTCCGATTCCCTTAGGTGTAGTCCGCAGACATTCACCGCTATTCGATATATATATTTTACTATATATCATATAAATATGCAATACAATTATGATTTGATATAGTTTTTTAATAAATTTAACTTTGGACGTGTGTTTGTATAGATAATTCTACTATATACATTAGCTGGAACACTTGGTTTAAAGTTATTTAAAATATTTTCAAAATCACTTACAAATTTATTTAACTCAGTTTTGGTAGTATTAATATTCTTTAAAAGATATACTATAAGAATTATATAATCAACAATAATATTTTTTCATATATTAGAAAAAAACTACTACTATTACTTTCTTCTAATATTATATTAAGCACATGATTTTTTAATGCCGTTTCTAAAAACATAATTTTAGGATAAAGTAAACTTTTTAAATCCATATCAAATTTGTTTAAAGCTACTATTTCATTAAAGTCTGTATAATTTATTGAATTATTAGGATTTTTTATAAATCTATATCCCTTAAATCCATGATAATATCCTATATTCTTTAATTTCTTTTTTTGAGTACTACCTTGAATTTGAATATTATGAGTATTTCGTAAGTACCTCATTAAGGAATCTATAGTTTTTATATCAGACATAATTTAAATACCTTTCTTTTATATTTTTGTTAATTAGATGAAGTTTTTTCTATAGCTTTAATATTTAAATAGGAATTAGTATTAATTTCATTTAAAAATAATATACCTAATTTTAAACGAATATTTCTATCTAGTCTATTCCACTCATATCCTTTAAAAAGATCTTTAAGTAAGAATGTTTCACCACTTTGTAAATTAGTTAATTCATTTAGTGCTTTTTTCATTAAAAGTTTCATATTAAGCCACCTTTTATACATGATTATTAACAATGTTGTTTATAATCATATTTATATTAAATATAAATATATAAATCAAATAAAAGAATTATTAATACAAATTTGATAATAGGCTGATTATTTTATTAAATATTATATTTTATACCTAACTTATATGAATTCATATTTATAACTGCTTTTTAGATATCATATAATTCTACATAAGCACTCTAATAACTTTATTTGATAGCATTTTTAAATTATTATTGTTTTTTACATTTATACTCCTAAAAATATAATTTAAAAAAAGGAGGATTTAAGTTCTAATCCCCCTTTTCTTATATATTAGTATTAAAAATGATTTTCATACTATATATTTTATTTATCCTAACCTCTAGCAAGTTTAGTTCTTATTTTAGTTGAAATTATTTCTACAAATAATACTAAAATTATTAATCCACAAAGAATAGCACCAACTTCATCCCAATTAAATGCATTCATTGCAAATATTAATGGAGCACCTATTCCCCCTGCACCAACTAGTCCTAATATAGAAGCATCCTTTATATTTATTTCAAATCTATATATAACTGTAGAAACGAAATCTGTAAATAACTGTGGTAATATTCCATATCTTATTTTTTCAAAAGTACTACATCCTGCAGCATCTAGAGATTCTAATATTTTAGTATCTAAATCTTCTATTGATTCAATAAATAATTTAGATATCATACCTATAGATATTACTGATACTGTAAGAACCCCTGCAAAAGCGCCAGGTCCAGTTACACGAATAAACATTAATCCATAAACGAATGCTGGGAATGTTCTAAGTGCTGCTATAATAAATAATCCTATAACACTTATCCACTTAGGCATTATGTTAGTAGAAGATAAAAATGCTAACGGAACTGCTAATACTGCTCCAATTAAAGTACCTATTAAAGCTATACAAATAGTTTCTAATAATAATGCCGGAACTTCAGTTAATAGCATTTTTACATCAGGATGTATAATTCCTGATAATACATTCTTTGCAATATCAACTCCATTTGATTTAATTCCACTAAAATTAATTCCCTTTGAAGCCCATACTATTAAAAGTAATATAAATAATACAGTTAGGGATTTACTTATCCATGTATTTGGTTGTTTTTCTAATTGTTTTTTTATTGATATTTCCATACTACCCTAACCTTTCTCTTATATATTTACTTCCATTTTCTATAATTAAGACTGTGATGAATAGCATAACAAGAATCATACCAACTCTATCATACTCTCTCCAACCAATCTTTTCATTTAATATAAGACCTATACCACCAGCTCCTACATATCCAAGTATTGCTGCTGCTCTTACATTTATCTCTAAGCTATAAAGACAAATTGATAAATATGAAGGCATTATTTGTGGCATTATTGCTCCAACAAAGGCCTTTACTCTTGTAGCTCCAACAGCTTCCATAGCTTCAAAAGACCCCATATCAACAGTTTCAATTTTTTCATATAACATTTTAGCTACTATACCAAAAGTAAATATTGATATTGCCACAGTTCCTGCAAAAGTACCTAATCCAAAAATATAAGTTGATATTAAGGCAATAATTAATGTTGGTAATGTTCTTGTAATACTCATTATAACTCTAACTAAATTTAAAACAACCTTAGATTTATTAATATTAACAGAGCATAACATAGCAAAAGGAATTGCTATAAAGCTTCCAATTAAAGAACCTAAAACAGATATTTTTACAGTTTCTATAAGTGGTGCAACAACTGTTTTCATATAGTTTAAATCAGGTGGAAACATATCCTTTAATATTACAAAGAACTGATTTCCTCTCTTCATTATTGTTTCAAAATTAAATCCTGTTATATTTCCTGCAACTATTAAAGCTAATATCAATCCAATTATTACAAAAGGTGTAACTGAAGTTTTAGGTTGAATTTCTTTACCATTATTTAAAACTATCTTTTCAGGCTTAAATATATTTTTTATTGTTCCTAACATAATTAAGCCCCCATTACTTCATCAGCAGCTAATTCACGGCCATATATTTGCTTTAATACTTCACTATCTACTTTTGTAGCTGGTCCATCATATACTATTTCTCCTGCCTTTATTCCAATAACTCTATCAGCATATTTTAATGCTAAATCTACATGATGAATATTAATTAATACTGACATATTTAATTCTTTATTAATCTTTTTGAAATCATCCATAACTTGCTTTGCTGTTATTGGATCAAGTGCTGCAACAGGTTCATCTGCAAGAATTATTTCTGGTTTTTGTGCTAATGTTCTAGCTAAAGCAACTCTTTGTTGTTGGCCTCCAGAAAGTTGATCCGCTCTAACATAAGCTTTATCCAATATTCCTACCTTATCTAATGCTTCTAATGCTATAACTTTATCTTCTTTAGAATATAATCCTATTATAGATTTCCATAATGGCATATCTGGTACTCTTGAAGTTAATACATTATTTATTACTGTAGTTCTAGTTACTAGATTAAAAGATTGGAATACCATTCCTACCTTACGCCTAAACTTTCTTAAATCTTTTCCTGATAAATCATTTACTTCTTGTCCATTTACAGTTAATGATCCTTCACTAATATCATGCATCCTATTAATAGTTCTTAATAATGTAGATTTACCAGCTCCTGATAAACCTATTATTGCTACAAACTCACCTTGCTTTATTTCAAGTGATACATTTTTTAGTGCATGTAATCCATTTGAATAAACCTTATTTACATTATCAAACTTAATCACAAGTTTCCCTCACATTCTAACTTTATCTTTTTTATGAATATTTTGTATATTTGACCTTTATATGCAAAAGGAGTCCATGCCTAACATGAACTCATCTTTATAACTAATAAAATAAAAAATATTTTATTTTAAAATTATTGCATAGACTTAATTAATTCTTGTGCTTTTCTTTCTGCATCATAATCAGAATTGTTTCCAATTTCATATCCCTTATGACTATATATTGAAATAATTTTTAGTCCTTCTTCTGTATTTCCTATGTTAATGAAAGCTTGTTGTATAGCTTTCTTTAATTCAGGAGTCATTGATGAATCTTTAGTAACAGATATTGTATCATTATAAACACCGTCTGTTACACCAATAACATTTGTTTCATCCCATATAGAAGCTGTTCTTCCAAAATTAGAATTCCATTGTTCAGCATAGTCTAAACGAGCATCAGCATAAGTTACCATTACATCGATTTGACCACTTGCTAATTGAGATAATGATGTTGCATAGTTATCTAAAGCAACTTTGTTCTTAAGGTCTGTTATTGATATTCCGAAGTTTTCTTTTAACCAAAGGCTTGGATAAATATATCCTGCTGGTGAAGTTGTGTTTGATGAAATTCCCCATGTAGCATTTTGAATATCTTCTAAAGTTAACTTTTCACCATTATTAATTTTTGCAGCTAACTCTTGCCCTTTTTCACTTGGACCAGCAATTATTAATGATCTGTAGTATTTAACTTTCTTATCTGTATTTTCTGTTGGAGAAGTATTCCAATCAGCAGGATTTTCTGAATCATGATTTAATCCAAATCTAGTTGCTGTTAATGCAACATCTACACCATCATCATATAATACGTAAGTTCCTCCTGGAATAAATCCAACTTGAGCTGTTCCTGAAGATAATGCTTCACCAACTGCTTCAAAACTTGTACCAACTTCAATTTTTACTTTTTCAAAATCATATCCTAATTTTGATAATTCCGCCTTTAACATTTCTGATAATGGCTTAGTTGCTTCTAAGATCTCTGCTGGATCTCTTGATGGTACAAAGTATACAACTAATTCATCATTAGATGCTGATTTTGAACCGCATCCAACTAACATTGACATACTTAGTACTAAAACTGAAAGTAATGCTAAAAATTTTTTCATTTGTCCTCTCCATCCTTAAATTTTTTATCCTATTTTTCACTTATGTATTATAACATAATATTCAACATTTTTATATATTTTTTTTGATTTTTTTCATATTTGTGTATACTTTTTATTTAATTGTATATATTATATTTTTCCCATACATCCGCTTGAAACTTTTTATTTTTTACCATAAATTTTAATTTTTGTACAACTATTATAAATTATAGGAAAATTAAAACTTTATAAATTATATATAAAAAAGAGCAATAGAAAATCTGAGGGCACTGAAAAAGTGTCTTTCGGAATAAAAGACCTAAAAAATTTTTTTAAGACAATTTTTTAGGTCTTTTA
>OGGV01000569.1_pt1 | contig 23343 bp, 17 predicted proteins | sample 1571301 | NCBI WGS metagenome assembly OGGV01 (sample SAMEA2582072, study PRJEB24529) | metagenome | biome: Human gut stool | place: China | collected 2011
TGTCAGCTTCATCATGGCATTTTCTACATTCTTTTCTGCTATTCTGACCCTGACTGCCTGATTTTTCGCCATATCTTCAGTTATACTTATAGCTTCACTGCATCTTCTTATTCTTGCAATGTCAAGCGTTCCCATAGCAAGCTCCTTAGCCTGTGACTTATAGGAATTCAGAGTATTTACTATACTCTGCATCCTTATCTCTTCGTCATGAAGTGCTCCTAACATCTGCGCATACTCAGTCTTTGCCTGTGTTTCCATACGCTCCTTTATATTAAGGACATTCTGCATTCCATATACAAACTTTGCCATATGTCTGTCTCTCTTTATACATCACTATATCTTACATAGCCGCCGCAAGCTTATACTTACTAACGCCTCTGTCTTGCCGGCTGTTCTCCAAGCTTAAGCTTTCCGCTTTCAAAGTCGTCATAATCTGCAAACAGCTCCATAAGTGACTGTAATTCGTCTTCAAATGAAAACTTCTCATCGGTCTGCTGTGTAAGGAACTTATTAACCGCATCTATCTTGTATATAGCATAATCTATATTCCTGTTAGAGCCACTCTTATATGCACCAATATTAATAAGGTCTTCTGCCTCATTATAAGTAGCAAGAACTGTCTTAAGTCTTCCTGCCGCTTTTTTATGTTCCTTTGTAACTATCTGGCTCATACATCTTGATATACTCTGAAGTACATCTATAGCCGGATAATGATTCTTATGTCCTAACTTTCTTGACAACATGATATGTCCATCAAGAATACTTCGCGCTGTATCAGTGATTGGCTCATTAAAATCATCACCATCTACAAGTACTGTATACAGACCAGTTATGGAACCTTTATCTGACATACCGGCTCTTTCAAGGAGCTTAGGCATCTCACTGTATACACTAGGCGGATAGCCTCTTGTAACAGGCGGTTCACCTGAAGCAAGACCTATCTCACGCTGTGCCATAGAAAAACGTGTAAGTGAGTCCATCATAAGAAGAACATCTTTGCCCTGGTCCCTGAAATATTCTGCAATAGCAGTTGCCGTCTTTGCAGCTTTATTTCTTATAAGTGCCGGCTTGTCTGATGTAGCAACTACAAGTACACTTCGCTTCATACCCTCAGGTCCTAAGTCTCTTTCAACGAACTCTCTTACTTCCCTGCCTCGCTCACCTATAAGCGCTATTACATTAATATCTGCCTTTGTATTTCTTGCAAACATACCAAGCAGTGTACTTTTTCCTACACCACTACCTGCAAATATTCCTATTCTCTGTCCCTTACCTACTGTAAGAAGACCATCAACTGCCTTTACACCAAGTGGAAGAACATCACTTATAATCTCTCTGTCCATAGGGTCTGGCGGTGCAGCCTCTACAGAATAACTGCTGTCAAGATAAAGCTCTGCTCCATCAGTCGGATTGCCAAGACCATCAAGTGTATGTCCAAGTATATCATCACCAACCTTAACAGCAAGTGGACTTTCTGTATTCTCTACAATACTTCCCGGACCTATTCCATCTACCACATCAAATGGCATAAGAAGAACTCTTGAGTCCTTGAAGCCAACTACCTCTGCATAAAGAACCTGACTTTTATCAGCCGAATATATCTTGCACAGGTCATTAAGCTTAGCATCCGGTCCTGCTGACTCTATAGTAAGACCAACTATCTTTGTAACCTTTCCAAGCTTCTTGTAGAAAGATTTCTCTGTTAAAGCATAATACTTATCCTTATTCAGAACTGACAATTCCTCTTCCTCCCTGTCTGGATATTCCAACTGAATTCCATTTTACTAAAACATTCCTGTAATACTTTACAGGCAGCTAAGAAGCTTAATATCCTCAATTAGATTATTAAGCTCTATATCAAGGCTGCAATCATACACACCAGTATCACTTTCTATGATGCACTGGTTCTTCTTCATAGTTGCATCCTCAACAATATCCATCGTAACCTCTTTGGATACTGAACAGTATATCTTTCCCTGATTATTAACAAGAAACTTATAATCCTCAGGTGAAACCTTTATAATGAATTCATTACTTATATCGGTATTTTTCATAACACCATTGATAAGTCCGATAATAATATCTTTATTATCTTCTGCAACTGTATAAGTAATCTTTTTAAATACTTCTGTGATAGTTTCTACAAGTTCTGGCTCCATAGAAGCTTTCATATCATTATATTCTTTTTCAAGCTGTGCTTTCTTAGCCTCATAATCTCTTGCAAGTTCATCTGCTTTGGCATTATATTCTTCCCTTGCATTCTGTGCACCCTGCTCATAACCTGTACGCTTAGCATCTTCTATAATCTTTCTGGCCTCCATATGTGCCTGTGCAAGCACTTCGTTAGCCTCATCCCTTATAGTCTGTGCCTGTTCATTAGCCTCTTCAAGCGCTGCCGCAATCTGGTTATTTACGTCCTCCTGACTCTGTGCTGTCTCGCCATCCTCATCTGAACCAGTGAGAAGCTGTTCAACAACATCTGCTTTAAGTCCGTTGACAAAACCATCTGCATCTACATTTCCATGATTTTCTCTATCATTTGCAATATTCTTAAGCTTGAGCTTGATTAATTCATTATAATCAATAATCCTCTCTTCGCTTATTGTTGTTGTTCCTCTTTTTAACAGATTAGACAATTATCTCGTCACCTCCGCCTCTTGCTATTACGATTTCTGCTGAATCTTCAAGCTTTCTGATTATATTAACAATCTTCTGCTGAGCCTCTTCAACATCCTTCATACGTACAGGACCCATATATTCCATATCTTCCTTTATCATTACAGCAAGACGCTTTGAAAGGTTATTAAGAATAACATTCTGTACTTCTTCTGTTGAGCCCTTAAGTGCAAGAGCAAGGTCTGAATTATCAACATCCCTAAGCACTCTCTGGATAGCTCTGTCGTCGAGAGAAAGGATATCCTCGAATACGAACATCTTCTTTCTGATTTCATCTGCAAGCTCTGGCTCTTCGACTTCGAGTGTTTCCATAATATGTCTTTCTGTACCTCTGTCAACAGAATTAAGAATTTCAACGATAGCATCAACACCACCGACAATTGTGTAATCCTGATTAACTAAGGATGCAAGCTTCTTCTCAAGTACCTTTTCAACCTGCTTTATAACATCTGGTGATGTTCTGTCCATCTGGGCAATTCTTCTTGCAACATCTGCTTGTTTTTCAGGTGGCAGCGATGATATAACCGCTGATGCCTGTGCAGGTGGGAGATATGACAGAATAAGTGCTATAGAATTTATGAACAGAATTTTCACTTTTCTATTTCAGCAAGTTCATCCTGTATGAAGTTAAGCAACTGAGAAGAATCTGTTCTTCTGATAAACTCGAAAGGACGTACCTGAAGGCTTGCTGTAAGCTTTCCAATAACAGCCTTTGCCTTCTCCTCTCCCAGTGACTTCTCAAGAAGTTCCTTGGCATAACCAATACCACCTTCTGCGATATACTGCTGGGCAAGACACACTTCATAGAACTCATTAAGTACCTGCTCTTTTGTCTGCGGAGATACGCTGCTTGTATTAGCTATTTCAAGTGTGAGCTGTTCTATCTCTTCTTCTTTTAAATGTTTAAATATTTCTGCTGATTTTTCTGGACCGAGGGCAATCAGCAATATTGCTGACTTTTCAACCCCGTCCATTCCTTTTTCACCAATATTACCCTGTCGTGCCATATATGTACTCCCATATTATAATTATGTTACTGTTCTAAATAACAACATATTCATTAGTTCCAGTCTTCGTTAAGCCAGTTACGAAGCAGAAGTGCAACTGCCTCTGGATTTTCATCAACAAACTTCTCAATCGCTTTTCTGGTTTCAGACTTCTCCTGAAGGTCGATATCATCAACAGATGCCTGATTCTCTCTTGTAGAAGCAAGCATTTCTTCCACTGATAACTCTGGTTCCTTCTCTTCCACAGTAAGTGGACGTGCGCTTCTGATAATAACAAATATAAGTAATCCAAGTATAGCTGCTGCAAGTACAAGCTGTATCCAGAATGAAGCCTGTTTAAGTATATTAGTTGATGCCTTATCAACAAATGAATTCTTCTGATATGCAACAACTGATATATTGGCTGGAGCAATACCTGTGCCCTTAGATATGATATCAGTCCATGTAGGGTCTACTGTAAGCATAACAGGCTGTGAATTCTGGCTCTTAAATGTTTCCCAGTCTGTTCCATTAAGATATCCAAGCTTCTGTGCCTGTTCCTCTTCATATGTTACATCCTGTATAAGAGTTACTGCTATAGTCGAGTCAGCCATTACAATAGCACCCGGGTCTGTATTAGTTGTTGTAACAAGCTCATTAGGAAGATAATCATACTCATTAACTGTATATGTTGATGTTGATGTTGTTCCATCAGAAACATCGTAAGTGGTTCCACTGTTACTTGCTGTACCCGGTGTACCACTCGCCCCATTAGTACCTGTCGATGACTGCTGGTATGAATGGCTGTAAAGGCCTTCTTCTCTTCCATCCTGTGCAGTATATTCTTTAGCTATTGTATTAACTGTATTCCAGTCAAGTGAATAGTTAAGTGTGATAACTGCATCATCATAAAGCCCTGTTGAAAGTATATTCCTTAACAGAGAGCTGCTTGTTGTCGCCTCTATCTGTGACTTATACTTTAGCTTGTCGTTCATGCCGACACCAGAAGTCGAACTGTTGCCAGCCGCACCATTAAATAATGTATTGCCTTTATTATCTATAATAGTAATACTCTTAGTCGAGTCATTACCAACTGCCATTGCAAGAAGTGATGCCATGCTTTCTGCTGTATCATCACCTATATCCTTTGTTGTTGTAAGCTTTACAGCAACCGTAGCATCTGATGCAGCCTGATAAAAGGAATTAGTCTTTTCAGGCATATTAATAGTAACCGATGCACTCTTAACACCATCCATATCTTCAAGATCACTTGCAAGCTTAGTTTCAAGATAATGTGCATATTGCTTGGTGCTGTCTGAATCTGTAGTTGTAAAGCTTCTCTTCATAGCATCTTCAAAAGTATAACCATCTGACTGGATATCTTCTGTTGCAAGAAGCATCTTACAAGCTGTCAGTTCTTTTTCATTAACACTGACCACCATATTGTCTATCTTATACTTATGGTTATTCTCAGAAAGTAAAGATGTTACTGAGTTCATTTCTGTATAATCATCGCATGTTACAAGTACCTGATACTTAGGACGTGTAAGTACAAATGCCAATATACCTACCACTGCTATAAAGGCTACTATCGAACTAACTATTATTATTCTTTGTTTAACCGACCAATTCTTCCAGATTTCTAACAACTTCTGGGGAATCTGTTTTATTCTATCTGCCATTATTAACTCCTAAGTAATTATATCTGCATATTCATAATCTCTTTATATGCTTCTAGTGCTTTATCTCTTATTGCAACCGTATACTGAAGTGCAATGTTCGCCTGCTGCTGGTATACTCCAAGTTCGTGGGTATTCGTCATATTGCCAAGTGCAAAGTCAACCTCTGCCTGCTGTGCCTGCTGGATATAATTATTAGTGCTATCCAGAAGTCCTGAAACTGAATTAAATATTGAATCAAATGTAGAATCCTGAGATGTATTTGTACTTGTGACACTGTTATTAGTTAACAGGTCTGAAACTTTATTGACATAATCATTTCCTAGAGAAGTGACTGCTGTTGTTAAATCCATGTTACAATTCCTCCGTGTATCAATATACATAAGTTAATTATCATCTTATGTCTGTAATATTATATATTATTAAGACTGACCAATAGTAAGTCCCTTTGATGCCATACTCTTGCTTGCATTGAAAGCTGATATATTAGCTTCATACGAACGTGAAGCATCTATAAGGTCCGTCATTTCCTGAACAACATTGACGTTAGGATACGTAACATATCCATTCTCATCTGCATCAGGATGTGATGGATCATACACCATATTCATATCCTGTGTTGTATCGTCATATATGGATGTGACCTTAACACCATCTCCTACTATGCCACCGCTTGCAACTCTTAATGCATCTGCAAATGTTCCTGAAGATGCCGAATAATTCCTTGATGAGTAAGCTGATGTTCCATACCCTGCCTGTGCAGATGTCAGTGTCTTTTCTGTAAATACAACTGACTTCTTTACATAAGGTGTTCCGTCACTTGTTCTTGTAGTATTCGCATTAGCTATATTCTGCGATATTACATCTGTTCTTAACTGCTGTGCAGTCATACCCGATGCACTTATATTAAATGCTGTAAACATTGACATATGTCTGTTCTCCTTATTCTCTTATTTGTCTTAGCTTTGTCTTTAATCCCTCTTTAGTACCTTAAATAAAATACTACTTAAGTACTGCTTTAAATCTTGAGAACTCATTATTCATGCTGTCAATAAGCGCATTATAATTAATCTGTTCTGCTGCAAGCTCAACATTCTCTGTTGATAAATCAACATTATTGCCATCCGTTCTATATGATAATGTTGAGTTATCTGTATATGTTCTTATAGCAACATCATTATAATTGATGTTATTAACTCTGTTAGTAAGTGATGAAGAACCGCCATTAGTACGGCTTAATGCAGAATTCAGGTAAGTTGTGAAATCCACATCCTGTCTTTTATAATTAGGTGTATCAACATTAGCTATATTATTAGTTAACACTTCTTCTCTTGTCCAGCTGGCATCTGCTGCCGCTTTTAATACGTTAACGTATCCAAACATTCCCGAGCTCATATATATACCCCTTTCTATCTATGGATATAATTAAGTTACCATCCATTTTTTACTTTATGTATGAATTGTAACCATAAACATAATTAAACTACCTACCATTATAAATAATTTCGACAAAAAAACAAGTTATTTTTATCTATTTCTGGTATTTTTAGGATTATATTCCTATATAGCTATGACATATTGTTTAAAAACACTCACACAATATAACTTTTAACAATGAACCAGTTTTTAATTTCCCTGTTCACGACAAGTAACCAAAGAACCAGACACCCGAAAACCCGCGAAACAGAATTGCATAATCAGCAACCTGTCAGATTAAAAAAGAGAGCATATAACACAAGTTACATACCCTCTGTTCTGATAAAAATATCAGATAATACTATCCAGCTTATACACCAGATTTAATTCTACTCGTCATACTTAGTAAGCTCATCAAACACATACTCATTAATAACCTTAATATATGTTCCTTTCATGCCAGACGACTTGCAGTCTATAACTCCGGCACTTTCAAACTTTCTTAACGCATTAACTATGACTGACCTTGTAATTCCCACATTATCTGCAATCTTACTTGCAACCAGAGTTCCCTCTGTTCCATCAAGCTCTTTAAATATACTCTTAATCGCATCAAGCTCTGAAGTTGATAATGTGTCAATAGCTGACCTTACTATCTTTTTCTTTCTTACCTCTTCGGCATTCTCTTCATTAACAGAACGCATCATCTCAAGACCAACAACTGTTGTTCCATATTCGCTTAAGATGATATCATCTATCTCATAAGAGCTGTCACTCTTATACATAAACAATGTTCCAAGTCTTTCCCCAGCTATCTCAACCGGTGCTATTAAAGCCTGAAACTTCTTAACATTCTCAATAGTAAATCCTAAAGTAGAAAGATTAACGTTCTCTTTTGTCGATAATACACTCAACAATCTTTCATTAAGCATCTCATCCACAAACCCACCAACCTTATCATAGACAAGTTCATTAATCACTTCGACGCCAGCATAATATCCGGTACCAAGGACTTTACCTTTCCTACTTATGACAAGGATGTTGGAGTCAAGAATCTCCGTCAGGACGGCACAGATATCATTAAACACTACTTTGCTGGAATTATTATTATGCAAAAGTTTATTAATCTTTCTGGTCTTATCCAAAAGCTGTACACTCATCATACATTCCTCCATATACATAATTACACCGATAAACATCTGTATAAAAGAATACTATCACACAACTTTCAAATAATCAACATTTTTATTAAATTTATCTGACAATTCTAATAAAAATCACTCTAAAACCTCATATAAAGCACATTGTTGTGACATATAAATGCTTTTACTTAACATCTTTCGTGGTATCTAATATATAACCACATTTCTCATCGCCGCATTCAAGCTTATTTCCCTTAATAAGCATATAGCTGCCGCACTTAGGACATTTCTTATCAGATGGTCTCTGCCATGTCATAAATTCACACTCCGGATAACCCTCACAGCCATAGAACATTCTTCCCTTTTTAGTCTTCTTAAGAATTATATCCTTACCACACTTAGGACATGCAACACCTATCTTTTCAAGATATGGCTTTGTGTTGTGACACTCAGGGAAGCCCGGACAGCCGAGAAACTTTCCATGCGGACCATACTTTATAACCATATTACGTCCACATTTGTCACATATAACATCTGTTACTTCATCTTCTATCTTGACATTTTCAAGGTCTTTCTCAGCCTTGTCCACTGACTCTTTAAGGTCAGGATAGAAGTTCTTTATAAGCTCCTTCCACTTGACCTCGCCATCTGCGACACCATCAAGAAGTGACTCCATATTAGCTGTGAAGTTGACATCAACTATCTGTGGAAATGCCTTTATCATAGCATCATCAACAGCCCTTCCAACCTCAGTTACATACAGGTTCTTCTGCTCCTTTGCTATATAATGCCTTGCAATAATTGTTGATATTGTTGGAGCATAAGTACTAGGTCTTCCTATTCCAAGCTCCTCGAGTGCCTTTACTAATGAAGCTTCTGTAAAATGTGCTGGTGGCTGTGTAAAATGCTGTGTTCCCTCAACACTTTCAAGTGTAAGCACTGAATTCTCATCTATGCCCTTTACAAGCGAATTAGGTTCTTCCTTGTCATCATCACTCTTATATACTGACATAAAACCATCGAAAGCTATCTTTGAAGCTGCTATGCTGAACCTGTAATCACCTGCCGCAATCCTGACAGATGTTGTTTCATATACAGCCTCTGACATCTGGCTTGCAACAAATCTCTTCCATATAAGCTGATAAAGTCTGAACTGGTCTCTTGATAAGGACTCCTTTATCATAACAGGTGTAAGCTCTATGTCTGTTGGACGGATAGCTTCGTGCGCATCCTGTATCTTCTTGTCATCTTTCTTCTTTGCATTGGTGTGATGGAGATACTTTTCACCATAATTGGCTGCTATATACTTTTCTGATGCCTCCTTAGCCTCGTCCGCTACTCTTGTGGAATCAGTTCTTAAGTATGTGATAACACCGATTGTTCCTCTTCCTGCTATGTCAACACCTTCATATAACTGCTGTGCTATCCTCATTGTCTTTGCAGTTGCAAAGTTAAGTGTCTTTGATGCCTCCTGCTGGAGTGTACTTGTTGTAAATGGCAGTGGAGTTTTCTTTATTTTCTCACCCTTTTTGATACTGTCCACTGAAAATGCTGCATTTTCAACCGACTTTTTTATCTCATTCATCTGGACTTCATTTTTTATATCAATCTTTCCATCTGCATTGCCATAGAACTTGGCTACAATCGGCTTCTTCTCGCCCTTTACCTTAATTGTCGCATCCATAGTCCAGTATTCGTCGGGTATAAATGCATCAATTTCATTTTCCCTGTCACATATAATTCTCAGTGCTACTGACTGGACACGGCCTGCACTAAGACCTCTCTTTATCTTTGCCCACAATACAGGACTTATGCTGTAACCAACTATTCTGTCAAGCACTCTTCTTGCCTGCTGTGCATCGACAAGATTCATATCAATCTTTCTTGCATCCTTAATAGCTGCCTTTACAGCACTCTTTGTTATTTCATTAAATGTAATTCTATATATATCCTTATCTTCTAACTTTAACGCCTTTGAAAGGTGCCATGATATAGCCTCTCCCTCACGATCGGGGTCGGTTGCAAGATATACTTTATCTGCCTTTTTCACTTCTTTTCTAAGTGCTGCAAGTATCTCACCTTTACCTCTTATAGTAATGTACTTTGGCTCAAAGTCATGCTCAATATCAACTCCCATCTGGCTCTTTGGAAGGTCTCTTACATGTCCCTGTGATGCCATTACTTCATAATTTGGACCCAAAAACTTCTTAATTGTCTTCACCTTTGCTGGTGATTCCACTATAACAAGATACTTTGCCATGAAACTAACTCCTTAGATATATAATAATCAAATGTCAGGATAATACCTCAGCTATGATGTCCGCAAACTTTAACTGTACTTACGTGCGTAACAATTACCCGCAACTTCTTCTATCTTCCCCTCAAGTTCTAACTCAACTAAGGCACTGCTTATTTCCTGTAGAGATAATCCGGTTCTTTCTATAAGCTCATTAAGCCCTACCGGATATAAATCCACACAACTATACAACATATTTTTTTTCGTTGCAAGTTTAAATTCCTGTACAGAACCTTTATTTTGCTGATATTCCGGTATACCGTCTTTGTTTTTATTACATATATCTGTCAATGTATTCTCTGGATTTTTCGCATTTTCTATGCCTGATTTTGCATATTTTGTGAATTTTCTGGTACTTTCATCCATAATCCGTTTTTTATTGTCAATTTTACTTCGTATTGCTTCTATATCTAATATATCTTTCGGACTTGTTATTATAGCTGCACCAAGCTTTATCAGTTCATTACACCCCTCGCTTAAACTGTCGCCAATTCTTCCCGGAACCACCATAACCTCTTTATTCTGTTCAAGTGCCGAATCAACCGTTATAAGTGAGCCGCTCTTTTTTCTTGCCTCAACCACCATAACACCATCTGACAGTCCGCTTATAATCCTGTTTCTTACCGGAAACTGCCCCGGATGCGGTGCAGTTCCTAATGAGTATTCCGACACAATGCCTCCTGATGCCTTCATAGCTGTAAAAAGTCCGATATTTTCCCTTGGATAGCATATATCAACGCCGCATCCAAGCACTCCGCATGTATAACCGCCTCCATCCATAGCTCCCTTATGCGAAGCACCATCTATTCCTCTTGCAAGTCCACTTATGACCTGAATTCCCATATTTGCAAAGCTCTTTGCAAATGCTTCTGCGATATTATACCCATATGTTGTATTCTGTCTTGAACCAACGATAGCAACTGTTGGTACATCGTCATCCGGAAGCTTTCCATAATAGTACAGACATAATGGATAATCATATATATGCATTAGTCTGTCCGGATAATCCTCTTTTCCCGGATATGTAAAATGTATTCCCTTCTTTTTTATATCCATAAATTCCCTGTATACAGAAGTATCCTTCTTTGACTCTTCAATACTGCTTATTTCTTTGTCCGTAAGCTTACCGGCTTCTTTTAACAATGAAACTTCTGCCTTATACACCTGCTCTGGAGACTTAAGCACCGCAAGCAGCCGCCTTAAGTTCACCGTGCCTAACCGTGGTATATTGCAATACCAGTACCAGTAATAATCTTCAAGTCCAGAAGACTTTATATTTAATATATTACTTTCCATTTTAACCCTCATTTCTATATATAATGCCACCTGTAACCAGTCCCGTCTGACATTATTTTCTGTAATAAAATAATGCTTCTGTTATATGCTCCTTTTGTATATTCTCACTGCCTGATAAGTCTGCTATTGTTCTTGCCGTCTTTAGCACCTTTCCATACCCTCTTGCCGACATAGACAGCTTCTTATACATTGCCTCCATAACTTCTGCCGCCTCATTATCAAGACTGCAATACTTCTTTATTTCACGCATAGTCATCCGTGAGTTATAGTCTGTCTTTGAATTAGCAAAGCGCTTTTGTTGTATGCTCCTTGCCTTTTCAACCTGCGATTTCATATATGCGGAGGTGTAAATACTATATTCATCCTGTTCCTTATATATATCAGCGTTAATATATTCACTTGTTTCATTACATTCACTAGCTATATTATAGTTCTCCCGTTCATTATATTGTTCAGAAACATTATACTCCCCTGCGATATCCGAATATGTCACTTCATCAACCTTGACACACATATCGAACCTGTCCCACATCGGATTGCTTATTCTTCCTATATATCTTCTGATATCATACTCTGAACAGTGGCAGCGGTTTCTATCTGGATAATAACCACATTTACAGGGATTAATGGCTGCTGCAAGCATAAATTCTGCCGGATATGTAAATGCTGCATTAAGCCTCACTAAAGTTATCTTTTTGTCCTCAAGCGGCTGTCTTAGCGACTCCATAAGGTCTGGCTTGAATTCTGTCATTTCATCTAAGAAAAGTACACCCGACCCCGCAAGTGTTATCTCTCCCGGTCTTGGAATTCTTCCTCCTCCAAGCATAGCTGCTGATGTTATCGTGTGATGTGGACTTCTGAACGGTCTTTTAGTTATAAGTCCTTTTGTGGCATCCAGTTTACCGGCAACACTATATATCTTTGTCACTTTAAGCATTTCTTCATATGTCATATCCGGTAATATCGTTGGAATTCTTTTGGCAAGCATAGTCTTCCCACTGCCGGGCGGACCTATATACATAATATTGTGCATGCCTGCTGCTGCAATAAGAGTGGCACGCTTAGCAATATACTGCCCTTTTATATCAAGATAATCCTCTCCACTCTCACATATGCTGTCTATATTTTCACTGTTATAATCACTGGAATTATTGGCTGAAACGCCATACTGACTGTCTCCTGAAAGTATACTTATAACTTCCTTCAGACTTTCTGCACCATAAAGCTGTATTCCCTGAGCTATGCTCCCCTCTGTAAGATTAGCCTTAGGGATAATACACAGCTTAATACCTGCTTCTTTTGCTGCACATACTATCGGAAGCACACCATTAACCGGATTAACTGTTCCGTCAAGACTTAACTCTCCTATAATAAGTGTATCCTGTATTGCACTTTCCTTTATTATTCCGTTTGACACAAGAATACCAACCGCTATAGGAAGGTCAAAGCCTGTCCCTTCTTTTCTTATGTCTGCCGGAGATATATTAATTACTATACGCTGCGGCGCAAGCTCTATGTCCGAGTTTTTTATTGCAATTCTTACTCTTTCCTTTGCCTCTTTTACCTCAGAGCCAAGATATCCGCTCATATCAAATGTCGGAAGACCACATCCTACATCTGTCTCGACATTAACTATGCACGCATCAATGCCACATAATGCCGCACTTGTAACGCTGCTAAACAATAATGCTCCACATCCTTTCCTTATTTAATTTTTCACAAGCATATTAAAAGCCGGTAATGTTTTACCATAATATATACATTATATATATCACATTCTTTTCTTTAACTCTTCTCTTTCTGCTGGCTCAATACCAAGAAGCTCCATCGCCTCATCCATTGTTTTACTTTGCCATAATGCGCCTTTCTTTATATTAAATGTATATGGGAAATTAAATTATGATACTGAATTCAGTAGAGAAAGTAGTCAAATCCACTCAAGTCTTAAGCACTTAAGCCTAAGTAAAATGCTACACTTGTAACATATTAATCTTATGAACCACATTTAGTATACTATGTGTATAGAATAACACTCTATAATTAATCTGTCAACACATTTTTATACAAAAAACAGCAGACCGCAGCCCCCAAACGCCTGCAATCTGCCATTTTTATATTACGTATTACATTTATTTTATCACTAATTAAGATTAAACAATGGTCTGTAAGCTATCTGCAATGATGCATAACCTATCGCCTTACTGCCATCTATAGCCACTATTCCAAGTGTAAGCGTTCCATTCGCCATCTTATCTTTCATCTCTGAAAGAACATCAGCTGTCATATTACTGCTGCACACGCCTCTTGTATCCCACAGTGTAAGAGAATAAGGTCTTCCGCAGTATACGCCGCCATTAGAAGGCTTTTCTGTGAACACATTCCCATCCATGTCAAGATAACCTATTCGTAAGTCAGTTCCCTCTGTGTATACACCATCACCATCTCTGTCCCAGTACAGATATGATTCTTTTACCTGACCGGCATTAGATATTATATCCGCATCCGTTACTATATACTTTATGGTAAGACTGTCTGTATTAGGTCTTTGTCTGTAATATATCGCATAATTATTCCCATCAATCTGCTCAGCATCCTCATATTCGACCTGAGGTGCATTGTTACCCGCAAGAAGTGCTCTTACAAATGTGTTGACAAACAGCTCCATCTCATCGCCTTCACTGTCAATCATACTATGTCCTGCACTTGTATAAGTAACATTACCTATAGAATATGCATAATAATTATTAACTGCATCCTGTCCGGTATAGTCAAAGTACTTTGCGGACTCACCACCATTGCCTGCCAGTGTATACCATACAACAACATCCTCTGCATCCTGCTTTGCCTCAAGGTCAAGCTGGTAATACTGCGCATGTGTATCACTTACAGATATCACCGGTGTACTTGACAATGTATATGGATACTCTGTTATCTGACCTGAGTTAAGCTGCTTAACTCTGTTTGTAACCCTTGTGCTTCCAGTTGCACTGATACCATCATATATTGAATAATACAGTGTCTTCTTACCTGACTTGTAAGAGTCTAGCTTAAGCTTAAGAACATCAGTAAGTGAGAAGCCACTCTTCATGCCAATCACATCCTTAAACTTTCTTGTAAAGCTGTTAATCTCATTTTCATTAGAAGCTGCCGATGAACTGCTTCCTTTCTTATACGACATACTATCGTGTGTATACAGAACTGAATTGCCAGCCTCTATATATTCATACAAAGCATCATTAGCCTTATCACTAAGATTCTTTGATGAATCAGATGAATCATTACCATAATTATCACTAAAGCCTAGTACAATCATAGAAAACTGGTTAAGATAATCACTATTTTCCTCTATTTCCTTATTTAACCCGCTCTTCTTAACCTTGACTATATCAACTGAAAGTCCTGTGACAGATGTTGTCTTTTCAAATGTATTGGTAAATGCATCACCTGTAAGGTTAATATGTGCTGTTTCACTGTCATTTTCAACCTGAAGCACCTTTATAGTCTTTGTTGCAGTTCCTGCTGATATTGCAAATGCTCCCTCAGAATTCTTAACAGCTCCTGTTGTTACATCTGTAACTTCGACTCTCCACTTTATATATCCTCTGAGAGTCTTAGGGAGTGGTATGGCAACATCAAAGCTTCCACCATTCACAAGCACCCCTAATATATTACCATTGGCATCTGTAGCTGCTCCAGAACCACTTTTTTCATAATATATAAGTTCATTCTTCTCACCACTGTAATTCTCTGCAAAGATACTGTCATTATTTCTGTCAACATATATCTTAACCCTGTAAGAGCCATTACCTGAAAGGCTTCCTGTAAAATGCATATCCGGAAGACTTGTATTGGCTACTGTTCCATCTGCCGACAGATTACCATTACTTAAAGACTTCTCACTATAGTCACTTATACGGCTGCCACCTATCGATGGACCAATATTGACATATGGCTTATCAACATAATACAAAGTCTTAGATATAAGCTTGTACGCTTCACTGCCCCTTGTATTAACGTGGACTATATTGGACTTTACATAAGATATCTCACTTACAAGCCTCCTCTTTAAGCTTACAGCCTGTACATCCTTAAGATTAGTACAGTCCCCATCAACAACCGATTCAAGATTATAATATACGCCATCATCAAGAACCAGCGGCATACCTGCAGCTACATACTGATACAGCTTTTCATAAGCCTTATGCGTTATATCATTACCTGTAAGAGTATAGTCATTAAGCTTCATTTCTGCATCATAAGGTGTCTTATATATATCCGTATTAAACCTGTCATAATCATATGCACCAACAATAACCATATCATAATCTGAACGGATGTCCTTATTAAGTCCATCAAATGCAGTCATTGAATAACAGTCTACTGTAATATTAGACTTTATATCGTTATACTGCTTTGCAGCCATTCCAAACCATGAAGCTATTGCCTTCTTTCCATCATCATTATTATACCTTGAAAAACCTGCTGGCTCTATCTCCAATACTTTTATAGAATTAATATTAGTATTGGTGTATACGCCAAGAATATATTCTATAGCATCAGCCGGATGAAGTTCTCCATTATTTCCATTCTTATTATATGCATCATCAAATGTTGTTCCCTTATAATCTCTTCCACTTCCATCGGTTGTGTTAACCTTATCACTTGTGAATGAAGAAGTCATCGAGTTGCTTCCATCAAATACAAACAACGATGGATTGACAAAGTACTTGCCTATGGCATTAGAGTTATAATATGGATATCCTCTGTCATCATAGCATGGATAACCGTCCTTATAGTCCTGTACACGGGTCGCATAAGACAATCCATCCCTGTCCTGTGTAGAAACAGCAAAGTTATTGCCATAATTCAAGAACATATTAGCTGAGAACTTTATCTCATCATTTGTCCTCTTATAATAAAGATGAATTTTATTATTCTCTATCCTGATACTTCCCTTAGTTCCGTAATAATTACCGTTATCCTCCTTTACCTTTGCAAAGTCAGATATAAGCACATCCGGGTCAATAGCCGTAAACAATATACCTATCTTGTTAAGGTTCATACCATTATCGCCATCCTGTCTTGCAGTAGAGTCGAATATAACCTTCTTCTCACCCTTAGCATATGACAGAAGCAGATACAGAGCCTCATCTGCATCAAAGTCACCACAGTCATTATTTCTTAAGTAAGACCACGCACCTACACTGCTATTATGTATATAATTATATATATCTATACCAAATGTATTGTGGCTGTGGCCGCTTATGTATACAAGGTCTGCATTTTTAAGGTCAGACATTGTAACATCTGCAGGCTTCTTAACAGATAAGTTCATCTTATTATCCATATCATAATTATCAAATATCATCGCTCCAAATATATTACGATATGGTATTTCCTTGCCATCCTTTGTTATAACAACCTTAAGATTACTCCACTTTCCATTAAGCTTCGTCTTAATATCTGCACTTGATATTGTGCTTATATTTTCAGTGACAGTTCCATCAGGAAACTTATATCCTATTCTGTATGGTGTATTCATCAACAGACCATTATTGTTAGTAAATGTCTGATACTTGATTACATTATCCCTGAATGTGCCATCTGTAATATCAGAAGGTGCCTTTGCCATAAGGTCAGTAAACTTAATCGCACCCTCGCTATCCCCCATAAGGATACCTATCTCATCATATGCCTCATATGGTGCAATCATAAGGACATTCATCTTATTAGAGGAGGTATATGTCTTTCCATTAATCACGACCTCATCGGCAACGACATAATTCTGGTCGTCAGCATGTATATTCTTAATATATCCCCCAGCCGCTACACAGCCAGCTATTATCACTGCCAGCAGCGCATATACATAATATGATTTCTTAATATGCCCTTTTATCTTCTTCATATCAGTATTCCTCCCGTATTATACAACATATGATTATCGAAGTTCCTATCCTGATTATAACAAATGCTCCTTAATTACTGACATACTGGCTTATATCACTCATCTGGCAGTCCTTCACCTTAGTTATCGTACTGCCTGAACCATCTGTCTTTACAACCTTTATATCGTCAGTCATATCATTTCCATAAAGAGAGTTTCTTAAAGATATTTCCCTTGTCACCTCACGGCTTACGTTCTGGTTTGACAGCTTTACCTGCGCTTTCACCTTAATATTAGGTGATATAATAACAACCTTTCTTGTACTGACAGGGTCAGCAGGCGAAGCTGTTGGCTGTTCGACCTCTCCCTCTGATACGCATTTTCCATTAAGCTTTATGGAAAATTCCTCGACATGCTCACATGCCACACTCACATTGGAGGTATCAAGTGGATGTTCTCCCAAAGGATAAAAGTCATTGGAAAAGTACAGTATCTTCGCTGCCTTATCCCATATATAACCATAATACCTTGAATTATCAACCTGTGAGTATTCCGTTAAGTAATAATCATAGCCTGATGATGCACTGCCGCTCTGATACATAATAAGCATATCAGCCTCCATTACATCATTTTCTATCTGGTTAAGCGCTATATCAGCATCACTCTGAAGCTGCGCCGATACCGTCTGCTTTGTAAATGTATGCACCGAATTCTGTATAAGCATTGTCAGTGCTGAAAGCACAATACCACCAACAGCAAGTGCAATAAGCAGCTCAACCAAAGAAAAGCCTTTATTATTATTTTTGTCCATGATATTGCTCTCTCCTTCTTAATAGTGTAAATGTCTGAAATAACACTGTCACTCTGTGATATATCAGAAATATTTTTCTCTATGGAAGTGTAATCTTTCCTGTACTGTACCATACAGTGACATCATACGAACGGCTTCCACGGCTTACTGTGATAACAGCCTTAAGATTATTAGCTACATCCAGCTTATCCGATGCTAAAGCACCTCCATTTACAGTAAATAAGCCTATCCTTCCGTTGCTTCTTGTATATGCTATAGCAGCCTTCTTTCCAGTATCCACACTGTATGTAACCGGAGTATCAACCGAATTCTTATAATCTGATATAGTCACTGTATAGCCTTTTCCTATAACTTTGCTGTCAGTTTCCTCATTATCTTTATAAGTAACTATCCTGTATGTATCATCTGTATCCTTTTCAATCTCAAGCCTCCAGTCGGCATTGACTGTAAGTGTCTGTGAACGCAGACTGTTAAGCTGTGTATACACATAATTACCGGCTTTCTTTACATTGCCGCCTGTAATAACTGATATTCCTATCGCCGAGCCACCTATCATAACAGCCATAATAGCGATAACAACAAGCAGTTCAACAAGTGTAAAGCCACCATTCAGTTGTTTTGCAGCCTGTTTTTTATATTTTTCATACAATCCGCATCGTTCCAGCCTTTTAGTTTGTTGCTGGTTCTGTAGACGATGCTGTAGCTTCGACAGAATCATCGCGTTTCCTCCAATTAGCAACTGTTATCATATCCTTATATGTCATATTCTGTACATCAAGGAAACCACTGTTATTACCATCCTCAAGCGGATTCCATACCTTGAATATCTCTGCATACTTCTGGTCTGTCTTTATAATATCTGTTATATCAGAAAGGCCATTAACTGTTACATTATCCTCAATAGTAATAGTTCCACCCGCTATAATAGTTCCAGAGAAGTTCTTCTTTACTATAACATCACCAGAGGCAACTATAATTCCGCCATTATAATCCCTGAAACTGTAAGTTATATCCCTTCTGTTTGAAAGGGCTACATCCTCATCACTTATAATAAGCGGGTCAGCACCCGTATTGCCATTATCATAAGCCGAAAGCACATAACCTGCATAACCTCCTGTAAGCCTGTTATTAACAGGTCCTAACTTACCCTCTGTATATGCCTTAAAGCCGCTGTCTGATATCATATTGACATATACATCCTCTGAATATGCGCTAAGATTAGGATACATCTGTCCGACAAGTGCATCTGTCATATATCCTGAATCTGTTATCTCATAAAGCGTCTTGCAAAGCACATTAAATCTTGCAGAAAGATTATCATAATCCCTCTTAAAGTTATAGCTGTTAGAAGCACCGCCAGTAGATGCCACATAGGAGAGATTCATCTTTCCACTTGAAGATGAGGCTGATAACATAGTAGTCTTTGAATAGACCTCACCTGAACCTACTGTAAGCACACTGTTCATACTGCTTGCATTAAGTGTCATCTGTGTCTTAAGCTTCTCTCTCTGCTCCTTATAAAGCTTCTTAGTCATCATCATCAAATATAGCCCTTACATAAGATGATGCTGACTCCTCATTCTTAAACCTCAGATAATAGAAATCTCTCACAGGGTCGCCTTCTATGTTGATAGTCTTCTTAACATAGAGATTACCACCATCATCCGCTCCGAGATACTTATATCCAAAGAAATTATTTTCATTAATATCAACTGTAACCGCTGTATCAAGCATTACCGGATTACTTCCGCCCATAAGTGAAGCAGGAACAAGATATATCTCCTGGTCGCCTATAAATGATACTGACTCACCTGTATCATACCCTTCTGGCACACTGACACCATTGCCGTTACTTGCAAGTGAAAGATAATCAACATAGGCACGTCCTGCAACCATAAGCTTATTAAGTCCTGTAAGATTAAGACTTGAATTCTTGCTATTAATAATAATAGCACTGCTTGGATTCAGTCTTTCTGTGCCGTTGACACTCACATAACCATAACCATAATAATTACCTGAAAGACTTACATTACTGCCATTACCATTAAGCTCCAAATCATCCTTTACATAAGTATCAGAAGAACCACTTACATTGATAGTCGAACCCGATGACGAAGCTGCTGCATCCGCAGTTTTTAAGTTCTCACACCATATTTTACTGCCACTTCCTGCTGTGAACATTCCATTCTCAACAACGATATTACCGCTTGTCGCAAGAAGATTGCCATCATTTATATTCGCACTACCACCAGCATTTACCTTAAAGCCATTCTTATAGCCTGCAAATGCATTGCCATTGAGTGTAAAGTTAGATGACGATGCCACTGATATGCCCTTATTTCCTATAATTGCATACTTAACAAAAGAGTCGAGATTAAGCTTCTTTGAGTCCGTTATATTAACAAGCTCATCTGGTATACCCATACTCATATCAAATGTGATATATGAATAATATCCTGCTTCTGTAAGATACTTTACAAGACAGTTATTAATGTTTACTGTATAATAAAACACCTTATCACTTGCAGAACTTACCTTGCTCACAACCTGAATATTATCCACTGATTCTATACTTAAAGTCGGATTACCCTCCGCATCCTTGTGGGTATCTTCTATACATTTATTAAGAGCATCTGCAACTCCAAGTCCTTCGACTGTGTTGCCTGCCCTTACAAATGTGCCCTCCTGCTTCTTGCTTACATAATCACTGTAAGTATGCTTAATTCCCTCAAGGTCACTGTCCTTTATAAAACCAAGCTTATTAAGTATTCTGTGTGCATAATTGAGTCTTAAGTTCTCGTTGCAGGTTATATTGTCAACCGTCATATTACCTGCCGCTGTACTCTCTACAACTTCAGCTATCTCATCCTGATACGCCTTATTAAAGCAGTCTGCTGACACCTGTCCCATCGCAACATACACTTCATTGACCGCATCCTCAGATGTATAGAAAGTCTTAGTTGACTGCTTGTCTGCAACCTTCATCTTAAGATTCATAATCGTAGAAGAAGTAACTACTGTGGCAAGAATCATAATAAATGATAACATTATAAGCACGATAACCATAGTCGAACCATTATTATTACGCTTTACTTTTCTCCTTATCTTTTCAGCCATCAGATGTTCCTCCCTTTATTCTATCCAACCTTTGTTGTAACAACCTGTGCCATAGGCTCTGTTTCATCGCCATAATATACCTTGACAGTCATCGTATATAAAAGGCTCTTGCTTGATATTCCGTTATTGCCTGAGCCATTATTGTCAGGGTCTTTATAGGTTTCCCACTTATATATATTAGAGAATATACTTACAGGACCTGAAGCTGTTGAACCACTTCCTCCATATGAACCGCTTGTACCAAGGCTTACAGTCCCTTTAGTAACCATATCCATAACATTTCCGTTGATAGCAAGACTTACATTAGCCCTGTTTAATGCCATCTTTATATTGTCATTATTCTCATTTCTTGAAGTCTGCTGTATGATAAATACATTACAGCCATCATATTTTACATACGCTTCATTGCTGTAATCATAAGTTATATTAATCTTGTCCGATGAATAATACTTGCTTCCATCGCCATCAACTGTTGTGTGCGAATATCTGTCATAAGGTGCATAGAATACATACACATCCTTAAGATTATTAGCAAGAGTTGTTGATATCCTGTATGAATTACTTCCACTTGCTGCAGCCCTGAAATAGTTGTTTGGATATACTATAGGGTCTGGCTTGTATACATCTGCCTCATTATTATTATATCTGTACTCAAAGCTGACCGTAACTCTCTGATAATAGGCATCTATACCATCATCAACTGCGCCTCCCGAAGCATTTTCTTCCGACTCGCTGTGCTTTACCTCAACCTTTATATTAGTAACCTTTGTTATATTAGTCCTGTCAAAACCAGCTGTATACACCTCTGCAAACTTCTTCTCCGCCTGTGCATCATAGCTGTATAAGTCCTCTCTTAACACAAAGTTCTTAACTGAGTTGACATAAGAATTGATGTTGTTATTATAGTTCTTATCATCTTCATCACCAGCCTTATACCTGCCCGGCTCAAACTCAGTGACAACCTTATAGTCCTCTCCATTCGCACCTGTTTTACTTTCTGTAAATATATAACTTCCGTTGCTGCCTTCTGTATACCTTCCATCATAGTCCGAAAGAATTTCGCTCATGCTTACCGACTTAAACTGCTCAACTATGTCAGCAGCTACAGTGTTAGCATTCTCTTCCTTTCTTGCCTTGTGGTTAATTCTTGCAGCATTGGTAAATGAACTAAGCACCGGTACTGACAGAATAGCAAGCACAGCCATTGCAACAAGCACCTCTACAAGTGAGAAACCAGCATTATTCAGTTTTCCCAAAGGCTTATTACCGCCTGACCTCTTTATCCTACTCATCTGTCATTCTCCATTTTTACTATATATTGCACACTATCAGAATTAATGTTGTGTAATTCTATCTGCCACACCCTTTATTCACCAGGTTTAGCAAATATATTATCTGTTCCTGTCTTTAAGTCAAACTTAGGCTCTTCAAAGTTTCTGCCATCGCCGCTTACAGAGTACAGTGCAAGTGTCATAGTACCTGTGACCGCATCTGTTGACTCATTATAGGAAACTGTTATAGCTTCTATAGTGTTCTTCTTCTCATAATTATTGATAAATCCAAGGAAATTCTTCCATTGTGCGTAAGTACCCTCATAGGATACATTAATAGTTTCCTTGTATCCGATATTATTAGTGCTGTAGGCACTGCCTGAAGTATTAGATGGATTAGAAGAAGCCTTCTGTCCAAATGTATACACTGCAACAGGTTCTGAAAATGTAATACTCTTAACCCACACTCCTGTTGAACTCTCTATAGAGTTAAGAAACTGTAATGTTGCCGGCTGGCTTGTACCACTTTCAAATGTACTAAAAAGCTTGGATGACTCACTCTTTAATGTAAGTGTGTCAGACTCATACTTAGCCTTATTCTCATTTTTTGTTGTAAGGTCTTTTTTCTTCTTAGTAAGCTCTGTAACCTGCTTAGTTGATGTATCAAGCGCTGTTGACAGATTCTGGAAACCTACAAAGTAAGCAAGAAAGACGATAAGAAATGCAAATACATACACAAGCAGTTTTTTATCTTTTTCAGATATAGTAA
>OGGV01000639.1_pt1 | contig 21548 bp, 17 predicted proteins | sample 1571301 | NCBI WGS metagenome assembly OGGV01 (sample SAMEA2582072, study PRJEB24529) | metagenome | biome: Human gut stool | place: China | collected 2011
TTTGCTTTCAATGAAGCTGTTGCATGGATCATCAGGGAAACGGTGGAACAGTTTGATGACTTTTACATCACCGCTGTTTCCGGAATCAGCAGCTGCTTCTGTTTTGGTTTCTCCACTGCCTGCTGCAGCTGTGGTGCTGTCAGAAGAGGAACTGCCGCCTCCGCATGCGGTAAGGCCCAGTGCCACATACTTTACAAAAAAGGGACTGATTGTCCTGTGATACAGGTACATTCCCGCCAATGCCCCCAGCACAGCAAACCATCGCAGGTTCCCGTTACTTTCATGAAACATCAGCAGAAAGACCTTTCCCGCACAGTAGATCCAGAATGCCAGATCTTCCAGAGATACCATGCTGGTACTGTGAGCAAACACTCTTCGCAGGATCCGCAGAATATCATACAGAAAAGTGATCCCCACACCCAGCAGAAAGGAATGCAGCAGAAAAACATTTTCATCCATCAGCGGAACAGCCTGCCCAGGAAGGATTCCTGTTTTTCTCCGGATGCTGCGGTATCCGAATATACAAGGCTGTCGATCCGGCCGTCAATATCCACTTCCCCCTTGTCTAATGTCAGGCGGTTCACATGGAGCTCGTTGCCACGGATCATCAGCATCCCCTGTTCCGTCTCCAGCAGGATCTCCCGCAGATCAAAGGAAAGGACGTCATTTACCCCATTCACGGTACATGTCCGTCTGTTGGTCATGGTCACTTTATGCATACGTCCTGTCGCGTTTAAATCTTCCATTCTCTCCATAGCCTCCCATCCTCCGCTCCTTCCGGAACCGGACTTACAATGTATTGTATGGGAAAATGTGGAAATTTATACATAGAGAACCTGATATTATATATAACGGAAAAGTTCTTTGGCTTCTTCTTTTTTCACGGTCTCCTGTACATCCAGGACCTCGACTTTTACTTCCTTGTTGCCGAAAGAGATGGAAATGATATCTCCCTCTTTGACATTGGCGGATGCCTTTGCCGGCTTATCATTGATCAGCACTCTGCCGCTGTCGCAGGCTTCATTAGCCACAGTACGGCGCTTGATCAGTCGGGATACCTTCAAATATTTGTCTAATCTCATGCTTTTAACCTCACGATCATCCGTTTCTGAAAAACAAAAGAGACCCGAAAGGTTGTCCTATCGAGTCTCTGAAAATTCAGCTTCTATTATGCGTTCAGCATATCCTTTAATGCCTTACCAGCCTTGAACTTAGGAGCCTTGCAGGCAGCAATCTTAATCTCTGCACCAGTCTGTGGGTTCTTGCCTGTTCTTGCAGCTCTCTCTGATACTTCAAATGTACCAAAACCAACTAACTGAACTTTTTCACCCTTCTTTAATTCTTCTGCAACAACATCGATAAGAGCCTTTAAAGCCTTCTCGCTGTCCTTCTTTGTTAATTCTGTCTTTTCTGAAATTGCTGCTACTAACTCTGTTTTATTCATTGTAAATCTCTCCTCAACAGGTATATTTTATTGGTCTACCCAATAAAATCATTTATAAACTCTTTTAATCCATTTGTCAATATAAGCCATTTATTTTAGTCATTTTCACAGTTTTCAAGCGGTTTTGAGGCTTTTTAGCCACCAATTCTTGTTAAAAATGCCAATCTTTACTTATATCATTACTCCAGACCTATGTTTGCTCTTCTCAATCTTTTCATTCAATTTTCTGCATGGTATAGCAAATAAAAGCCCAATCAGAAGCGATATTATCACATAAACACAAAGATATCCAAGATATTTCCAGTAATTAAGCTGGTATGAACCACCTACACATTCTCTCATTGCATTCATCGCGTGAGTAAATGGAAGGAATTCGTATATTTTCTGGTAAACCTTTGGAAGCACCTCTATCGGGAATGTACCACCAGCTCCTGCTACCTGAATAACCATTATAACTACAGCCAGTGCCTCACCGACATTGCCCATTGCAACTGTGAGCGAATACATAAATATTGTAAATACAAAGCTTGTAACCGATGCAGCAAACCAGAATTTAAACGGGCTTACGCACTGGATTCCTATATAATACAAATCGCCAAGCGTAACAAGAAGTGCCTGTGCCTGCCCTATAAGGAAAAATGTTATATATCTTCCGAAATAAGCCTGATATGGTTTAACATCTGGATGCTCTTTCTGTGGTTTTACTCCCACATGTATAATTGCAACAAGAATAAGTCCGCCTACCCATATTGCAAGAACTGTGTAAAACGGAGACATCGCAGAACCATATGTCGCTATAGGATATATTGCCTCTGTCTCAATCTCGACAGGTGATGCAACAAATGAACCGAAACTGTCCGCATCAAGTCCCAACACTTTCAAAAGCATATCATAGCTTCCGCTATCCTTTATATTATTAAGTTTTTCTATTGTTGAACTTAAATCTGTTTTGAGACTGCCAAGCATCTCTTTCGTATCTTTAAGATTCACACCTGCCGTCGAAATAGATGATGCAAAGCTGTCTATATTGCCATCCGCTTTTGAATATATATTAATAACACTATCCATTATCTGTGAAATCTGTCCAAGACCGGCCGCAAGCTGATTGGATACACCTGAATCAAGTATATTTCCCTTTGATGCTATCTTCATAAGAGAATCTACTTTCTGCTGCTCTGCGATGATTTTTTTTGACATATCAGGTGAAATCTGTCCCGCTGCATTCATAGCAGACGATGCCGAATCTGTGACACTTATCAATGCCGTAAGTATCGTATCATATGAATCAAGCTGTGTATTAAGCTGCTGCATTTTTGACAAAAGGATGTCAAGAACTGTCTGTCCTGATGTCATATTTTCCTGATTTGCCGATGTATCAACTCCATCTGCCGCCTTTACAAATGTCTGTGCAATTGTACTTATAAATGTTGAGTTGACCTGCTGCTGAACTGCCGTCTTTGCCTTATCTGTAATCTTTGGTGCAATCGCATTCTTTTTCTGGTTTGTATAATAATCTATCTCAGGGTGCGTAACACTGTCTGTAAGAAAACTTACCATTTTCTTTGAAAAATCTTCCGGCATTACAAGTGCCGCATAATAATCGCCAGCGTAAACACCGTCTATAGCATCCTTTGTGCTGTCTGTAAATACCCAGCCAATTGTAGTATTAGATTCAAGTGCCTCAATAATAGTATCACCCATATTAAATTGCAGACTATCCATAACAATTCCCTTATCATCAGATGCAACCGCTACTTTTATCCTTGAAGTTGACTCTTCTCCATATGGGTCCCAGTTTGAAAGAATATTAAACCATGCATACAATGACGGCAGTATTATAAGTCCCATCACAACTACAACCGCAACTACGTTTTTACTTATTCTTTTCAAGTCTGAAATAAAAACTTTGTATATATTTTTCATAGTCCAATCCTTTCTTTGAGATTTTCAATATCCTGTCCTATTACTTTCGGTCCGATAATTGCCTCTTTCTTTTTGTGTGATGTCACACCAAGTTCTTTCATACGCTCCTGCAGATTATAATCCATATACTCTACTGCAATAAGATATGTACAAAGTGCAAAAAGTGAAATTATCCAGAATACCAGATATACAATCTTTGAACTGTTCATTGTAAACATAAGCATAAGGAATATCAGAGGAATCACAATCATACATATCATGCCGACCCTGATTCTTTTTTTATTCTTCCTGTGTGATTCCGTATAATATTCCAGCATTTTATTAAATATAAGCTTTTCTTCCTCAACCGCTTCCTCATATTCATCTATATAAAAATCATTTGTTACTGCATCTTCTTCAGTTTCACCGCCTATTATATATGAATCCACTTGTTTTTCTGACGCTTTTGTTATTTTATTATCCTGTTTTATATCATGTTGTGCTTTATCATCTTTTTCCTGCATGGCACGTTCGACTTCATTTCGTACCGCACTCTGTATAATATTATAAAGCTGACTGTACAATTCTTCGTCTTTAATGTCTTTACTCAAAGTATGCCTCCATATTAATGTCTGTGTTTGCTATATAAATTATGTATACATCCTTACATCATATCTGTATCATGCATACGTTCATGCATATAATGATTAAGCTTCATAAACGGTTTTCTTATAAATAATCCAAGTGCAAGTGAACCGGCGACAAATATAAGAAGTTCTCCTATGTATATCGCATAATCTGCCGAATACATGCCGCTTATTGTCTCTCTCATAGCATTAATCGCATATGGGAACGGGAAGTAAATATATACTTTCTGGAAAAATACAGGAAGAAGTTCTATCGGATATGTTCCGCTTGAACCGGCTATCTGTATTACTACCATTACTACCGCAAGTGCTTTTCCTATATCACCAAATGACACTGTAAGTGTATATATAAGAAGTGTAAATACGAAACTTACGAAGCATGCTGCCAGCATAAACAATCCTTTATGCAGACACTGTATTTTCAAAAGATACAAATCTCCCAAAACCGTTATTACTGCCTGCACCTGACCAAGCACGAAGAATAACAGATATCTTCCAAAGAACAGCTCATGGCTTTTAGCCCCGTTTGTCAGTTCATCTTTATCAGGGTGGACTTTGATAAGTGCTGTGAGAAGAAGTCCTCCAACCCACAATGCAAGTGTTGTATAAAATGGTGCAACAGCTGAGCCATAATTGGCTGTTTCATAAACCTGATGTGTTGATACTTTAACAGGTGAAGATAAGAATTCTCCATATGTAACAGGATCCTGTGACAATGCCTTTGCAAGCATTTCAAATTTTTCATCACCATTAAGGCTGTCAAGCTTCTGCGTAAGGGTTGTTATTTTTTCTGTCATCCCTTTTATGATTATTCCTGTCTGGTCAAGCCCTATATTCATTCCGTCAACAGTTGTCATAAGGCTTCCCATCATTGCAGATAAGCCGCTCATCTGCTGTGACATTTCCGTGAGTGATGTTCCTATTGAACTTATTGTTGTACCTATAACCGCACGCAGCGAATCAACACTCTTCCGGAGTGAATCCTGATATAATTTATCAAGTTCATCAATCTTTGTCTCACACTGTCCAAGAATTATCTTTAAAAGTTCCAATTTTGCATTTGTCATTTCTGCCGAATTGGAAACAAGAACTTTTGCCTGTTCAAGAAGTGCTTTTGTGACATTTTCAAGCTGTGTTATTGAGGCTACTGCTGCATTGATAACTTCATCATCCACAACACCTCCAAGCTGCTGTGAAATCTCCTGAAGCTGTCCTGCAAGCGTGTCATTTTGTGCCATAAGTGCATCAAGCAGATTTTGTGCACTGTTAATTCCTGCTATAATCTCATCGGTACCTGCATTATTCTGTACCGAATCAATCAGTTTATGTATCTGCTCTGACAGCTCCTTTGAAGTCTGTCTTATAAGCGATGACAACTCATCAATCTTCTGTATATACTCATCAGCCGCAGCAGATGTCTGCTCATGTATTTTCTGTGTTGTATCCGAACCATCAAGAAGTGCCTGCTGTACCTGCGGTATCTCATTTTTAACCTGATTAAGCGTACCCTGAAGTGCATTATTACTATTTACAAATGCTGTTATTGTTGTATTGTAACCCGAAAGATTGGAATTTAACTTTTTGAGGCTTTCCGTCACACCTGATAATATGTCTTTATCCTCAGATAAAATCCCATCTGTGCTACCCATTGCTGTCTGGACTACAGTATCAACAAACTGTGTATTAATATTTTCCTGAAGTGTTGATTTTCCGGACTGCGTAATCTTGCTCGCAACTGCATTTTTCTTTTCATTTTCATAATATGTAACTGACGGATGGACAAGTCCGTTATCAATAAAATCAAACATATTCTTGCTGAAATCTTCACCAAGAACAATAGCTGCATAATATTTACCGCTCTTAACTCCATCAATTGCCTCATCATATGTTCCAAGTATCTGCCAGCCAAGACCTTTATTCTTTCTTAATGTATCAAGAACCTCTTCGCCCATATTTACATTTTTTCCGTCAGAATTTTTATATCCTGCGTCCTGCGATACAACTGCTACTTTAATTGACGACGTATTGGCATACGGATCCCAGTTTGAATATATATTAAACCATGCATAAAGTGATGGAATTATGCACAAACCAACCGCTATAATAAGTGCAAATATATTCCTGGATAAGCCAACTAAATCATGCACAAATATTTTCAATACTCTTTTCATACATTCTCCATTTCAAATATTCTATTCTTTCTTAATAATCTTAATATGTTTCAAATTATACATCACAAAAATTTGTGCCGCAAGACATTGGTCAAAAAAAGCCATGCGGTACGTCGTGTATTCCACAACCGACATACTACACAGCTTCTTCATTTTTTATCTTAAATTTCCGGAAATCTATGATTCCATATGATGTCCAAGAAAATCTGATGCTACCATTACCATCTGTTTTTCCTGCTCACCAAATTGCTTTTTTCCATCTTTTGAAAGCATAATAACTGCACCGAGAACATCTCCATGACAGATTATCGGACTTATAATCTGCGAATTATATTCATTTTCAATTTCATCTGAAATATTGATATGATTTCTTTTATTGTCGTCAGACATGAAATTTTCCCTGTCATGCATTATCTGCTCAAGCTTGTCACTTACCGGTTTTTCTACAAGTTCTTTTTTTACTGTACCGGACATCGCTATTATCTGCTCTCTGTCAGATATACACACAACGTTGCCGGTCGTTCTTGCCAGCGACTCCGAATATTCCTTTGCACATTCCGCAAGTTCACCGAGCGGAGAATATTTTTTGAGAACAATCTCGCCCTCTTTATCCGTAAATATCTCCATAGGATCTGTTTCCCTGATTCTCAATGTCCTTCTTATCTCTTTCGGTATGACAATTCTTCCAAGCTCATCTATACGGCGAACAATTCCTGTTGCTTTCATATAATCCTCCAATCCAATATTTAAACAAGAATGTATAATCACTCTTTTTTTGCTATATATTAGTTCTGGAGTTAGTATGTGGAAAAAACCGAAAAATTATTCAATTTCAGTTAATACATTATTTTGAATAGCGTTTTGCATCCAGATCATGCACCAAGAAGTGCCACAGATTTAATCTTCACTTTCAAACCTCTATAGCTGCCTTTATACGCTATAATTCTTACTTACATATTCCTTAATTGCCTCGCTGTCCTCAGGCATACGGCATCCGACAATATACTCACCATCATTGTTTGAACATCTGATTACGCAGCCTTCAAGCGGCTTATCACCTATAACTGCAAAATCTTCCACTTCTGCTGTGATGTTTTTATTTTTCATGCTCTCAAATATATTATCATTAACTACAAATGCAAATCCATTTGCACTTATATTAACCATATGTCCATTGTATGAGTCTGCTCTTCCGTCAATTCTTATAACACATTTGTTATCAAATGGCATTCTCGGATATTTTCTTCTGTTATATACCTCAGGATTTGTCTGGATATTAAGCCTGTACTGACCCTTTTCTGCCGGCTTTGAATTGCGTACCGCAATGTCTTTCCAACAGTATAATACATTTTCAACAACAATCTGGAGTCTGCAAAGCTGAGGCTTTCCAACGTCGTCCTGAACTATCCGGACATCTTTATCAAGCGTTACAAATATATCATTGTTCTTACATTCAACAACTTCACCGGTATATTCTTTTCTTCCGCTTATGTCTGTATTCAAAACAAGCGAAATCTTCATGCCGCTCTTTACATCCTGAACACCCATAAATCCGCCAACACCAAGTTCCTCCATAAGTTCGCCGACAACACTTTCAATATCCAATGCACTTTTAGCACTTAATTCATATTTGCTGAGCATTGTTTTTGTTGTCTGTTCAGCCTCATTAATACTCTGTGTCATAATATGCATAACTTCGCCAACATGATTCATATTTTCAGTAAGCGTTTTATTAGAGGATTCTACTTCTTTGACAGCACTGTCAACAATCTTAATATTTTCACCAAGCGTAGATGCGTCGTTGGTAATATCTGTCACACTCTTATTTACATATGCCATCTTATCAATATTAAGCTGTATTAACTTTACAGTTTCTGTTATTGACTCCATCATCTTCTCTGATGTTTCTTCAAGATGCGAAAGTGCTTCCATAATACTGTTAGATGACTCTTTTGTTCCACTGCTCAGATTTCTTATCTCATCAGCTACAACAGCAAAACCCTTTCCGGCTTCACCTGCTCTTGCTGCCTCAATTGAGGCATTGAGTGCAAGAAGGTTTGTCTGGCTTGAAATGCTTTCAATAGTACCTGTCTCTTCTTTTACACTGTTGAAATCCGCCTTGAAATCTTTAAGTATTTTTTCAACATCTTTTGAGAGAACTGCCATTTTATTGGTTACTTCAACAACTTCTTTTAATTCATTCTCACTTGTATTAGCATGCTCAACAGAAGCCCCGATAAGTGTGTCAACTTCATTCATAAGGTCAGCAACATCCTTAACCTGTGTGTCAATAACCTTAGTCATCTCCACTGATGAAATTGTCTTATCATTAAGAATTTCATTATTTGAGGCAAGTGTCTTCATGTCTTTTACAACATTATCCGCACCTTCTTTATTCTCATCCGCAAGTTCTCTTACGACAGTAACACCGTCAACTATGGAATTGCTTGCATCCTTAACCTGTTCAACCGTCTTTACAACTCTTGCAAGATTTGCCTTAATCGAAGCCGTAAGTGCACCATCCGATTCAATAAGATGCTTAATAGAACTGTCAGTACAGAAAAAGCAGCACAGAATCATCGCAAACTGCAATGCACACTCCGCACTTGACACAAAATCCATCATGCCTTTTGCAAAACCGTTATACATATTGCTAGATATAAGAACAAACAAAGTCATCCACATCATAGACTTTATATACTTCGGATCTTTGTAAAGAATCATCATTGAAATCAAAGGCATTACGAACACAAATGTTATCTGACTAAGAGAAGTCCATGTTATAACGGCATAAAACAACAGATATCCTACTCCCAGGAACCACCTATACTTATTGCTGTCATTACCTCTTATAATCAGATATACCGCACCGCTTATATAAAGCAGCCATCCTGTTATTGTAAATGCAAGAAACCTGCTAAGTGCCACATCGCCTGAAGGAATCTTCACACCATAATAAACTGTTATAATCGCTAATAAAATAAGCCATGTCAATCTGGCTCTCTTGTTTGCTTTAGCCCTGAAAAAGGACTCGTCGTACTCCTGCATACATTATCCTCCTGTTTCTCCGGTAAAATACACCGTTTATTTAATTTCCATGTACAATAAAATTAAAAACCCCCCCCGATATTCTCTCACACAAATATATTCAATATATTAACACATATATAGGATTATGTAAAACAAAAGCACTCTTTTTGCAAGATGTTTTTCAAAAGTCATTTTTGAATTCATAAATCATTCAAGAATTTTTCCATCTGTTGAAATAGTCACAACCTGCCATGGAATAAATTTTCCACTGTTTTTTAAAGCCATTTTTGCTGCATATTCAAGTCCGCCACAGCATGGAACTTCCATTCTCACAACTGTCACACTTGCAATATTGTTATTTGCAATAATCTCTGTCAGTTTTTCACTATAATCAACTGCATCAAGCTTAGGACAGCCTATAAGAGTAATCCTTCCACTCATAAAATCGCTGTGCATATTAGCATAAGCATAAGCCGTGCAATCAGCTGCAATCAGAAGATTTGCATTATTAAAATATGGCGCACGAACAGGAACGAGCTTTATCTGACAAGGCCACTGTCCAAGCTGCGACTGTGATATGCCTGAACTACAACATGCATTTTCACAGTTATCAGATACTTCTTTCTGCTCTTTTTCTTTTTGTGCTTTATTGGCAATAACTGCCTGCTCATCATATGCAGCCGCTTCTCTTTGCACAAATGTTATAGCTCCTGTCGGACATTCAGGCAGACAATCTCCTAGTCCGTCACAGTAATCATCCCGTAAAAGTTTTGCCTTGCCATCGACAAGACCTATCGCACCTTCATGACATGCATTGACACATGCACCACATCCGTTACATTTATCTTCATCAATATGAATAATTTTTCTAATCATGATATATTTCCTTCTTTCTTGTTTTTGTGAATTAAGCATACTATAATGGCTATAATAATTACGTTGTTATAACCACATTTGAAAAATAAAAGGAGTTTTTATGCAAATACCATCATTGCCTCTGTTTGCAAATATCAATGAAAACGAATGGAATTATCTTAGAGAACATAATATGTTAAAATTATCATCATATGCAAAAAATAACATAATTTTTCATATGGATGAACTTATAGATGAAATAGGAATAGTTATCTCAGGAATTGTAACAATTGAGAGTATTGACCTGTGGGGAAATAAATCCATTCTCAGCAATATTGCTTGTGGTCACGTTTTTGCAGAAACTTACTGCTTCTGTCGTGAACCACTTCAGGTCGAAGTTATCTCTGCCAGCAATACCGAGATTCTTTTCCTTAATATCAGCAGACTGTTTACACAATCAGATAACAACAACATTGCAAAAACACTCTCACAAAAAATCACAGGTAATATGCTCACCATTTCCATGCACAAAAACCTTATTTTATCAAACCGCATTTTTTGTACATCTCCCAAAACAGTCAGAAGCCGCCTGCTCATTTTTTTATCAAATGAATCAAGAAGAGTCGGCAGATCTGATTTTACAATACATTATGACCGCCAACAGCTCGCCGATTATCTTAATGTTGACCGCACTGCACTCTCCAAAGAACTTAGTAAAATGCGTGACGATGGTCTGATTTCATTTAAGAAAAATCAATTTTCAATAAAATCGCCGCTTCATGAATAGCATCTATTCCATTAACACTTTACTAATATATAATGATATACCAGGCTCAAATCTTGTTCCCTCCATGTACTTTATATCACTAATAATCTTTTCCGGTGTTTCACCCCTCATAACATGCCTGTCTGCATAATCTGCCACCGACAGGATTCTTGCAAGCACCGGTATTTCATTACCTTTAAGTCCTTCCACAAAGCCGGTTCCATCAAAACATTCACGGTGATACTTTACCGCCTGTGCAACATTAATTGTATCTTCAACCTGAAGCGTACTTAAAATCTCATATCCTTTTGTAACATATGTCTGATATACTGTATATTCATCATCCGTAAGGCTGTCTTTACGTATCAGTCTGTCCGGTATTCCCACCATGCCTATCTCATGCAGCAATCCTGCACTATATGCATATTCGCACATCTTTTCATCAAGCTTCTTCATCTGTGCAATCTGCCTGCAATACCCGGCAACCCTCACACAATGTTCCTTTTCTCCCGAAATCTTTGCATCAAGAGCATTAGTCATAGTATCCATAATTCTCATAGACATTGCATGAAGATGTTTATTTTCTTCTTCTATACGGATTTGCAGAATCTGCTTTCTTCTTCTTTTATCAACCCAGTACTTCTGAATAGCATACATAAGACAATATGAAATCAATATAATACACACATAAATATATGGAAACCTCAATGTAACATTATCACCATATATATGTCTTATTGACATCTTCCCATATGTCCTTGAACATATAAGAATGATTACCGAACATATTATATTGATAAAAAAACTATTACGTATTCCAAGTATAAATACCGCCACCGATGAAAAAAACAGTGGAAAAAATACGCTGAAATATCCGATACACGCATGGTAATATACAAAGAATACCGGGATGGCAATTATAATAAAAGCAGCAACATCAACCCATGTCCGGTAATTCTTACGTGAGACTGCAATATTTAATAAAAGCATTAAAATAATAGAAAATAATGCCATAATATAATCCGTGTCCACTCCATATATCAGCCCATTAGGAATACTTATAATCCATATAAAACAGAATACTATCTTCATCCATAATGCAAGATGTTCATCCTCATACCGGCACATTAATATATCAATAAAACCTGTACGTGTGTCTGTAAATTTTGCTTTGGTATCTCCCATATATTACAATATTATCCTGCCTTCCTTTATCAATCCGACAACAACCTGTGCAACATCTGCATCAAACTGTGTACCTGCCCCTTTTTCAAACTCACTGATTATATAATCTTTATCGCAATGTCTTCTGTAACATCTGTTGGAACTCATAGCATCTAATGAATCCGCAGCACTGATTATCCTTACAATATCCGGAATCTTATCACCTTTAATTCCATACGGATATCCTTTTCCATCAAATCTCTCATGATGATAAGCTGCTCCCATATCAGCCTGTGGAAGAAATTCAAGTCCTGCCAAAATCTCTTTACCCCATATCGTATGTTTCTTCATAAGCTCGTACTCTCCATCTGTCAACCTTGAAGGCTTGTTAAGCACTGCATCAGGAACCGCTATCTTTCCTATATCATGAAGAAGAGCACTCCTGTATATAATATCAATCTCTTCTTTTGTATAAGTCCTGCTCTTCATATTTTGTGCAATAAGTTCCGAATACTGTGCCACCCTCTTTGAATGCTGCTGTGTATACCCATCCTTTTCATCAAGCATACGGCTGATTGCCGTAACAGAATTAATCATCAGGACTTTCGTTCCCGCTACAGCTGACTGAACTTCTTTTTCAAGCTCATGCTCGTCATCAGCCTGTCTCATCTGATAATTCTTGTAGAATATATCCACGGTAATTACAACCAGACAGAATCCCCAGTAAAAAACAGGATAGAAAAAACGGTAATCCCTGCCATAATCATAATTAAATATATTGCCAAGCGGCGTCCAGAACGAAATTGTAATATATAGTCCATATATAACACACACAGGAACACCAAACTTCATTCCCAGTAAAATAAGTGTAATAACAGGAAGCAAAAGATACCATAATAAAGAAAATCCATCATTGGCTCCCATGAATATAATTGGCACAGCAAGAACCAGCAGAATAACTGCCGCAATCCTGCATACTCTGTATACATTCTTAAAATAATCTAATGCCCATACTGCCACCAGCGACACAGCTGCCACAAAAAATGTAGCTGCACCTATAATATACTTGCCGAGTCTTATATTCTCGACATCAATAAGAATCATGACAATTGCAAATACTGCCATAATCTTCTGAAGTGTTGCCGTATCAGCCTTTACGGACTTCTCATAGGCATATACGCGTTTTACTGTATCAAACGCTTCTGATAGTAATTTCATTAAACTTCACCCTGTCATCTTGTAAGTTAAACTTGTAATCCAATTCTATAAGTATTATATCATATGTATATTTTAATGTAAACAATTTATTTGCAACATATAGTTCGACATTTTTCAACATTTTATACAAATTTGTTGAAAATATTAGTTAGAACCCTTATAATTATAGTGCATATGATTTATGAATTTATTTTATCTAATAGGAGTATTTTATATGGATTATGATGAAAAATTATTTAAAGCGAAGGCCAATATAAAAGCCCAGAGAATATGGCTCGTATTCGCCCTTCTCCTCACTGCTAACTATGGTTCCGATGTATCTTCCGGTCTTTATCCGGTAAATAATTATATTATTTTTGTTATTTTGTGCTGGATACCTTTCTTTATTGGCGAAATTCTTCTTCGCATAAAAGGTAAAGATACAGATGCATATAAGTATAATCTGGTAATCGGATATGGCATTTTTTATACATTTTTATTATGTACTACTGAATCACCAATCGCTTTTACTTACATACTTCCTGTTACAAGCCTTCTTGTTTTATACAAGCAGCGTAAATTCATGGTTTACTGTGGAATAGCCAATACAGCCAGCATAATATTCAGTGCAGTCTACAGAGCCATGTTACTTGGATGCACAAGTGCTTCAGACATAAAAAACTACCAGCTTCAAGTATCATGTATTGTTTTGTGTTATATATGTTATGTAATGTCAATCAAACATCTCAACGAATCGGATGGTGCATTGACAGACAGCATTAAAGCTGATTTACAGCGGGTTGTAACAACTGTAGAAAAAGTAAAAACAGCAAGTAACACTATCATGGACGGCATCACTGTTGTACGCGAACTTGCTTCAGAAAATAAACATGGTTCAGATCTCGTACTTGATGGTCTCAACGAACTTACCGACAACAACAAACAGCTCCAGAACCACGCCTCATCTTCACTTGATATGACTACTGACATTAATTCCCAGGTTGAAAATGTTGCGGGACTCATCAATGAGATGGTATCTCTTACAGCTGAATCAGGTTCCCATGCCCAGACAAGTTCAACCGACCTTGAGAGTCTTGTAAAGACATCAAAAACAATGTCAGAATTATCAAACGATGTTGAAAATATTCTCACTGAATTTAAGAATGAATTTGAGACAGTTAAAGAAGAAACAAGCACTATCGATAATATTTCAAGCCAGACCAACCTTCTTGCTCTCAACGCTTCAATAGAAGCCGCGAGAGCAGGTGAAGCCGGCAAAGGATTTGCCGTCGTCGCTGAACAGATTCGTACTCTCAGTACAGAAACCAAGTCATCTTCAGGGCAGATACAGGACGCACTTACACGTCTCTCAGAAATATCTGACAAGATGATGACTTCAATAGAACAGACAATTAAACTTATACAGGTTACTCTTGAAAAAGTCACTCTTACCGGTCAGAATGTTAATAAAATCAACGAAGATTCAGGCAAACTTGGTGAACATATCTCTGTAATCAACACAGCTATGAAAGAAGTTGAATCTTCAAATCATCAGCTTGTCGATAACATGGAAAAAGTATATAACATTGTCGATACAATGACAGGCTTCATCAATGAATCTGATGAAACAAGCAAGCGAATGGTAAGTAAATACGAAGAAAGTGCTTCAAATATCGATAACATTGAAGAAATAATCCAGGGACTTATGTGTGAACTTGGCATTGGCGGATTCATGGGAATTGACGATATCAAGCCCGGCATGAAACTGAGCCTACACATTGATTCCGAAAATGGTAACATCAATGAATATCACGGCGAACTTCTTGAACAGAACAGTAGCAGCATAAAAGTACGCCTTGATAATTCAATTAATGTAGCAAAAAATACACCTTGTAAAATACAGGTAACTGTTGGTAATGTTCTTTACTGCTGGGATAAAGCTACAATTAATCCTACATCAGGATTAACTGCCGGCAGCAATTCAACTAATATATTAACAATAATAATAACTACACGTCCTAGTATTGTAAACAGACGTAAATATCCTCGTCTTGATATATCTAACAGATGTACTATTACAGTTAAAAAGACCGGTAAGACTTACTCCGGAAAGCTTGACAACATCAGTGCTAACGGATTTGCTTTCCTTTCTGATAATTCATTCTTTGCAGACAGCAAGGGTTCTGAAATCTCTGTACAGATTGAAAACTTCGACCTTCCTGGCAACTCAGTTCTTGAAGGTAAAATCATTCGTTCATCAGACAATGAAGGCATGTATATCGTAGGCTGCCAGATGCCTGCTGACAATTTAGCAATTAAAGATTACGTTGAAAAACACTTAAAATAAAATCTTGTTTAAAAAGAACAAATCCTGCTTTTACAGGCAGTGATTTGTTCTTTTTTTTAAAAACTATTACGTTTGTTATTTTTCTAACAATTTTATTCAATTTTTCATTATTATGAGAAAATTTTTCACATCTTTTACAAAATTTTGTCCAATTATATTTGACAAGTTAAATATTTATTTATAAAATCAAATCATGTGGGATTTTCACAGTGCGTAGCCGCCCCACATTATTAAATTCAGATTGGAGAAGAATATGGGAATATTTACTGGTAAAACAGCCATCATTACAGGTGGCGGAAAAGCAAAATCAATCGGATATGGCATCGCTACAGCATATGCCAAAGAAGGTGCAAATCTTGTTCTTACCTTGTTCATTTATATCTTCCTTTCAAAATTAGAGTCTTATTTCATATCCTGCTCATCAAATGCAATTTTTACATATTTCGCAGGATTATTTGCAATATACTGCCTTATTTCTGCGTGTTGCTTTCTGTTTTTGATTATCGTATCATAAAAAGATTTTTGCCATATGGAATAACCTAGTTCTTTTGTGACAGCCTCTTTGAAATGTTTTATGACCCTTGAAAGTGTCGGTGTTTCACTTGTAGGGGTGAACAGTGTTCGCCCGTTTTTCGGCTGTTTTTCAATTTTGATTATAATATGCACATGGTCAGGCATGATACAAGACATCTCTACAAAAACGTCGGGATAGTGCTCAGATATCTCTGTGAGTTTTCTCTTTACAAGTTTTCCTGTAACAGAAAGTTTTGGGTGCAGAATTTCATTTGCAGTCAGCGGGCGAACACTGTTCGCCCCTACATTCTCCCACAGGACTTGGTATTTTTCAGTAACACATATCGTCACAAAATACAAGCCGTTCGCAGAATAATCATAACCCTCAAGACGTATTTTCTTTCGTCTTGGCAAATCTTCACTTGTCATATTTTATTTTTCTCAAAATATCTGACCGCCTGCTCTTTGTTTTTTGCTATCTCCTCACGGAGGCTGTCGAAGCTGTCAAACATTTTTTCGGGGCGGAGAAATTCATGCAGTTCAAGTTTTAGCTTTCTGCCGTAAAGATCCCCATGATAATCCATGATGAAGGTTTCTGCAAGGGGAGCTGTTTCAACATGGACGGTAGGCTTTACGCCTATATTTGTCACGCCTGCATACTTATTTCCGTCTATTTCAACAGCGGAGCAATAAACGCCGAATTTCGGCATTACCCTGCCCTTTGGTATCTGCTGATTTATTGTGGGGAAATCCCACGTTCTGCCACGTTGAAAGCCGTGTTCCACTTCAAGGCAGAATCCAAAATGATAACCCAGCATTTCATTTGCTTTGGCTATCTCGCCCTCACGGACGCATCGTCTTATCTCAGTGGAACTTATGACCTCGCCGCCCATGAGCAGTGGACTTACTATTTCCACATCTATATCATATTTTTCACCGAGCCTTTTAAGGTCAACAGCCTTGCCCTGTGCGCCTTTGCCGAATGTAAAATCGTTTCCGCACACTGCGCCGCTGCAATTGAGCCTTTCTTTCAGCACCTTTTTCACAAAATCCTCCGGTGACATACCTTTGAACTTTGCAAAATCAGGTGAAAAAAGCACTTCGACCCCAAGCTCTGCCATTTTTTTATGCTTTTCCTCATCGCTCATAAGCATTTCTATCCTGCCGTCATGACCTTTTGAGGTCACGGTGTCGGTCTTGAAACAGAAAACTGCCGAATGTCCGTCAAGGCTCTGAGCCTTTTTCACAGCCGTTGTTATTATGAGCTGATGTCCTCTGTGGACTCCGTCAAAAAGTCCAAGAGCGCAAACTGTCCTTTTTTCGGGGATAAACCCGCTGTTTGTTATATCCGTCAAAATATCCCTCCGAATAAAACAAATTATCAGAAATTTTTGAAGCTTCTGAAGCTGCCCTCACGAAAAGTGCCGATACCCAGGAAGCTGTTATCACTGCCGTAGACACGGTAGAGCTTGTCCTCTGACAGATCTTTTATCCCTGTCTGCTCAGGTCTGAGTTTTACACCGTTTCTATAAAGCTTTGTTTCCCACTGTCCAAGGGTAGTTTTTTCGTAGCTTACAAAGGCTCTGTCAAGGGGGATAAGCATTTGTGACAGCTTATCCTGCTCACAAATTTCGGCTATCTCCTCTATGGTATAGCAATCCTTTATATCAACGCCCCCTGAATTGGAACGCTCAAGAGAAGTCATCATTCCGCCGCAGCCAAGCTTTTCACCTATGTCGCTGATAACGGATCGTATATAAGTACCTTTTTCGCAATCAACTTTCATTACGCCCCTGCGTGAAGCTTCGTCATATTCTATTATATCAATGCTGTCGATATGGACAGCCCTCGGCTCACGCTCTATTTCTTTGCCTGCTCTTGCAAGCTCATAGAGCTTTTTGCCGTTCACTTTTATTGCAGAATACATAGGCGGCACCTGCATGATATCGCCTACAAAACTGCTTTTTGCACATTCAAGGTCGGCTCTGGTAACTGCCTTGTCTCTTGTTTTTAACGTCTTTCCTGTGCTGTCTAAGGTATCGGTGCTTACCCCAAGCTGAAATCCTGCGGTATAGACCTTTCGTCTGTCGGGGATAATATCGCAGGCTTTTGTGGCTCTGCCAACGAAAACAGGCAGAACGCCTGTTGCCATGGGGTCAAGAGTTCCTGAATGACCCAATCTTTTTATCCTTAGAACTCCTCTGAGCTTTGCGATAACGTCAAAAGAAGTCCAGCCCTCAGGCTTTTTTACAGGCAAAATGCCGCTGATATTATCCTTGCTGTTATCCAAGCTCATCAGCCCAAGACCTTTTCCGCTTGCTTGAGAAGCTTAGCCTTGACTTCTTCAAGGCTTCCTGTTATCTCACAGCCTGCGGCTCTTATGTGTCCTCCGCCGCCAAACTCACGGCAGAATGCAGAAGCGTCTATCTCATCGTCGCTTCTTACTGATATTTTAAAGACGTTCTCGTGTCTTTGCTTAACTGTTATGCCTATTTTCACGCCCTCAACGGACAATGGTATAGAAGCAAGTCCCTCGAACTCGGCAGCGTCAACGCCGCTTTTCTCCATAAGCTCTTTTGTAAGCACTATCATAGAGCATTTGCCACCGCAGTAATACTCCATATTCGCTGTAACGGACTGCTCCACCATAAGTCTGCCCTTGCTTTTTACATCAAACATTTTTCTGTTGATATAAGCAAAATCTATGCCATATGACATAAGCTCTGCACAGGCGATATGAGCCTGCGGAGTTGTGTTTTCATACTTGAAGCAGCCTGTATCCGTTGCAATGCCTGTATAAAGGCATCTCGCTATCTGACGTGATATCTTTCTGCCTGAAGCTTTGAATATCTTATACATTATAAGTGCTGCGGCAGAAGCGTCTGCTTCTACATATGACTGCTTTGCAAAATACTTGTTTGAGATGTGGTGGTCGATGCAAAGGTCGATCGCACCCTCCTCGGCATACTTTGAAAGGTTGCTGCCAAGAAGATTTGTGTCTGCGATATCCACTGCGATAACGTACTTCACATCAAATTCCTGAGGGTAATAGCTCTCATAGATAAGATCATATCTTTCGGGAAAGCTGTCGGAATTTACAACGTTAGCCTTTTTCCCCATATCTCTCAGAAAAGCGCACAGGGCAAAGCCTGAACCAAGCGTATCGCCGTCGGGGCTTTTATGAGTTAAAATAAGAAAATTGTCGTTTTCTTCAAATATTTTAAGAATATCCTGAAATGTCATAATATCCTTTCTCCTCTATTGTTCTTCGCCGTCTTTCTCTTCTTTTTCTTCTTCGGGCAGAACTTCTTTAAGAAGCTTGTTTATCTTTGCTGAATGCTCGATAGAATTATCTGCGATAAATTTAAGCTCAGGGCATTTTTTCAGCTTCAGCACGTTTGATATCTCTCTTTTGAGAAATCCTGTTGCCGACTCAAAGCCCTTAACGGCTTCCTTTGCCTTTTCATAGCCCTCAAAGCTTGAAACATACACTTTACAGAATGAGCCGTCGCCTGCCACGTCGCAGCGGACGATAGTGAGCATATCTCCTCCGTGTATCCTTGGGTCTTTAAGGTCTCTCATTTTGCCCGATATTATTCTTCTTATATCTTCGGACATACGTCCTGCTCTGTAACCTGCCATAATATCTTTATCTCCTGCTTAAATATGCTCTTACGGGGCGGCTGTCCGTCCCGTAAGCATCATTATCAATCTCTGTATTCTTCCATATAGAACGCCTCGAAAATGTCGCCCTCCTTGATATCGGTGAACTTTTCAAGAGTGATGCCGCACTCAAAGCCTGCGGCAACTTCCTTGGCGTCGTCCTTAAATCTCTTAAGGCTTGACATCTTATCCTCGGCGATAACGATACCGTCTCTTACGACTCTTATCTCGTTATTTCTGCCCACCTTACCGTCAAGAACGTAAGAACCTGCTACAGTACCAACATTGGATATCTTGTATACCTGTCTTACTTCGATACGAGCTGTTTCCACCTCTCTGTACTTAGGAGCGAGCATACCCTTCATAGCGTCTGTTATTTCTTCTATTGCATCATAGATTATTCTGTAAAGTCTAATATCAACGCCACTCTGCTCTGCATTCTGCTTTGCAACTGGGTCAGGACGAACGTTAAATCCAACGATGATAGCGTTTGAAGCGTTTGCGAGCATAACGTCGCTCTCAGATACAGCACCTACGCCGCCGTGGATGACCTTAACTCTGACCTCGTCATTTGAAAGCTTTTCAAGTGACTGCTTAACGGCTTCAACTGAGCCTTGAACGTCAGCCTTGACGATGATAGGAAGCTCTTTCATTTCTCCCTCAGCTATCTGGCTGAACAGGTTGTCGAGAGTTACCTTCTGATGCTGCTGGAACAGTTCTTCCTTAGCTTCATGCTTTCTCTGCTCAACAAGCTCTCTTGCAAGCTTTTCGTCTGCAACTGCGTTGAAAACGTCGCCTGCACTTGGAACTTCGCCCAGACCTGTTATCTCAACAGGTGTTGACGGGCCGGCTTCCTTAATGCTTCTGCCCTTATCGTTTGTCATCGTTCTGATACGTCCGACAGAAGTGCCTGCGATTATAACGTCGCCTGACTTCAAAGTACCATTCTGCACAAGGAGTGTAGCAACAGGGCCTTTACCCTTATCAAGTCTGGCCTCGACAACAGTACCTCTTGCAAGTCTGTCAGGGTTAGCTTTAAGTTCCTTGACCTCTGCAACGAGGAGAATGTTTTCAAGAAGTTCGTCTATACCCATACCGGTCTTTGCGGAAACAGGAACTGCGATAACGTCGCCGCCCCATTCCTCGACAACGAGGGACTGCTCTGTGAGCTGCTGCTTAACTCTGTCAGGGTCTGCGCCTTCTTTATCCATTTTATTGATAGCAACGATTATTGAAACGCCCGCTGCCTTTGCGTGGTTGATAGACTCGATAGTCTGCGGCATGATACCGTCATCAGCGGCAACAACGAGGATAGCGATATCTGTAACGTTCGCACCTCTTGCTCTCATGGCTGTGAAAGCTTCATGACCCGGAGTATCGAGGAACGTTATCTTCTTGCCCTGATACTCTACCTGATAAGCACCGATATGCTGTGTGATACCGCCTGCCTCAGTGTCAGTAACGTGAGCGTTTCTTATTCTGTCGAGGATAGATGTCTTACCATGGTCAACGTGACCCATAACGACAACGACAGGGCATCTTTCCTGCAGGCTCTCCTCTGGATCTTCGTCAGTTTCGATAAGTCTTTCTTCTATTGTAACGTGTACTTCCTTTTCAACCTTTGCGCCAAGCTCTTCTGCAACAAGTGCGGCGGTATCAAAGTCGACCACCTCATTGATAGAAGCCATTACGCCAAGACCCATAAGTTTTTTGATGACCTCGGTAGCTGTTACTTTAAGTCTGCTTGCAAGCTCTGAAACAACGATCTCGTCAGGAATCATGACCTTGAGCTGCTGCTTTCTTGCTCTTTCAAGCATATCGTGCTGAATAGTATCTAAAAGCTTAGTAA
>OGGV01000648.1_pt1 | contig 21308 bp, 18 predicted proteins | sample 1571301 | NCBI WGS metagenome assembly OGGV01 (sample SAMEA2582072, study PRJEB24529) | metagenome | biome: Human gut stool | place: China | collected 2011
ACGAGAACTCTTACACCTCTCAGATGGTCCGTACCATTAAGTACTTCGCTGAGAACTGCTGATGACGTTCCGTCGTTAAAAATCGCCTGATTTGTCTGCAGGAGTTTGTCTTGCTCAACTACGAACAAGCCTGACTAGGTACGACAACCATATCTAGGAATTTTTCGCCCTTCTTTTTGTGGTCCGCCGCAAAAGGAAGGGTGTTTTTTTATGTGTTTGAAAGAGCTTCGGGATGAATTTTTGTATGACTGCGAATGCCGCCACCTGGCAAAGGGGTCTCTGCGGAATTATCGGGCATCTACCCGGTTCTTGCTGGAATTTCTGGAACGGAAGCAGATCACAGAATTGGAGGATGTGCGCCCACGGCACCTTCGGGACCTGATGAAGGAAAAGCAGGATGCAGGCAATACGCCCCGGTACATCAACGACCTGCTGAAGGTCTGGCGCACCTGGTTCAATTATCTGGTGGAGGAGGGCTATTTGGAGGAGCGAGATAACCCAGCCAAAAAGGTAAAGCCTCTGCGGCAGCCCCGGACCATCATTGATACCTTTACCGCAGCAGAAATGAAGCGGATGATCCAGTTCTACGACGGCAAGGACTTTCTGGAGGTGCGGAACAAGACCATCATCATGCTGCTGTTTGACACAGGGATGCGCTGTAACGAGATGATCCTGATGGAGCCCGAGGACATCAAACCGGATTACATTCTGGTGAAGCATGGCAAGGGCGGCAAGGAGCGTGTGGTGCCTAAATCTCCGGCACTGTCCAAGCAGCTCATCAAATACTGTGCGCTCCGGGATGGTTACCGGAAAGAATACCCCACCTGCCACAGGAACCTTTTCCTCAGCAAAACAGGCAAGCCTCTTACGGATGAGGCGGTCGCTCGGATGCTGAAGCACGCTGCAGAGGAAGTGGGAGTCTCCTCCTCGGTACGGGTCAGCCCCCACACCTGCCGCCATACCTTTGCACAGATGCAGCTGAAGAATGGACTGGACCTGTACAGTGTCTCTCGCCTGATGGGGCACGTCAATATCATGATCACCCAGCGGTATCTGTTGGGCATCAAGGATAAGGACATCGTGGACCGGGGCACCCAGACCAGCCCCTTGATGAACCTGTAAAAGAACAGAAGATCGTGTGCATAGGAGCAGTTCCGCCGGGTGGTGGGGCTGCTTTTTTGTTTAAACATTGTTGATTCGATTATGAAAGAGAAAACAACAGAAAGCAGAAAATTCAATTGACGTCAAATGACGTATACACGATGAAAAAACGAAAATATAAAGAAGTGCTGAACGGAGTCAATATCTGTTTATAGATAGAAACATTTTGACTTGAGAACTAACGAATAAAATAGACGATGATGCGAAGAAAATATTTGTACCAAAGAAAGGCTGTGGAACGCATATATATTATATAATAATGTATCGATCTATTTATAATAAGGTAAGGTGAATGACTTTGACAAAGAATGAGCGCAAAACTTCGTGATTTTTTGCTGATTTAGAATTCAGAAATCCTAATACGAAAAGCAACATTTTGGATTCAACAGGATAGATTCAAATGACTGAGGAAAGTGCAGGAGTGGAAATCGAGAGCTTTGACAACAGTAGTATACGGAAATTGGGTTGGGCACAATAGCGGAGTTGATCCCAATAATACGATATAACCAGTAAGTTAATATGTTGTAGATTGGGCTGCTGATATGAAACGTGACGATAAAACTGAATACCTAGTGTTTTGATATGATATGCCGCGGATTACGGGGGCAGAATAAACCAATAAAATTACATAACCAGTATTTTGGTAGGCTGATTGTGTGGGTGGCAGAAGGGAGCGAGCAGCTCTTGACAGTTTTAACGACCTATGATATGGTGTTTGTGTGGACGCAAACACGCCTGCAAGCCTCTACAACGGATTTTTACAGATGGCGTAGAGCTTTACGGCAAAAATCTGGAAAACGAGCCAGAAGTGCCTTGTAGCCAGTCTGGTGAAGTTTTTCAAAAAGCCACTGGACAAATCCTTCGAGGTGTGATATGCTTATGCACCCACGGAGGAGAGCGCAGCCGGCAAGCCCCGGACGAGCTCGACATCCCGACAAGCGTGCCCTGTGTGTGGGGGCAGTGACCGAGGCGACTCGCAAGCTGACCCTGAACGGCGGAGCATGCGGCTGCCCTGTGAAAGCGGGGTGGAGCACCTTGAAAACTGAACATCGTCAAAAATTTATTTGGACAAGGAGGAATGTGAACATGGAAAAAAATGACATTTTCAATACGAATCTGCTGCAGTTGCCCCTGAAGGCACAGGTGGCTGACGAGGGGGTGGTACAGGATACTGCACCCGTTGCAGAGCCCACGGCCCCTGCCATGGGAGAGGGGCGTGTGCTGGATATGCTGGCCCAGGACGGAGGAGTGCTCCGGCGGCTGAGCAACGTGACACCTAAAAAATGCGAGAAGCTGGCCTCCGGGTTCCTGCACCGTGGCGAGATCACGCTGCTTTGCGGTGATGGAGGCGTAGGCAAGGGGCAGTTCGTGGCGCAGATTGCAAAGTCGCTGACGACGGGCGAGCCCACAGAGTTTTTCCCCCAGGCATCTGAAGGGACGGGCAACATTGTGATCTTGGCAGGTGAGGACCCTATCGACACGGTGCTGTGCCCACGGATGGATGCCGCAGGGGCGGATCTGAACAAGGTTGCTGTGATCGCTCCCGATACATACTACGAGGAGATGCATAAGATGCCGCAGCTTGGGGACCCGGACCTGATGAATTGGATCGCCGCAGGGGACCCACTGTTGCTGGTCATCGACCCGTTTCAGGCGTTTTTACCAGATTCTGTCAATCTAAACAATCGTCAGCAGATCCGGAATTTGCTTCAGCTGTTGCGGATGCAGGCGCAGCAGCACGGGTTTGCGATCCTGCTGGTGACCCATACCAACAAAAATCCAGGTGCGTGTGGGCGCAAACGCCTCAATGGCTCGGGCGAGCTTTGGGATACTGCCCGCAATGTGCTGATCATGGGTCATGCAAAGAACAGCAACAAGATCTACGTCTCTCACGAGAAGAGCAGCTATGATGCCCCGGCAGACACGATCCTTTTTACCACGGAGACGGTGACGGTCAAGGGGGTTGAGACGGCAAGGGCAAAATTTGACTCGACCTCGGATTGGAAGGATGAGGATTTTTGCCGGGAAAAGCCGGATCGGGCGGCTCCGAAGTATGCAGGTGTTCAGAGCAGAATCCTGGCCATGCTGAATGCCGCCCCGGACAAGTGCATGGTCAGCAAGGAACTGCAGAGGCTGGTTCAGGAAGAAACTGGATGCAGTGACAGCACCTATAACCATGCTCGCAGTGATCTGAGCCGTGTGGGGATCGTCAAAAACATTCGGCAAAAGACGCTAGAGGGTGGCTGCTGCTGGGTTACGGGCCTTGAACAGGGTGCTGCGGTGGCATAACGGTTGCAAGATTGCAAAGTTGGATAAAAACAGCGATGCAAAGAGCATAAACGGGCACTGCAACCTTGCAAGGCTGTGGTACTTTGCAAGGAAAAGGCCGTTGTATGGGGGCAGAAAGGAGGAGATGGTATGTGGTGCTGGAGCCTGCTTAAAATCCCATAGCCCTGATGGGTGATCGGTTGGACTGATTCCCGGGTCACTGGGGGGCAGTTGGCTGGTCCGTCTTAAAATACAACAAATCGAGGAGGGAGCACAGGATGGATAGCTCGTAGAGCCTGGGCCGTGTATCGCCTGAAAAAACAATGGTAAAAATAATGGAGGCGTTCTATGCTAAAGATTTTTGACAACTACTATCTGGACGCAAGCAGTGTGTGCTATGTGCTGAAAAAAGCTCATGTGAAAGGTGACGGCAAGCTGGAGTACGATGTCTGTACCTACCACACCAGACTGGAGGAGGCGTTGGCAGAAGCTGTGCGGCGTGGGCTCCGGGAGGGGGTCGCAAGTGAGAAACTGACGGAGTGGGAGCAGCTGTGCGGCGAATTTCGGCGGCTGAAGAGTGAGGTCCAGGGGCTGCTGGAGTCTATCAGCCCTGCAGACAAGGCTCTGGACCTGGCTCTGAAGAACGGAAACAATTGTGCATAAATAGGAGGGGCTGTATGCTGAAACTTTACTTTAATGATGCGAATTTTCTGCCCGAGAGCCGTGAAGAGGAGCAGTATGCAGAGGCGGTACTCAACGATGTTCTGGCTGGAAAAACGGCCGACACGGAGATGTGCATCTGGCCCTGTTTTTACCATGCGCCCATGTGCAAGGGGGTGCTGATCAATCTGGACGACGGCACAACGCTTCGGATCAAGCCTACCCTGAATGAGGTGGGAGAGCCGGAGCTGCTGATCAGATGCGTGACGGAGGAGACTGTCGGGGAGGTGTACCAGTGGGTTTCGAATTATGACTAAGGTGAGCATCGCACTGGAAATAAGCCTGCATTCGAAAACGATATTTAATGAAAAGGAGCTATAAAATGATTAAAAATAACGTAAAAGAGAACCTGTTTGACGATGAGGAGAACATCTATGTGGGCCTGAGTGATCTGGTGAACCTCAGAGAGTCGGCGGAACTCAGGGAAGCCGCAAACGCATTTGAGAGCTATCTGGTAAACTATGCACAGGTAGCACATATGCCGCAGAGCGTCCTGTCGGATATCTGCCGTCTGTCTGTAGAAGCAGCACACAGGGGAATGGAATTTTGCTTTATGAAGGGGTTTGAGCTGGGCTGCCGTGTAATGAGAAGCGCACTGGAAGGGGAGCTGGAAGCCGACGACTGCGCTGAAACCGATGAGAATTATGGGTTGGAAGGATGCGTCGCTATGGAAGAGGACTGCTTGGCGGACGATCTGGACGACGAGTGGATTTTTTGATGGATCAGGCAGGAGAAATAAAACTATGGTGGATATCTACTTAGAGGGTGCCGAGGTCCATGCCGAAGCACCTGAAGAAGAGCAGGAGGCAGCACTTATTCTGAATGCGGTGCTGTCCGGAAAAACGACCCCGGCGGATGGATGCATCTGTCCGGATAAAAGGGACTCCACAATCGGCAAAGGCATCACGATGCGGTTCTGCGATGGTACGGGTGTGGCCATTACGCCTACCTTGGACGTAGAGGGCAACCCCGAATTGGAAATCTGCTGCGGCATCGGGGATTTTGATCAGGAGGAACTCGATGAGACGGTCTACTATGAGGTGACGCTCCAATCAAAGCCTGTGCTGAGGAGCTATATCGCTGCTGCGTATCGGCTTTGCAATGAACTGACCGACAGCGAGCTTGTGCAGATGGGGCATGACCGGGATAGGGGACGCATTCGTCTGCTGCAGGCACTGGAAACGGTGGATGCACTGTCCGATTACGATGAAGAGGCGGCAACGGAAGAGTTTGGAAATTATATGGATGCCAATTTCCCCACTGTGACCTTCGAGCCGGAGTTTGTGAACCCCCGGGCGGCACGATGGCGTGGAATGTAAAGGATAAGGAGGACATTTATGATGGACAACAAGACCTGTAGCGTGGACATTTTGGGTGTGTCGTTGGGCGAAGAAGGATATTTGATCATCCCACGGCAGACACGGGAGCTGTGTGAGCCGCTGGTGAAGGCCGCAGATGCGCTGGAGAAGGCACTGGATGACCTGCCGGTCGATGTGACAGACAAGAACAGGATCGCAGGGCTGTCGGCAGAGCTGATGGTCCAAGCAGAGCAATACGCAGTAGTACTGGGGGTCCAGGCATACTTGGAGTTTACCAGAACGCTGACCCCAGAGATGCGCGTTGGGCTTGAAGGGCACAAGGGCAATGAGGTGCCGGGAATATGATCCAAGGCAAACAAAAAACCGCCTTACCTGCGCCAACAGGTAAAGCGGCTATAGGGACGGGAATGATGTGCGATGCTCATTCTCATTCCTATAATATCACAGAACAAGGCGTTTGAACAGAGATTTTTTCTGGGCAAGCGCATACAAACCGGCGCACGGTCTGGCAGGGTAGCTGGGCTGTGCGCCTTATTATTATAGGAGGACCAGACGCAATGAAGACAGCTATAGAGAAACCAATGACGCCTGGCGGTGTCTTTGATCATCTGATGGTGCCCCAGGGGGACGAGCCGGAATTTCACCCCTCCAAGGACCCAAAGACGATGACCGTGCAGGAGTCCTTGGAGGAGGTAGACAGATTTCTGTGCTGGAATAGGATGACCCCAGAGGAGAAGCGGGCGGAGCAGGAGGCACAGAGGGCGGCCAGCCACGCCACGGAGCAAGCCGCCGGGGATATCCCCTGTACTATGAGACCGGAGAGGGTGCCAGACACCCCACAGGACACGGTGTGGGAGGACTTGACGGACGCTCCACAGGACGTTGTGCGAGCTGATGTGTTGGACACCTCAATGGGCGGTATGTTGGAGGCTGTGCCGAGCAACGGTGCACCAGAAAGAGCTGCAGACACGATGCCGGACGATGTCCCGGACGCCACAGAGGGAAATGTGCCAGGGAGGGAAGCAGATACTGTGCCGGATGGCCCACCGGACGATCTCCCAGACACTGTAGAGGGGAACATGCCGGATGCGGTAGGAGCCTTGACAGCACAGGAAAAGGCGGGAAATGAAACCATACAGGGTGTGCCAGAGGTGGAAGGAGCGGCCCCAGAAGCAATCGTGCCATTGGGACAGATAGGAGTGGACGTCCCGGCGGAGAAGGAGCGGTGGGCGTATGCCTCGGAATTGATCGGTGATGCATTCCAGCATTGGGGGAACGGAAGAGTCCTTCTGGATATGGGAACCGGACGAGGCAAGAGCGAATTCGTTATCCGGAAGATGGCTGGATGGGCGGTTGATCAATTTTTGGAGGGAAATTGTGACAACCGGATCCTTATGCTTTGCCCATTGACGCTTTTGCATGAAGATCTGGAAAACCGACGCAGGGAAGAATACTTGACAGTGTTCGGCGATGCTTCGGAAGAGGAATGGGATCTGTATGAAGAGGTCTTAACCGTTATAACCTACCAGAAACTTGAGCAGCTCTGTAAAGGAGACGCATCCGATCATAGAAGCCTTCAGAAGCTATTGGACAGACATCGAATTATCATTGCGGATGAATGCCACTACTGGTCCGAGTTCTCAGCCTTCAACATCAATACACACTATTCATTTGATACCCTCCTACAGGCAGAGAAAAATCATACCGTGATTTATATGAGTGCGACCGGGCGGGATACTTGGAAACTTCTGGAAGAAAAAGGCGGTCCAACGCAGCTTGAACGGATCTATAGGTTGCCACAACACTATGAGTACGTCAAAGCCGCCTATTTCTATGCCCGACACAATCTGGTGACAATTTTGAAACGCCTTCCAGTGGGCGAAAAAGCGATCGTGTTCGTGGAGCTTGGTGATGATCTGGCTGAAATGGAAACAATATTTGGCGACACAGCCGCCTATTATTGTTCCCCTTTCAACGAAAGATATCGGAAAAAGTACAGCGATTTGTCGGTCTGCGTGAAGGATGGCCGGCAGCTAAAGGATATTCTGTTCACGACAAAGGCTATGGGTGTGGGAATCGGGTTGAAAGATCGGGGTGTGAAGCATATTTTTATCGACCAATGGAATCCTCTGGAAATAGCTCAGTCGCTCGGACGCAAGCGCTCCCTGGATGCAGATGACACCTGTACTGTTTATTTCAGGGATTATAGTCTTGACTGGTACTGGGGCACAAACAGTGGGTTGAAAAAGTTTCGCAGCATGCTATTGAACAAGTATTTGCCAGCGCAGGCGTACATGGCGGGGGAAGAAGAATTTGATAAATACCTGCATAGTGACGATCCGGAGGCGATTCAGAAGAGAATCGATAAGAGTAAAATTTTGGAACACAATGTAGTCACTGGATACCATATCAATCCGCTGGGGATTCAACAGGTAGAACACGATATCGAAACGCTTGATGACATGATCAGCACAATGAATTATCCGGAGTCATTTATGAAGTATGCGATGTTTAACTTACACCAACCCATCAAAGCGTATCGGTTCAAGGATTTGGAGGATTGGCTCTATGCACACCTGAATCAACCGATGGATTCAGAGGAAATGACAGAAAAAATTATGAGTTTTGGCTATATTGAAAGATATCAAGGGAGAGAGCCGGGCCAGATGGGTTTGAATAAATTCCTTCCATGTTATGGTGTTAAGATTGTAAGTGATAGAGAGAATAAGAGAAATGAGAATCGCAATAAAACTTTCTGGACGTTGATGAAACAGTGACTATAGTTGGTGGCGCAAAATTTGGTATAAAGTATATATATAAATAGCAAAAAATGAGCCAAGCTACCTTTTAATTGCATATAAGTGAAAATATGCACACAAAGATCGCTCTCTATCCATGCTTCACGAATACGACGCCCATGAGGAACGGGCGATGATTCGATCAGGGTAAAACATCTCAAATAATTGACGCAGATAAGTGCTGCGCGGCTCTGTTTTGATTTGATACCATTAAAAAGTGTACATGAAAAAGTATGTGACGTGCTGCCATATAAATACAAGGCCGCCTACACCGTGGACACCGCTTGATGGCTGAATTTTAAGCTGTCAAAAGGGAGTCGCATTACACGACAACTCTGACTCAGCACCAAACAGCACAAACCTAGAAGAGCTCTGCTACTCGTCACTGAGCGGCAGGGCGTTTTCTTTTGCAGAACAGGGGGACCGACATATCCCATCTCTACGACAGCTTTATGAACAGCTTTCTTTTGGCTAATGGACTGTCCTGCATGGATACTCGCAGAAGCCCTAGACCCAACAGACCTAAAAAGAATGAATCAGTTCTACACATGATGTCGTTCTCCTGTGTTTTGTTGCGTGTGTTCGATGCTTTTTGTGCCGCTCTGGGTGGCCTTTTCCTACTGCATAGGGTGGGACATTGGTGGTGCACTATCTGCTTTTGATGCAGCTTTTCTCCTGAAAATTCCTACTGGGCAGAGGGCCTGGTCTGACGTTGGAATGTACCTGGTCCTTCGCCTTACGATAGTGTGGAACGCTACCGCTGGCTTTCTTTACTTTGTGAAACAGGACCTCCGGCCTGCCATGGAACCTGGGGTCTGACAATAGGATAACGGATTATGTGTCCAATTGATAGTACTTATAAGAGGGGCTGTGGAAAATCTTGTGGGGCTCTGGGTGGTGGTGCCTTGATTGCCTGCTTCCCTGTCCATGGAATAGGGTGCCCCCTGTGATCGCTACCCGGCTCCCGGCGGAGGAGAGAGCAATAACTCCTATGTGGGGTGGAGAAAAGGCGTTTTTCCCTCTACGGACCCCGGGGGTGGTTAAAAATCTCAAATAGGTGTCCAATATAGTAGGAAGGGGGAGTAGTAAAATCTCCCCAGCACAGGTCAAAAATAGACAGGCGTCCTTTACAGCAGGGAGGGAAGAGGCTGATTTTTTGCAGGTGGAAAGACGATATTGGAGAATCTTGGATACAATATGGAAAAAACCTGATTTTACGGACCCTTTTTTGGAGGCGTCTGAACCACAAACCTACCGCAAAATCTTGTAACATAATGGGATTTATGGTAAAATAGTGGTTGTGATGAGAAAAAGATCCAAGGAGTCATGGCATCTTTTCCCACGGGGATGAAAGGTGCCCCCGGAGTTGCGGCTGGGGATAACCCGACGGTCTCTGCGATTGTACATAACCAGCAAGAAACCGCCTGATTGAACGCGATGGTACAATAACTTCCTGATTTTGGCTCGGGAGGGCTGGCTTGCAGCCTGAGCAGCGCAAGAAAGCTGCCCCATGGGACCTCTGATGACACAGGAAGATGAAACCTGCTAAAACAGTGTGGCCGCATCGCATTTGAAATGACCCTGGACGAATCTGTCGCCCGGGGTTTTTATTTGCCTGGAAGTGGATAACGACGAAAATGTCGGGGCAAGCGGCTTCATGGTCCTCAAAATGGCTGTAAAAAGAGCCGGAAGCGTTGAATCGAGAACAAAGGAGTAGTTAGGGAATTATGACAAAAATTCGGCACGATGTAATGTTGAGACTCGTAAAGGTATTGGATGTGGTGATGATCACACTTCCGTTTGCGGCTTGCTGGGTCTGGTACTATGCGGCAAAAACACCGCTGGATGGAACTTGGCAGGGCCATGCAGTTATTTTGGGCCTGTATGGGGTGCTGTTTATTCTGCTGGGCAAGACCTATGACGCATTCTGGATGTCCATGCAGCGAGTTTCCGAACTGATGTACGGTCAGGTCCTGGCGGCGATGGCGACGGACGGGATCTTTTACATTGTGATCTGCCTGATGGCCACGAAGTTGTGCAATCTTCTGCCGGGAATCGCTGCCATTGCAGGGCAGTTTGTGATGGCTGGCATCTGGTCTGCGGTTGCACATCGCTGGTATTACAAAGCATTCCCTCCGCAGCCTACCACCGTGGTCTATGATGTGCGCCGTGGTATGGAAAAGCTGATCCAGGACTACGGTCTGGACAGCAAGTACGAGGTGAAAAAAGTTCTGAGCGTAGAGGAGTGCCTGGAAGATCTGAGTGTTTTGGATGGTATGAAGACCGTATTCCTCAGCGGCGTCCACAGCCATGAACGTAACATCATTCTGAAGTATTGCGTGATGAACGACATCAATACCTTCATCATCCCTCGTGTGGGCGATGTTCTGATGAGCGGTGCCTGGCCGATGCACATGCTTCACCTTCCGGTGCTGCGAGTCGGTCGATACATGGCAAAGCCGGAGTATCTGTTCATTAAGAGGGCAATGGATATCGTGCTTTCGCTGATTGCACTGATTGTTCTCAGCCCGTTGTTCCTGATTACCGCCATTGCAGTCAAGTCGGATGGTGGCCCCGCCTTCTATAAGCAGGTGCGTCTGACCAAGGATGGTAAGCCCTTCGAGATCCTGAAGTTCCGCTCGATGCGTGTGGATGCAGAAAAGGACGGTGTGGCTCGCCTTTCCACCGGTGACAAGGATGACCGTATCACCAAGGTCGGTCATATCATCCGTGCCTGCCGTCTGGATGAGCTGCCCCAGCTGCTGAATATCCTCAAAGGTGACCTGTCTATCGTTGGCCCCCGCCCGGAGCGCCCGGAGATTGCCGCACAGTACTGCGAAGAGATGCCGGAGTTTGCGCTGCGTCTGCAGGCAAAGGCTGGTCTGACAGGTTATGCACAGGTGTACGGAAAATATAACACTACACCGTATGATAAGCTGCAAATGGACCTGATGTATATTGCCCATCCCAGTCTGGTCGAGGACCTGAAGATCATGCTGGCTACGGTGAAGATCCTGTTTATGCCAGAGTCCACAGAGGGCGTCAGCGAGGGGCAGACGACTGCCATGAGTGGAGAAAACCACTAAATAACGATGATTTCGTACATTTTAAGCTGCTAAAAATTGGAAATAAATCCAAAGTGGAGTCAGGCATAAATGCAGCGCTTACAATAGCGTCAAGCTAAAAAAGTTAGCAGAATGTCCTGAATGAAGCCGAAATACTGCATTTAGTAGTGCAAAATGCCGGGACCATGGGCGCGAGCGAGGGCGAAATGAGTGTGATTTGAGGCTTTTATGTCCCGAAAAAGCACTTTTATGGATGCGACCGTAGCTCGTGGGTTTATGCCTGATTACACCGTGAGGGTACTAACGATACTGTGGTGACTTTCATATAACGGTTTTTGGGCTGAGCAATGATAACCTCATCTGCGATTTCATCCCGGTCTTAGAGATAACAAGGCAGATGTGAGAGTGATGGTGATAACCACATGGTCGTAGAGATGCTCATTCGTGTGGGGTAATCCGGCAAAAGCAAGGGAGCTACCGTAGCATGGATGAGTGAAACCTGGAATAAAGGCAGAGGCTACCGTAGCGAATGTTGGTGCTATCAGGACTAAAGACGGGAGCTACCGTAGTGTCATCAGGACTAAAGATAGCGGCTACCGTAGCGTGAATTTGACATAGCAACGTTTATTGCGGCAGTACAAGACATAGCGGCAGTGTGACTCACACTGCTGAGGACGATTAGTAGAGCTTTATAAGGAATAAACGGCTCAGACTCTTGGAGAATGAGTCTGGGCTGTAATCCTTGATATGGGGAGAGGAAAAATACTTTATGAAGATTGCTGTAGTATCGATTGGTAGTTTTGATACACAATACTCGGACTATCATATCATGCGGGATATTATACTTGGCCTTTTGGAACGAGGCCATGAGGTGAACCTGATCCAGAAGCAGTATTTGAATAAACCTCAATATCCGCAGCAGTTTGATAAGTATTATGGAAAACAGCTTCAAGTACATAATATCAAGTTTGAGAAAAAGGCAAAGGCTGACTTGAAGGCTCGCTATCTGGCGGATTTGTCTTATTACAGACAGGCTTGCAAATGGATGAAAAAGAATAAACCGGACAAGGTTTTTCTCCAGTCATGCAACACGGCATTCTTCACAGTGTTTTATGCGAAGCACATTTTGAAGTGCCCGCTACTTTACAATGAACAGGATATCTTCCCGGAAAATGCCTACTTTGCTGGAATTCTTTCAGAAAGCAGCATGATTTATAAGGTGGCTCATGCGCTACAAAAATATGCCTACAAAAATGCAACGGCGCTTAGTACGATTTCCGATGATATGAAATCTACTATCGTTACTCGGTATGGCATCCCGGAGGATAAGGTGCAGGTGATTTACAACTGGGGGCATGAGGAGCTGAAAGCCCACAGTGAGCAGGATAATGTTTTCTTGAGAAAGCATCCAAAGAAGCCCGGGGAGTTCCGTGTGGTGTATGCGGGTAATCTGGGCAAGATGCAAAACGTTGAGCTTATTTTGGAGACGGCTGCTTTGATGAAAGACGATGCAGGCGTCAGCTTTTATATCGTTGGTGGCGGTGTAAACGAGGAGAAACTTAAGATATTTGCAAAAGAGAAGGAATTGAATAATGTGACATTCGTTGGGATGCAACCGCCTGAAGAAGTGGCAGATCTCTATGCTGCTGCCGATGTCAATGTGATTCCTCTTAAAAAAGGGCTCATCTATGCAGCGCTTCCGAGTAAAACGGCTGACTGCCTGATTGCAGGTAAACCGATTATTACTTGTGTTGATGAGGAATCTAAATTCGTAGAAATGGCGGGTCATTATAATATTCAAAATGCTGGAACAAACCAGCCGGAATACCTGCGTCAGCTGATTTTACAGACGAAGAACGGTGGACAGGTGTGCCGGAATTCTGAATTTTGGACAGAGTATTTTATAGCAGGCAGGAGTGTAGATGCTTACTGTAAGACCATTGAACAAATGAGGTGACATATGAAGGTACTGTTTATCAATTCCGTCTGTGGTATCGGCAGCACCGGGCGCATCTGTACCGACTTGGCCCAGCAACTGGAAGCCGAAGGCAACGAGGCCAAAATCGCCTATGGCCGCAAAGGTACTGTACCGGAGCAGTTTCAGAAATATGCAGTGCGTATTGGCACAGATTTTGACTGCAAGATGCACGCAATCCAGACACGGCTGTTCGATACACATGGCTTCGGCTCCAAGCGTGCGACCAAAGAATTTTTGAAGTGGGCTGAGGAATATAAACCAGACCTGCTGTGGCTGCACAATTTGCATGGCTACTACATCAACGTGGAAATGCTGTTCGATTGGATCAAAAAGCATCCTGAAATGCAGGTGAAATGGACGCTGCATGACTGCTGGGCCTTCACTGGCCATTGCTCGCACTTTACCATGATAAAGTGCGAGCAATGGAAGAGTCATTGTTCGTACTGCTCTCAGCTTCGCCGCTACCCGGCTTGCTTCGCAATGAGTTCTGTCAGTAAGAATTTTGAGCGTAAGCGCAAGGCTTTTACTGGGGTGAAGAACATGACCCTCATCACCCCCAGCAAGTGGCTGGCTGATTTGACACGCCAGAGTTTTCTGAAAGAGTATCCGGTCGAGGTGCATTACAACACCATCGATACCAGTATTTTCAAGCCGACCCCCAGCGACTTCCGGGAGCGGTATGGACTACAGGATAAGTTCATTGTACTGGGTGTGGCCAATGTCTGGGAGGATCGCAAGGGACTGTTTGACTTTTACAAGTTGGCAGAGATGCTGGATAGCCGGTATGTCATTGTGCTGGTCGGATTGAGTGAAAAGCAAATCAAAGACTTGCCAAAAAATATCAAGGGCATTCAGCGCACCAATAGCCCACAGGAATTGGCCGCAATTTATACAGCGGCGGATGTGTTTGTGAATCCGACCTATGAGGATAATTATCCGACGGTTAATCTGGAAGCACAGGCGTGTGGGACAAGGGTGATTACTTATGATACTGGTGGGTGCAAAGAAACACTGAATACGAAAGAGTCTACACTGGTTCAGGCTGGGGCTATTCAGGTGGTTGCAGAGATGATAGAGGAAAAAGCATGAAAGTATTATTTATGGCAAATATCCCATCTCCATATCGGGTGGATTTCTTTAATGAGCTTGGAAAATACTGTGACCTTACTGTGACCTTTGAAGGAAGAACAGCAACGGATCGTGATGAAAAATGGAGGGCAGCAGAATCTAAAAATTTCAAAGCTCAGTTCATGAAGGGGATTCGAACCAAAAGCGATCAGTTTTTGTGTTTAGAGATTATCAAAGTGATAGAGAGCGGCTTTGATAGAATCATTGTGGGAGGATATTCTACCCCGACTGCGATACTTGCAATCGAATATATGCGGCTGCACAAAACCCCATTTTGGATTGAGGCTGATGGCGGACTAATATCACAGGATAGTCCCTTAAAGTATCGGGTAAAACGCCATTTTATTTCTGCGGCTTCAGGTTGGCTTAGCAGCGGAAAAATGACAACAAAATATCTTGTGCATTATGGAGCAGATGAGTCGAAAGTTCATGTGTATCCATTTAGTTCGTTAAGGGAGCAGGATATTTTGAAACAAGTTCCGAGCACGGAAGAAAAAATGATAATGCGTCAGAAATTGAAACTGAGGGGGTAAAATAATCCTGAGCGTTGGCAGATTCAGCTATCTGGGCGGATATGGAAAGGGCTTCGATATACTTCTGAAGGCGATGCAAGTTTGTACAGAAGGATATACACTATGCATTGTAGGGGATGAACCTACACAAGAATTTGTTGAAATGAAGAATAATATGAAGCTGGATAACGTTGTTTTTGTGGGTTTCAAAACTAAAGAAGTACTGAAAGATTACTACATTGCTGCAGATGTTTTCTGCTTGCAAACGCGTGGAGATGTATGGGGGCTCGTTGTCAATGAGGCAATGGCATACGGATTGCCCGTTATCACAACAGATAAATGTGTCGCTGGAATGGAACTTATTGAAGATGACAAAAATGGTTATGTGATTCCTGTTGAGGATTACGAACTTTTAGCCGAGAAAATAATGAAGATTGGCGGAAATAAGCAACTTCAAAGGAATATGAGTTGTTACGCCTTGCAAACGGTTAAAAGCTACACTATTGAAAAGATGACTTTGGTTCATAAGAAACTATTAGGGGAAAGTGCATGAGATGAAAAAAATAGCGATTACTGTTGGACAGTTTATTCACAGAAAAGGTTTTGATGTGCTGCTCAACGCATGGGCCAAATGTGATAAGGAATATGAGCTCTACATAATTGGTGCGGAACCGACAAAAGAATATCTCAATATAAAAGAAAAACTGCATTTGGAGAATGTCCATTTTGAAGGGTTTAAGAGAAAAGAAGAACTCCGATGCTACTATCAGGCAGCGGACTTGTTCGTTTTTCCAACGAGAGAGGACATTTGGGGACTTGTAGTGAATGAGGCAATGGCAAATGGATTGCCGGTTATCACGACAGATAAATGTGTTGCGGGTCTGGAATTGATAAAAAATGGAGAATCGGGCTATGTTATTCCGTCCGAGAATACGGTGCTTCTTACAGAAAAAATCAATTTAATACTAAGAGATGATTCCATGCGGCAGCGAATGGCGGAAAATGCACTTAATACGATTAGAAAATACACAATTGAAAATATGGTAAAATCACATATAGAAGTACTAGAGTAACGACAATTGCTACAGAAAAGTCGGTTGGCATAGTTGGACAGAGCTTATTAGGAGGAAAAAATGGTTGTTGTTCATGTACTGGATTCTGTATTATCAGGTGGTGTCGGTGCAATGGCGAGATCACTTATTTTGGAGCAATATAAAGCAGGAAAGAAGCCCGTGCTGGTATGCCAACAGACAGAAATGACTGGTTTCAGAAAATGGTGCGATGAAAGTAAAATAAAAATTCCCTTTTATGGTATAGAAGCGCATAGAAGAAAGTATATGACAATCTTTGGAGGACTTTCAGCCAAAACTGAAAAGCAAATTATGGCTGAGTATCCTAATGATGACATTGTTTACCATTTCCATAATCCAATAGCATGCGGTTTATTATTCGCTTGCAAAGGAAAATCTATTTGTACAATTCATGGTTTTGTAGGGAAAATATCTGGAAACAAAATATCGAATTTGATTGTAAAAAAAACGATTGCGAACGTTCTAAAAAAGAAAGTAACCTTGGTAGGATGCTGTAATGCAGTAGCAAACTATTGTAATGCAAACTATCGTACGAATAGAGTACTAACAGTTATGAATGGTTTGCAGACAATAAAGGAAGAAGATCGTCAATATATAACAAAAAATGAGAAGTGTCATATTGGATATGCAGCCACTATTGATGAACTAAAAGGATGGCGTATTTTGGCAGAAGCGTATGGAAGGTTGACGCCAAATCAGCGAGAGCAGTGCGATTTGTATTTCGCCGGAGAAATATCTTCGAATGATAGGGTTGATTTTGAAAGATTCGTGTCTGATAATAAAGTTCATTATATGGGGTATGTTCCTAAAACGGAGAAAACTTTTATTCCATTTCTCGATGTCTTAGTGCTACCATCACGGACTGAAGGTCTACCAATGAGTATACTTGAGGCCATGCAAGTCGGAGTGGTTCCAATTGCTACACATGTAGGTGGCATACCGGAGCTAATAGAAAATGAATGTTCAGGTTATTTAATTGACAGAGACGCTAACGAATTGGCGGAAATACTTGGACGACTGATATCTGATAGGTCACTTTTAGAGAAAGTTAAACATGAATCTAGAAGACGCTTCGAAGAAGTTGGGACAGCAGAAATAATGGAAAAGAATTATTGCAGGGTCTATGAGCAATTATAACTATGGGAGATTACTTGAGATGGCGTTTATATCCGAACTTGCCTTTTATTTTGCTATAATATTTGCAGGTGGGGCGTTTGCAGGAATTATATTTAATATGCATTGGAATACTCGCTCTCAAAAAGCGTTGTATGTTGTATTTGGAATAACGTTAATGATTATGGCATATAGCATATGGCCTGGCAATGGCTCGGATCTGAGTCGCTATTTTAATATTCTGAATCGACTTAAATATATGTCCTTTGCAGATGCCCTCAAGTATGGTTACTATAGTAGTACTCCAATTGCAAATATTTTTATGTGGTTGATTTCAAAAACGGGCAATAATAAGCTATTGCCTTGTATATCGACAGGAATAATTGTAATTAACACATATTTTTTAATTGATATAGAAAAAAAACATAACAAAGAGGTTGAATGTAATGATGAATTATACCTGATTTTGATTTATTCGGTAGCAACACTTCTGGCAATTACAACGGGTGTAAGACAAAACTGGATGGTAACAGTATATTCGTTAGCTGTTTATAGAGAATTTATAAAAGGCAAAAAAGATATTTGGACGGTATTTCTATATGTGGCAGCTTGCATGATACATACATCTGCGATTATGCTGGTGACGGTTCGTATTTGTGCGTTTATTAAAGGGAAAAAGAAAGCCATATTTTTTCTGTGGATTGCACTTGCACCGTTACTGGAGAGACTGACATCTGTTCAAGGCATTTTGGGCGAAGCGGTATCTAAATTCTACGGTTACCAATCTATTGGAAATGAAGGCCTTGATATGCGTTATCTTGTAGCTAGAACAGGAATTCTTATCATATTGTCGATGATGTGGTGGAAAGTAAAGGATCTATCAAACAATGATGGGTATATGAATTTCTATGGAACGCTTCTTATTATTTCGTTTGGTTCAATATCAGTAGCACACTTGTTTTCTCGGATGGCGAATGTAGTAGTTTATACGTCATTGCCTCTTCTTAATGAGTTTTATGAATGCTCGAATCTGAAAGAAAAGGTATCCTCAAAAGCAGCACTGATATTCTTATCAATTGGATTGCTGTCATATCATTATGTGTTAATAAAAAATAGTGTGAGTTTTATCTGAATTTCACAATTGAGGAATGTAAAAATGAAAGTGTTGTTTGTATGTGCTGATAGATACCCCAAGGCCGGTGCGTGTACAAATCTGTTAAACAAGCTGTTTTTCGAAGGGGGATTGTTGGAAACCAATGAAATACATGTAGCAACATATAAATATTGTTTAGATGACAAGAGTGAAGAAAAATATAACGGAGTTGCAATTCACAGATTCCTTAGCACCCGATTTATTCCACAGTCTGAGTTGTTAAAGAGGAAACCGATAAGAGTGTGGTCGTTATGGAAGGGAACCTTGAACAAGATACAGAGGAAGCTTACCTCTGTGCTTTTCAAGGAGCGTGAGCTGGATCTAAGCAGAATAAAGGAATACAGAAAGTATTTAGTGCAACTTTGCAAAGAAAACGGATATGATATAATTGTTGGCGTGGCGGGTTGCTATGAACTGGCAATTGCTGCCAAGGATGTGGCTATTGAGAAAGGTATAAAGTATGTATTATATCAGGTAGACCCATTTACAGATAATGCTATGTATAATACTAAGTATGCAAGGCTTCGATATGCAGTTGAGAAGAATTTGTATTCGAGTGCAGAAAAAGTTTTTACTACTGGATTGATTTTGTCAAAAATGATAGAGCGCACGAATGGCGAAAAACTGAGCAATGTGGAAATAATGGAGTTTCCTGGAGTTTCGGTTGCTTTAAGGCGAGAAAAACATGTGGTAGAAAAGAGAAAGAATATCAACTGCGTTTTTGCTGGACGTGTATATGCGGGAATTAGAAACCCAACCTATACCATTGAGTTGTTTAGAAAACTTCCCCCCTATGTCAATCTTAATCTTTATGGGGTTTCAGAAACAGAATTAAAGAAATTATTTTCGATTTCATCTATACCTAATAATGTGAAATGCTGTGGATTGGTAAGCGTAGAGGAATCTGAAAATGCGATTCAAAATGCAGATGTTCTGGTTAATATCGGAAACATAATGCTTAATCAAGTGCCGAGCAAATTATTTAATTATATTTCGACAGGAAAACCAATTGTAAATATTTGCGCAAACCATAATTGTCCTTCTAAAGAGTATTTGGCACTGTACCCGTACGCATTGTCAGTTGACGAGGATTCCTCTTGTGATGATTTGGTGGCAAGAAATGTGCTGAACTTTTTGACAGAAAATTCAGGGAAAGTATGTGACTTAAATAGAATTGAACGGTTATACGAAAAGTGTACGCCGGTTTATGCAGCTAAGCAAATGCAAGCGGCATTTGAATGTGCATATGAGGTGAAATAATTATGCCCAAAAAGACTGTAGCAGTATTAACAAGTGAAGAATCGTTTATCAACAATTATGGGGCTGCCTTGCAAGGGTATGCATTATATACTACGTTAAAGGAGCTGGGATTAATTCCCTGTATAGTTCGATATAAAGGTGGAGAAGCAAGAAACAGCCAGATTGCGTATCGTCTATTCCAAGTTAAGCGTTTTCTTGGAAAAAAATATCGTGCCATAGTAGATTCAAAACCTGAACAGTATACCGCAGAAGTCTTGGAAAAAGTAAAAAAGAGAGAAAGAATGTTTGAAGATTTCTCGCTTTCCTACATGTCTTTCTGGAATGAGAAAAGAGTTTCGTGGCAACAACTAAGAAAGGATTATCCTAAATGTGATTGCTATATTTGTGGAAGTGATCAAATTTGGAATCCATATTTCAAGAGTGGCTTTAACGATCCGGGGTATTTTTTAGCTTTTGCGCCGGTCAACTCGCTTAAGATAGCATACGCACCAAGTTTTGGCTGTGACGATATTCCAGAAACGGCAAGAAGAACGTTACCTGCTCTTTTGAAAGATTTCAATGCGATTTCTGTCAGAGAGCAATCTAGTGTTGAAATCGTTAGAAAATATGCAAATCGGACAGCAGAACATGTGCTTGACCCAACACTTCTTAGAACAGATAAGCAGTGGCGTCATATTGCGAAAAAACCGGAGGGGCTTCCCGAGCATTATATCTTGTCCTATCGTTTTGCTGAATCCGACAGTACAAAGCAGATGATTGATCGAATCGCCATGGAAACGGGATTACCCGTTGTTTCGCTCCCGCTGTCTGCAGTAGCAATGAAGGATGATTACTGTTCTGTCTTTGAAGCAGGTCCACAAGAATTTGTGGGTTTGATAGACAATGCTTCATTGGTTTGTACAGATTCCTTCCATGCAACTGTATTCTCCATTATTATGAAGACACCGGTTTGCGTGTTCCTAAGGGAGTCTTACGAGAATGGTAATAGCATGAATTCTCGTATTTATAGTCTTCTAAAAATGCTACACTTAGAGTCGCATATCATCACTTCGGATGCTCAACTTAGCGATGCAATGAATTGTATTCAAGAGGATTATATAGAGGCTCATAAGATTTTGAATGTAGAGCGAGAGAAATCGATGAAATTCCTAAGAAATGCACTTCGAATGAATTGAGGTTTAAACTATGGCAAAACAGGTGTGCGTTGCAGAAAATGACATGGCCAAATGCACAGGCTGTATGGCGTGTGTCGATGCTTGTCCTGTAAATGCTATCAAAGAGAGTTTTACAAAAGATGGATTTAGAATCCCGTATGTACAGGAAGACAAATGCGTTAAATGCGGTCGATGCATGAGAGTATGTAGTCTTAATGTAGAAAAAAAACTTTTTAAACCAATCTCAGTATACCGCATGGCGGCAGATGACAATAAGATTAGAGCGCGCTGCTCTTCTGGTGGTGTATTTGCGCTTCTAGCTGAGAAGATGATTGAGTGCGGGGGCATGGTGGTTGGTGCTGTCTATGACGCAGAAAGCAAGGAAATTCGACATTTGTCTTCTGATGAGGCTGGATTAGAGGATATTTATCGCTCTAAATATGCTCAAAGTAATTTGATCGGCATTTATCAAAAAACAGCGGAGGCTTTGAAAACCGGAAGAAACGTATTATTCTGTGGGACACCGTGTCAGGTTCGGGCGATTTGACTGCCGAAGGACTGGACCATAAGTTGCTTCTTCGCGGTGAC
>OGGV01000668.1_pt1 | contig 20650 bp, 15 predicted proteins | sample 1571301 | NCBI WGS metagenome assembly OGGV01 (sample SAMEA2582072, study PRJEB24529) | metagenome | biome: Human gut stool | place: China | collected 2011
CGTCGATCTTGAACATGATGTTCATGCTGCCGACTTCCTCGACGTACTTCTTCTCCACGCCGTCCAGCCACAGCACCTGGGCATAGCCCTGCTCCTCGGCCAGCTCACCGGCCTTGATGGAAGCAGCGTAGTTGCCGCCGCACTTGGTGAAGCCGGTCAGGCCGGGAGCGGCACGGATGTACTCATCTTCGACATAGATGCGGACGGGGTTGATGCCCTCTGCATAGTAAGCGCCCGACGGTGCGCAGATGATGCAGAAGATGTAGTGCTTGGAAGCATGGACGCCCAGACCCACATCGTTTGCAAACACGAAGGGGCGGATGTACAGGGAAGTGCCGTCTGCATGGGGCACCCAGTCACGGTCCACATCCACCAGCGCCTCAACGGCCTGGATGTAATCCTCGACCGGGATCTTCGGGATGCACAGACGGTCGGCAGAATCCTGCATCCGCTTTGCATTGCAGTCCGGGCGGAACAGCTGGATGGTATCGTCTGCGGTACGGTAAGCCTTCATGCCCTCAAAGATCTCCTGTGCGTAGTGGAACACGACCGTCGCCGGGTCCAGCGGGAACGGAGCATAGGGAACGATACGGGCATCGTGCCAGCCTTCGCCCTCGGTGTAGTCCATAACGAACATATGGTCGGTGAACTTCTTGCCGAAGCCGAGCTTGGTCTCATCCTGCGGCTTCTCTTTCGGACAGGTCGTCCGGGTGATCTTGATATCCAACATGATAATTTTCCCTCTTTTCTGATCTCACACAGCTGACACACGCGGCTCCCTCCGCGCTTTCCAGATGTCAAATGTTGTTTTCTATTATAATATCGTGAACGCATTTTTCAAGGAATCAAAAAATCTTTCATGTTTGGGGGCTGTAAGTTGTCGCAAATTGTGATATTATTTTTGTGAGCAGCCCTCTCCGTCATTGCTCACGCAATGCCACCTCTCCCAAAGGGAGAGGCTTTGGCATGTCGGGCAGAGTGCAAGATCGCCTGCGGCTCCCATAGCCGTGGGCCCTGTCCCCATTGGCAGCTCTTGTCTGCCTCTTTTGCGGAGCCCGGATGTTTCCGGGCCGCTCCACCTTCTTCATTTTCTACGATCAAAACCGTCCTGCCAATGGCTCTCCCTTCGGGAGAGCTGGCGCAAAGCGCCTGAGAGGGCAGGGACGCGGACAGAAAGGATACCTTATGATAAACGGCGTCATTTTTGATATGGATGGCCTGATGTTCGACACCGAGCGGATGTGGGCCACATTCTGGGAACCGGCTCTGGCGGCACTGGGGCTTCCTTATAAAAAAGGCCTCAGCGAGGCCGCGCGGGGCACAGCAGGCGAAACTCTGCGGAATGTCGTGCGCCAATTCTACGGACCGGACTGCGATGCGGCCGCCATCGTGGACAGCCTGCACGCAGTGGCCGACAAAGCGTTCCAGAAACCGGTGCCCAAAAAGCCGGGTCTGGACGAGCTGCTGGCCTGGCTGGACGAGCAGCACATCCCCATGGCCGTGGCGTCTTCCAGCCGGATGGACGTCATCCAGCGTAATCTGGACAACTGGGGGATGCGCTCCTATTTCAGCGTCCTCGCCTCCGGCCAGCAGGTGACCCGCTCCAAGCCCGACCCGGAGATCTTCCTTCTGGCGGCAGAGAATCTGGGCGTCGCGCCCGGACACGCCCTTGTGCTGGAGGACAGCTACAACGGCGTCCGCGCCGGAGCCGCCGGGGGCTTTGTCACCGTGATGGTGCCGGATCTGCTGCCCGCCGACGACGAGATGCGCCGCCTGTACACCGCCGAGTGCCGGAGCCTGTTCGAGGTGCTCGATGGCCTCAAGGCGAACCGCTGGTAATGTGATATGCAAAAACACCCGTTGGCCCTGTCATGGCGGCAGGAACAGCGGGTGTTTTTTGCTGCCTGTGCAGGCCGAAATGGGAAGCCGCACAGGCAACGGAGAAAGAAGAAGGTATCTTGGAGTAGCTCTCTGGTATGGTATCCCAGATAAACTCAGTGGAATAGTGCGAGGAGCTTGGGGATCTGAGTAGACAGACCGGAAATGGTCATGATGACGGCGAAGATGTAGCTGATGGTCATGCAGATGCGCAGACCGGTGGGCTTCTTATAGCCCTCGTTCAAATCATCGCGCCAGATCATCAGCAGCATGAACAGACCACCAAAAGGCGTAGCGATGGAGGTGGCGATGTTGGCTATCAGAATCAGCTGGGTAGGGGAACCGCCGTAGCTGTAACAGACCACCATGGCAAAGGCCAGGCAGACCAGGCAGCCAATGCGAATGAACTTGCTCTCCAGGCTGACGTCCTTGTCAAGACCGGCACCCAGCAGCACCATGCCGCGCTGGGTATTGGCCAGCAGGGAAGAGAAGCCTGCGCCCAACAGGGCCAGACCCATGATGTAGCGGGCACTGCCGCCCATGATGGGCACCAGCATCTCTGCCAGCTGGGCCGGAGCCTTGATGCTCAGCCCCTGCGGGTGCAGCACGACGGCACCCACCAGAACGATAGCTCCAGAAATCAGAGAGACGCTGACAATATGCGTGATGGCATCGGTGAGCATAACACCGTTGAACAGGTCATCTTTCTTCCACTTCTTCTCTTTGCCAAGGTAAGTGCCGTAAATACCGGCAGTCACGGCGGCATTTGTAGAAATGAACGCCAGTGCAGTGCTGAGAGAGCCTTCCGGAATCTTGAAACCGAACATTCCCTGTGCCAGTCCCTGAGGGTCAGGGCCGCCGACACCGACCAATGTAACATAAAACGCCACGATCATCAGGATGATGCAGAGGGTGATGATCTTTTCGACCTTGGAATAGACGTTCTTGGCAAAGTACATGTACACCACGACCGCGATCATGATGGCGGAGCCGATCTTCCAGTCGATGCCAAAGATGAGGTTCATACCGGCACCGGTGCCGGAGATGTTGCCCATCGTGAAGAACATGCAGGAAAGGAATATGGCACAGCCCACGACGCCGGAAGCCACCGGGCCGTAATACTTGCGGATGGCGTGGATGGTCGGCATCCCGGTCACGATGGCCAGACGGTTGGTGACCATCATAAAGGTGATGCCCATGAAAATGATGGGGAAGAACAGCCACATCAGGTCGTATCCATAGTTTGCGCCGATCATCGAGGCTGTTGTCACGGCACCGGGGCCGATCACGATGCCTGTCGCGATCAGACCGGGGCCAATGCGCTTGAGCAGGTCTTTCAATGGCAGACGCTTCACGTCTGAGCCAAAGGCAGGAGCCGATGCGGGCTTTTCAGCCGACATGGCAGTATTGTTCTCGCTCATGATAAACTCTTCCTTTTATTCTTAAAAAAGAGGGTGCTGCACTGATGAGGTCATCAGGCAGCACCCGGAGTATGATCCGACCCGCCGCAGCAGCTTCGCACATCGCTGCTGCGGGAATGGGGGTTATCTTACTTGTACTGCTCCATATCCACTGCAGGGAGCTGGCTGCGCTCCAGACCCAGAGCGACCCAGTCCTTCTCCTCCTGGTTCAGGGGCAGAACGGGCTTGCGCATCAGAGCGCTGGTGAAGATGCCGCGCTGCTTCAGAGCTTCCTTCAGGCGGGCATGAGCCTCACCGGAGGGCTGGCCGCCGCCGTAGATGGCCTGAGAGATGTGGTAGATGCGGTTAGACCAATCCTGTGCTTCCTTCAGAGTGTGCTTGTCAGGATTCTTGAAGACATCCCATGCCGGGCAGATCAGCTCAGGCACACAGCCTGCGAAGCCGATCAGAGCGCCGTCCATGCCGGGGAACCAGGAGACGCACAGGGTCTCGTCGTGGCAGGTGATCAGGCTGATATCGGGGCACTCCTGACGGAGCAGGCGGACGTCATGCTCGTAGATGGAGGTGACGCGGGTGCCCATCTTGATGCACTTGACGTGGTCGATCTCCTTGCACATCTTAATCAGGGTCTCAACCGGGTAGAAGGCCTTGGAGGTTGCGGGATACAGGTGGATGATGATGTCGATGTCAGCACCCTCAGCAACGTCCTTGACATACTCGAAGGGAGCGTTGGGGTTCATGCCGAAGCGCAGCCACATATGCGGGGGCATCAGCAGGATGCCGTCTGCACCAGCTTCCTTGGCTTCCTTGGCCATGGCGATGGACTCTGCGGTGTTCTCGCAGTTGACGCCAGAGATGATGGTCATCACGTCGCCGCACTCCTCAGAGCAGATTTCGACGACGCGCTTGCGCTCGGCACGGGTCAGGCCGGTGATCTCACCGGTGTGGCCGTTGCAGACCAGACCTTCGATTCCCTTGCCGTAGAAGCTCTTGATCCAGCGCAGATAAGCGCGGAACTCCGGCTCGTTGATGGAGTAATCGTCGTTCAGAGGGACGGACACAGCGGGGAAGATGGTCTTGAACGTTTTAACCTTAGCCATAATGAGAATCTCCTTTTATAAAAAATCAATGTTGTGTTGGTTTTCGTTCTGGATCGCAGAAGTTGCTTTGGAGATCATCTCGCGCGCCGATGTCTTTGGGTTTTTCTCTGCAATCGTTTGCTTTCTGTGACTCTGTTATACCACGGGTGCAAGCCCCTCGTCAACAAAAACCAGCCTCCCTGCAAAGTTTTGCATACTGCCTGCAACGCCTTGCATAATTTGATATTTTCAGCATTTTCCGGCTCAGATTTTGTTCATTTTGCCAAGCAGCATCTTGACAGGCGTTCCTTTTCCTGCTTCTTGATTTTTTGTTCCGCCAGGATTACAATATGGGTGTTCGGGATACTCCTGGCTAAGAATCTTTACAAGTTGTGCAAACGTTTGCATCCGGAATAGAAAGGAGAGCTGCTTCATGGCGACCCTGAAAGACGTTGCGCAGAAAGCGTGTGTGGATGTCAGCACCGTTTCCCGCGCCTTAAACAATACCTCTTATGTTCACCCGGAGACCAAAGCCCGCATCGTGGCTGCCGCTAAGGAGCTGGGCTACCGACCCAATGTCATGGCAAAAGCGCTGCGGCAGGGACGGCGGCACACCCTGGGGGTCATCGTGCCCCGGCTCCACCTGACCCTGTTCTCTGAGATCCTGCCGGGCATCGAGCACGAAGCCGAACGGCTGGGGTATTCCACCCTGATCTCCACCACCGACGATGACCCCCAGCGGGAAAAAAGCTGTCTGGAACGGATGCAGAACAGCTTCGTGGACGGCATCATCATCACCGGCACCGGGCGCAACAACCGGCTGCTGCGCAGCATCCAGGCCAGCGGCATCGCCGTTACCCAGATCGTGCGGTGTCAGGAGCCACGCATCAGCAGCATCGTAGCCGACTACGAAGCCTGCGGCCGGAACGCCGTGGACTATCTCTATTCCAAGGGCTGCCGCCGCATCGCGCTCATCGCCGGTTACTCCCACCAAAGCCCCTTCAAGGGCCGGTACGAGGGCTACTCCAAGGCCATCGCCGCCCACGGGCTGGAGGAGCTCCTTGCCGAATCCACCCAACCGGTCAACAGCTTTGAGTATGGCTATGAGTGCGCCAACCAGCTTCTCCGGGACGAGCCGGAGCTGGATGCCATCCTGGCCCCGGTGGACCTGCAGGGGCTGGGCGTTCTGCGTGCCCTGAAAGAACAGGGCATCCGGGTGCCGGAGCAGGTCAAGGTCATCAGCATGACCGGCCACGCCATCGGCGAGATGCTGGAGACCAGCATGACCTCCATGGAGATGCCTGCCTTTGAGATGGGCGTAAAAGCCGCCCAGCTGACCATTATGGAGATCGAAAGCCCCAGCGAAAAAGCTCCCACGCCCCAGTCCATCCAGTTCCCTTATACATTAACGGAGCGGGAGACCACCTGAACCGGTACAAACAGCGACGCCGTCGGCAAATGCCGACGGCGTCGCGCTGCGTTTTCTGTTATTTGCACCCGACCATGATGTCGATGATCTCGCGGTTCGTTTCCTTCATGCCCTGTTTGCCCAGGCGGCCCACGTTCCGCAGTGAGTTCTCCACGCCCTTGGCGACGATGCCGTCGCCGCCGCGGAACTGCTGGCCCCGGATGTACATATTATAGCCGAGCAGCCCGGCCTCGACTGCCGTGGCGATCTTGGCCGCGCAGCTGGCCTTGGCACCATCGCAGATAACACCCGACACGATGGCCAGCGCATTGACAACGGTGTGGATGACGGCCTCGTACCCGCCGCCGCAGAGATAGGCGATGCCCGCACCGGCCCCCGCGCCCGCACTGATGGCACCGCAGTAGGCGGACAACCGGCCGATGGGGGTCTTTTCGTGGATGGTGGTCAGATTGGAGAGGGTGAGCGCCCGGTACAGCTGCTCTTCGCTCGCCTTGAGCTCCCGTGCATAGACGATGACCGGAACCGAGGCAGTAATGCCCTGATTGCCGCTGCCGGAGTTGATGACCACCGGCTGCTCGCAGCCGTTCATCCGGGCATCGGAGCCTGCGGCCGCGTAAGCCTTGGCCCGCACCCGCACATCATTGCCCTCCATGTCCAGCAGGACGCTGCCGATGTTGGCCCCGTAATCGCCCCGCAGGCCCTCTTCGGCGATGGCCATGTTGTACCGGATCTGCGGATCCAAGATCGGCTTCACGTCCTCGATGTCCACCGAATGGACAAAGTCCCAGATGTGCTCCATGTCGAGCAGACTGCGGTCGGTCAGGTTCTCCTCCTCGTCGCCGTGGACGGGCAGGTCCAGCAGAACTTCGCCGTCCTTTTCAATGCGGACGATGTTGGTGTGGAAGACCGCAATGCGCACCTGCGCGGTGTGCGCCCCCTTCCAGACCGTGACGATGATGTCAAAGGTAACGCCGTTCTCCACATGCTCGACCTTCACATCGGCCTGCTCCAGATAGGCGCGGATGGCCTTCGTCTCCTCCGGTGTCACATCGGCGATGACCTCCAGCTTCTGCTCCGGACGGCCTGCCACGATGCCCGCCGCTGCGGCGGCTTCCAGCCCTTTCATATTATCGGTGTTGGGCACGATGACCGACTTGACATTCTTGATCATGCTTCCGCTGGCCCCGACCCGCACCCGGTCCGGGAGTTCCCCCAGCGTCTGCCGGGCCACTGCGGCGGCATAGGCCACCGCGATCGGCTCGGTGCAGCCCATGGCTGGGATCAGCTCCTCTTTTAAGATCTGAAGGTATGCCTGGTATCTCTGTTCTGTTTTTTCCATTCCAAATGTCCTTTATCGTTGTTGTGAGTCGCTTTGCTTCATTGTACAAAAAGTGCCCCCAAAAAACAAGGTTTCTTAGCGGAACTTTCGCCAAACATCAGCTTTGTGGAAATGAAGTCCGCTAAAAAACCTCCCTTCTGACACTGTAATCGTCGGAAGGGAGGTTGCCTTTTAAGGAGAATGGTATGATGAAGAAGGTATAATTTTAAGAATATATCTATGTAGAGGATCTTCTAAACCGGCAATCAGTCATTCGCAGTTTCCTTGACCAGCTCCGGATGCAGCTCGCCTTCGCTCTTGGCTACAACGACGGCGGCAGCAGCATCGCCCACAATGTTGGGGATAACACGAGCCATGTTCAGGATACGATCGATACCGGCCAGCAAACCGATGGTCTCCAGCGGCAAATTGACTGCATTCAGCACGATGGTCAGCATGACCAGACCGGAGCCGGGGATGCCAGCAGTACCGATGGATGCCAGAACAGCCGTGACCATGACCATCACCTGCTGGGAAACCGTCAGGTGGATGCCGAACACTTGGGATGCAAAGACGACTGCAACAGCTTCGTAAATGGCTGTGCCGTTCATGTTCATAACTGCACCGAAGGGGATCACAAAGTCGGCGATCTTATCGCTGACGCCCAGCTTTTTGGTGCACTTGAGGTTCAGGGGGATGGTTGCCACGCTGGAGCATGTAGCAAAGACAAAGAGCATGGCTTCCTTCATCGTGCTGAAGAACTTGATAGGGCTGATGCCGCCGTAAACACCAGCCATCAGGCCACCCTGCACAAGGATGGTGAACAGAGCGCAGGTCAGGTAACATGCGATGATGGTCTTGAGGTAGGGCAGCAGGACATCCATACCGTACTTGCCCACGATGTCCGCCATCAGGCCGAACACACCGTAGGGGGTGAACTCCAGCACGATGTTGGTGATCTCTTTCCATGCTTCAGTCCATGCGCGGAAAAAGTTCAGAACGGGAGCGCCCTTATCGCCCAGCTTGATGAGAGAAAATCCCAGCAACAGGGAGAAGAAAATGATCTGAAGCAGATTTTGGGTGCTAAGGGAGTTGAACGGGTTGGTAGGGATAATGCCCATCAGCGTATCGACCACACTGGGAATTTCACTTGCATCGTAGCCCCCAGTGGTCTCCATCACAAAGCCTGCACCGATTTGCATGAAGTTGCAAAGCACCAGACCAATAGCAACAGCGACAGCTGTACCGCCCAAGAAGATTGCCAGCGTCTTACCGCCGATCTTGCCCAGTGTTTTGAAGTCCTTGACATCTGCGGCTGCACAGATCAGAAGCCCCAGCACCAACGGTGCGACCACCATCGTCAGAAGACGGGTCAGAATCGTACCGAGAAAGGCCAGAGAAGAAGCCTTTGGGCCAAGCACAAAACCAGCCAGAATACCCAGAACGAAACCGATCATGATTTTGGTGAACAAACCAAGCTTATTCCATTTTTTCAAAAGGTTCATACCGCAATTCCTCCTGTTTGATTACACGAAACGGCAGACGTGATCGACTGCAATATCCGAGAAGCCAAATGCTTCTGCCTTGGTCATCTTACCGTTGCAGATGTCCTGAATGTTGTTCAGCATCTCTGCGCCCATCTCCTGATAGGTCTTTTCGCCGCGCACGATGGGGCTGAGGTCAACATCCATGTTGTCCTCCATGTGCTGATAAGTACGAGCATTTGCCGTGACTTTCAGGACGGGGACGATAGCATTGCCGGTGCAAGTGCCACGGCCAGTAGTGAAGATGACAGCATTGCAGCCAGCGGCGACCATCGAAGTGACAGAGGAAATATCATAGCCAGCGGTGTCCATAACGACCGCGCCGCGCTTCGTGGGAGGAACAGCCTGTTCCAGAACCTCGACGATGGGACGGGTGCCGCCCTTGCGGATGCAGCCCAGGCTCTTCTCGTCCAGAGTGGACAGGCCGCCTGCCTTGTTGCCGGGGGTGGGCTGACCGGCGCGGCAGTCCTGACCAGCGGATTTCAGATGGGCTTCGTAGTCCTTGCAGACCTGAATGATCTGGTTGTGGATGGCCGGGGTAGCCGCACGCTTTGCCAGCAGATGCTCGCCGCCGATCCACTCAATGGATTCGCTCATCATGGTGGTCGCGCCCAGATCGACCAGCAGATCGCTCAGCTCGCCGACTGCCGGGTTGCTGGCGATGCCAGAAGTTGCATCCGAACCGCCGCACTCGATGCCCAGCATCAGTTCGGAAATGTCGCACAGCTCTTTCGGCTGCATGGCGGCTTCCGCTGCCATCTTGCTGGCGGCGCGGACAGCCTTTTCGATGGTCTTGAGGGTACCGCCCTCTTCCTGAATGCCAAAGGAAACGACCGGCTTGCTGGTCATGGCCTGGATCTTTTCACGCAGCTTTGCGTGGGGAACGGTCTCACAGCCCAGACCGATGATAACGACGCCGTAAACGTTCGGGTTGCAGGCAAAGCCCGTCAGGACTTTCTGCGACATCGCGGTGTTGGCAGCAACATCGGAGCAGCCGGTGTTGAACACGATGTTGACCGCACCGCGCACCTGACTTGCCACGATCCGGCAGCTCTCACTGCCGCAGGCGCAGGTGGGAAGGACCAGGACATGATTGCGGATACCTGCACGGCCTTCTTTGCGTTTATAACCCCAGAATTGCATCTCCGATTCCTCCTTATTCCTGTACCATTTCGCTGTCATAGTCACGCGGCACGCTGACCAGATTGTTGTGGGAGACCCAGTGGCCCTTTGCGGCGTCCTCGGTCATTACACCAAGGCTCTCGCCGTACTTGATGACCTCGTCGCCCTTCTTCAGATCGACCAATGCGACCTTGTGGCAGTAAGGGATGTTCTCCTCTGCTTTCACGGTGCAGAACTCCTGCCCCTTGCGGTAGACAACATCCTGTCCGGCGGCAACTTCTGTCACGCAAGTCACAACATTGTCTTTTTCGTCCATGAGCAATGCGTTGATTTCCATGTTCATTCTCCTTTCGACATGGTGTACTCTCTTTGTGACTTTACAATACCACCAATGTGCAGTATAATCAATTTTATAGATTTTATAAAGCTATAAGTATTTTTTATAATACGGCAGGGTGAACGTTATGAAGCAGGAGATGCAGTATATCTACCAAGTCTATCAATCGGGGAGCTTTTCCAAAGCAGCGCAGGCACTCTACCTGACACAGCCGGCTCTGAGCATCGCCATCCAGAAAGTCGAAGCGGAGATTGGGATGCCGCTGTTCATTCGGGATAAAAAGCCGTTGGAATTGACCGATGCCGGAAAAGTCTACATCGAAAAGGTCAAGGAGATCCTGCACCTTGAAGCGGAGCTGTCCAAAGAGCTGAGCGACCTTTCCAATCTGAATACTGGCAATCTGGTTCTGGGCGGAACGCACTATCTCAACTCGTATATCCTGCCGCCTGTGCTGACGACTTTTCAAAAACAATATCCGGGGGTCCATCTGGAGTTGGTGGAAGCCAGTTCCAACGAACTTATCGAAATGCTGCGCGAAAATAAAATCGACCTGACCTTTAACTGCATCCCAAACTCGAAGGACAATTTCCGGCGAACACCCATTTTCAAGGACAATGTTCTAGTCGCCGTCCCGACCTCTTATCCCATCAACAAAACTATGAAGAATTATGCATTGACCGCAAGAGACATTATGTTCCGCCGCAATCTCATGCCGGATTGTCCGGCAATCCCCTCGCTTGCTCCCTTTGCGGATGTGCCGTTTATCCTATTGACCAAGGGCAACAACCTGTACAGCCGCTCTATTGCGTTGTTTGAGGATGCCAAGATCGACCCCATCGTCCGGCTTCAGGTGTCACAGCTTGTGACGGCGTATCATCTGGTCTGTTCCGGCCTTGGTGCGGCGTTCATCAGCGATTGGATGGTACTCTACGACCATGACGATATGCGCTACTATAAAATAGCGCATCCGCTGGCCGTTCGTCAATTTGATGTAGTATCTTCCAGTCGGAATTATCTTTCCAAACCGCAGAAAGCGTTTATTGAGTCAATCAGCAGCTATTATCATCCATATCTCTAAGCCCGATTCGAGCCAAAGCCCAGAAACACCCCGAACTGACCGATATTGTGGTCGCTCTGATTGACAGGGTACGGCACCTTTACAGTTGTGACTTTCGTGATACGTCTTTTTTGATAAGGTTTTGGACACACAGCCGTCGGGAAGGAGCCTTCATTTTGCTTTCCGAAGAAAACAAAAAATCCGAACCCTTCTCCTATCGAGAAAAGGTTCGGATTTTCATCGTTTGGTGCGATGGAAGGGACTCGAACCCCCGGCCTACTGATTCGTAGCGCACGCCGGGCGATTCTCTCAATTTTTGGAAGTTACGTTTTGACGTAATTTCTTTGCGATATATCGCAGATTTTGAGTTTCGAGTTTCTGCACCCTTTGTCCGATTTTGCAACGATTTGCACCCTTTGCACGTTTTGAAACCGTGCAAAAACCGTGCAGAAACCGTGCACTTACTCCCAGACAAACTAAAAACCACTTCATCCGACAACGACTTGACGGCATTGGTTCGAGTGACCGCACACCAAAAATCAAGTCTTGGAGGATACTATTATGACAAAATTGCTTTCCTGCCGCTACAACATGGACACCAACCGGGTGGAAGCCCGGTTCGCGGATGGCTCTATCGTTGTCATCGACTGCATTGCCGTTGAGGATGAGTACGGCAACACCCCGGCACAGCGGGCAGAACTGGACTGGCTGCTGTATAATAAGCCCTTGGAGTATGCCCAGATGGTGCTGAGAGGGGAGATGGAGCACTACCTGTCGCTTGGGTGTGACCACGGCAGGCTGGAAGATTAAACGTGTAAACATAAATTTATAATTACTTACCTCTGTCACCCAATCATCAGGTAGCAGAGGCTTTTTATGTTTTTCTTGTTGATTGGCATAACCTGTGCTATAATTATAGTGAATTGGTGTACATTTTTGTCGCTCAATTAAACGAGGTGCTTTATGAATCCATCTCCACTACGTTATCCAGGTGGAAAATACAAATTATACCCTTATGTTGCAAAATTGATTGAAATCAATGATTGTACCACTTACATCGAACCTTTTTGTGGTGGTGCTGCGATTCCTTTAGAATTATTATTCCACAATAATATAAAACGTGTTATTCTTAACGATTATGATTATTCCATTTATTGTTTTTGGGAAAGTGTCTTAACTGACACAGATGCTTTCAGCAAAAAAATTTTTGACACCCCTATAACCGTTAACGAATGGAAAAAGCAAAAGCAAATTAGGTCCACTTTTTCCCAACACACTCCGCTTGAAATCGGTTTTTCAACATTTTTTTTAAATCGCGTTAATCATTCCGGGATAATCGATAAGGCTGGACCGATTGGCGGCCTAAATCAAACCGGAAGTTATTCTATTGATTGTAGGTTCAACAAACATCGGTTGATCAATCAAATTGAAAAAATCGCTTTATATCAGCCTCAAATTTCTATATATAATCTGGAAGCTCTAGATTTCATCGAATCAGTAATACTGAAGACACGTCGTTCCTTTACCTTTTTTGATCCGCCATATTATAATAAAGGTCCCGTTCTTTATACTAATTTCTACTCTCATGATGACCACCAAAAACTTGCTGATGCAATAACTCATAATTTGCGAAATCGAAAATGGATTGTCACTTACGATAACTCAAATGAAATAAATAAAATGTATTCGAAGACAAAAAGCATTGAGTTTTCGCTTCAATATTCTTTGCAAAGCAAGCGCTTTGGTAGTGAAGTAATGTTTTTCTCTTCAAAAACATTAAGACCCTCGAATGAAGATAAATATATAAAAATCTTATAAGGAGGAACCACGATGTCTGGAAGTGAAAAAAGAATCAAAGTCTCTAATATTGCTAATTATTATGAAAATCCTCGTCACCCTATCGCTTCTGACGAATTTGACACCTTGAAAAAACTTTTTGATTCTGTCGGTATCCCGCAAATGCTAAACTTGGCTTCAGATATTAAAGCTCACGGATTACTTCCATGTAATAGGATTGTCGTTGTTTATAGCGAATTCTTAAAAAAATATGTTGTATATGAAGGCAATCGCCGAGTTGCCGCTATAAAGCTTCTCCTGTATCCCGATACTTTTACATTTCTTGACAAGGCTACAATTGACAAAGTCAAGAAAATCGTTAGTGGACCCGGTGTAGACCTCTCAACTTCGCTTAATTGCTATGTCACTGATGAGACTGAAGCATTTTTCATTATGGAAAGGCTTCATTCCGGTGAGGATCATGGTCGAGGCTTGAAATCTTGGGATGCACGTGAAAAAGAAAACTTTAAAGTTCGTCAGGGGAACAAGCAAAGCTTGTCTAATCTGATATACCTTTACGTCCAGAAATATTGTGATGGCTTGGACATCACTACTATTTTACCTTTTACAACCATTCAACGAATTTTCAACAACCGAAAGGTTCGTACCAAAATCGGCCTCGATGTATCAAACGAAGCCACCTTTACTCCTGATAGAATCAATCTTGTAGTTGAAGCCTCAAAGTGGATTGTGGCTGAATCCGATAATTCTCAAATGTCCATCACACGCCTTTTTAATACATCTGATACTATCAGTGATAAACTCTGTCCTTGGATTGATACCTATCACTCCACGCACCCCGCTCCCACTTATGATTACAATTCTTTAGATGATTCTCTCACAGAGAATTCCGATGATTCTTTGAAAGAACCTCCCTTTGCAAATGAATCTCACCCGAACTCTGCCCCACCTTCTTCTCCTGAGCCCTCGGTTCCAAAAGATAAAGACAACTCTCCCTCCGCTTCAAATTCGTCAGATTCATCAAAATCTTCTAGTGCCCCATCCCCAGTTCATTCACCAAGTTCCACTAGTTCCGGCGGCACTAAAAATCAGCCTTATTTCTTTCAGGGATTGGATTACAGCAAACTTGACCCTAACGATTCTACTTCTCACGGCGTATCAGCAGTCTGTCGAGAGTTACAGCTCTTTTCAGACAAGAAGCTCGTTTCAACTTATCCTCTTGCCTCTGCATTCTTGACTCGTTCAATCATCGAACAGTCTATCAAATATTATTCTCACCAGCATTACATTCAGGGGCAAGGCAAATTAATCTGGGCAAATATAGAAAAGCTTTCTAAATTAAGCCAGATTATTGATAACTATAAGAAAAACCTCGCAAATTATATTACAGATACCACTATTCGTGACTATTTTACGGCATTATTTGACAATTACAATGATACTGTAAATCCTTTAAATTGGGTTGTTCATCGTCCTTCCGAATTTCAACTCGATGCATCCACGTTAATTGAACTTCCCCGTAAGGGACTTTTGGCTGTCATCAACTACTTCTTAACCTTTTAAAAAAGAAGCACTTGTTCTTCCTTTACGGAAAATCAAGTGCCTCTTTTCTATATGGCAGATTATCGTTCTATCCTTGGCTTTCTAATGACAATCAACCACCCAATATCATCTTGTTCTTTTTCACCGCGATTTTATGTATTCATTCGATTAGTGAACCAACCAATGCGTCTAATATATTTTCTTCCTCCTCGCTTGGAATTTCACCACGCTTAAACCGCTTTGCCATTTGTGACATTGTAACCATCGTTTTATTTTCTTTGTCGAACTGTGGAATATTAAGGTAATCTGTAACACTTGTTCCAAGACTTAAGGCCGAAGCGTAAGCACTAATGGCATCAGATACCATACGAGAATTGAGAAATGCTGTCAAATATGCTGCTTCGTCTTCAGATTGCATCGGAACAAAGTAGACTTTATGATCTGGAATAACTATTTTTTCACTACCACAAAATTCACTTGAACCGATGTACGCAGCCACAAAACCTCCTCCTGACATTTCTTTCCAGACAACTTTGTATGGGGCAAAAGTATACTCGCCCGTAGACCACACAGACCAGAAGGGCTTTCCTTGCTGGAAACGTCTATAACTAGAACGTTGTTCAAGAATCGGACGAAACTCACCAAGGAATCCAAACGTACGAGGCCTTGTTCCTGGTAATGTTTCGTCCCCAAACATCCCTCGTTGTGGGACAATTATACATTGCCCTTGCTGTGGTGTAGCAACAAATCTTTTTACATCTCGTCCTCTAAGCAAAGGATATATGTCGTCTTTTTCTACAATTGCGCTTTTTCTCACAATATCTCTACGACGTCCTTGGCAAGGATCATTTGTAATTCGCACAAGTTTTGGATTGGCAACTTGTTGTGCTTTCACAAAGAAAATACCGTTAACATCAGTTGTAACGCCCTTTCTTGCACGATAGACGGAATCCCCTGAAGCATTAAACAACGCAGGCCATGTTTGTATTTCTTTTTCTGTGCCAACCAGCCATGGGCCTGCATCTGTTCCCGGCACCGGCATTGCCTGAAGGTCTTCGAATATAGATAAATCCGGGGCAGCGTTTTTCACTGTCTTTATAAATCGGCGATATCTAACTGGATAGTTAGTGGCTTCACCATTTCTCCGAATCAGCAACAATGTAGGCCAGTTTACCGCACCTTCGAAGGGGCGTAATAGAGCGTAGTCTTCTACTGTTTCTACCTTCATCGGTTCATCTTTCTCTTCTATGCGAAGATTCCAGCGTCGGAAACCCTGACTTGACTCATTTTTAAACACAGTTCCCGTGATAAGAAACGCTAAACTTCCTCCCTTTTTTACAAATCGTTCCAGTGCACGATATGTCACAACTGTCGAAATATCCGACTGGATACCCCCAACCCATACATCTTCACTAAATATATTCATTCGATCACAAATTGGTTTGATAAATTCTGCATAAGGCCGCGGAAGATTACTCCACTTAACCCACGGCGGATTTCCTGCCACCAAATCAATATTCTTAACACATCCAGCTTCTATGCGGTCGAACAAGATCAGGCACCAAATACCATTCCAATGATTGCGGTGCAAATCAACAAGGCTATCGATCGTTTGCATAAGTATATCTAAATCAGAAGCATCAAATTTGCAAACAATCGGAGACAGTGCACGCAATGAAGCTATGATATCCTCGCTACCAAGACCAGCATCAATACATATCTTAAGTTGATTCATTGTGAGGAAAAAATCAGGTGACTCCGCAAGACTAACAGGAATAGAAAACGTTCTTTCACCTTTTTCTGTTAGAATCGAATGTTTAAATACGCCTCCAACAGGATCAGCTGTATTAATTGCGTCGGCAAGAAACACCGGCAATAGTACTGGATCAGCAGGGTCAAACCGTCCAGACAAAAACACCACAATAGATGCTCGTGCCGTTAGAACCGCCAACGGATTTAGGTCGAATCCGTATAAACCATTTAACAATTCTCGTGCCGAAGTTGTAGGAGATGCAGCTTCTAATCGTCTACGCAGTCCCTCAAGAATAAAAGTACCCGAACCACATGTGGGGTCTAAAAGTGATTGACTAATATCCCACCCTGCCGTGTCTATCACATGTGCAGCCAACCAATCTGGCGTATAGTATTCACCTAGGGCATGGCGCATAGGTGCTGGCGTAAAGCCCATATATAATCCCTTGAATAAATCCCGAACTGACTCAGGACTCTTTTTTGCAACATCAAAATCAATCGTTCGCAACCTCTCCAAAAGTAATCCAAGCGGTTGTTCCAGTTCTTCCGTCACATCATCGCCAAGGTACCAAGAAAAGAAGTCTGTACCTAGCATATTTTCAATGCCAAACAGCCTAAAATATTCGCCACTTTCAATTCCCTTGAGAAAGGTTCTAGGTGTAGATATTGGTACACTAAAATCCTCAGATTGTGAAGCCAATGCATACACAGCGCAAGTCTTTGCTACAAGTGCAATATATGTACTTAATGCGAACACATATGCTTGAGGAGCAGTTTTATAATTTGTTCCATGACTACGACTTGCATTCTCTAAATAGTGCGTCAATCGCTCTGTTTCAGTACCATCAACTTGTCCAAAAAGACGTGCCCATTCTATATATATAAGCTTTGTTCTCGTTGTTAAAGCCGAATCCTTCGCTTGGCATATGGCGTGAAACAATGCTGGGAGTAAACGACGTCCCACCTCTGTATCCGGTCCGATAAACTGTTTGAGTAGCATCGGGCTGACTAACGGTCTTCCGCCATCTGCAATTAGGGCGAGCAGTCGATTAAGGCAAAGCCCATCAAACGCTCTCGCCGCCTCCCATGTAAATTGGCTTTCATCTGACCATCCAAATGTGATAGTTTCACCGTCCCATGCAACAAGCGAATAATCGCTTATACGGCGTCCTTCTTCTTGTGAAAGAAGATTAGCATATCCTTCTGCTTGTGCGCGTGCATGTCGCAGTTGTGCGTTCTCGGACGAATTAAACGACCGTGGCGGCTCATACTCGATGATAGTAGAGCCATGAACAGCATCAACTCTTCTACTTCCAGATTTGAAACTATGCTCGTAAGTATACGAATTCCAAAAAATATCTCGACTTTCACATAATCCTTTGAGAATTCCTTCTGCCTTGATTTTGAATTGTTCCTCGTTTTCCGAAACACGTGCGGCATCGAGCAGTGTCCCAACCGCTTCTTTTGTTTCTTCTGATGTTAGCAAAATATCTTTCATGCCTTCTTCTCCAATTCTTTAACCGAAACGATTACATTACAGCTAACTCTACTTTTAATTATATCATAACATGTTCTTTACTTCCACAACGCAAAGCAAATCTCCATTTATAGTCCCTTGAGATTTTTTCTAAAATTTTCTTCCCCTTATGCTATCCTTAACCGCTCCATAGTCTCAGCTGCATATTTAAGGTTCATTGCTTCCGGGAAGAATCCAAAGAGCGGCGGAACGCTCGTTGGCACACGACTTTGCCTGCAAAGTCTAGTGTGTTACACCTTGGTTCCGGCTGATGCGGAAAAGGGGCTGCGAAAGGCTCCGGCAAGCACCTGTTCTGCGGCAGAAGAATGCGCGGATGGGCATGGCAGTTGACGGGCTATGCCCACCCAGCGCAGGCTTGCAGAGGAACCAATGGTGTACGTTCCCCTTCCTGCCGCAGCAGCGTTCTTTTTGGTCTTGAAATCATCTCAACATTTTGATATGATTCCTGCATAGTCCGATTTCTCACTCTGCGCACAAGGAGGTGCTGCGATGCTTTACCGAAACAACCCTCATCTCGATGCCCAATTCCAAAAGGCTGTCCGAGCTGCCCATGACCAAGACTGGGATGCATTTGAACGCTTCTCATTCTACGATGCCAAGATGATGGAAGATCTGCTATACGTCTGCGAGGATTTTATGCCTCTGGAAGCCAAGTGCAGATTTGCCTTGGAGCACTACGACAACCATGGCGACCACTCTGCCATCATCCGAAAGTATGTCCGCCGTGCAAGGATCACCCGTCCCGAAAACTGGCGCGACGCTCTACCGGAAAGCGTAAGAGATCTCGATACCTTCACTGTCTACCGCGGCTCTATCAGCAGCATCGAGCGGGCAGCGTTCTCGTTATCATGGTCGCTCTCGTATGATATTGCTGAGTGGTTCGCACACCGCAACGAACTGTTTTATCCTCACGCTTCCATCCATGTCTATCAGGGCACGATCAAAGCCGACAAGGTGATCGCATATCTGAATGAACGGGAGGAATTTGAGATCGTACAATATCGCAACGTCAAAGACGTCCAGGAGATCACTCCGCTGCGTGGGTACAGCCCTCAGTACGAAAAGTATCTTGCTGGACGGTCGCTGAGCCTCAGTGAACGGGAAAAGAGCAAGCCATACTTTGACGAATGGTATCGGGCACAGAATCCGTAATCAGCGTCTGTGCTTGCCCCGGTTGCCTGCAAGTGTCCCCGGTTTTAGCATTGCCGTTTTATAAAGAATCTTCTTTATCAGCTTTCTTTCATCCTCTGTCAGCTTATCGTAGTTGATTCCGATTGCCTTCAATGCCGTTCGAATCTTCTTTTCATCCGCAGACCCTTCATGTTTCTGTGCATCCTCCAGTTCCTTCATCAGGTTATCGATCATTGAACCATCCGAAGTGGTCTTGTCCTTGCGGTGTTCCGTCTTGATGTTCTTCAGGATGGCCACTAACTCATCGTACAAGACCCGGCCAAAGTACTCATCTTCATCGATCTGCCCCAGCTTCAAGGTGCTCATGTACAAATCGTTTTCATCTGCTGCATACTTCTTTTTCAGCATTTGCCGGGTCGCTTCCAGACCAGCATTGAGGTTTTGAATGTTTGCGCTGACATATCCATCCACATAGATTTCCAGATCGGTCATGAACCGCTGGAAATTCTCATGCACGATCAGCTCGCACAGCAGCCGATGATTGAATTTTCCATTCCTTAATACGTCCACTGCGCCATCGCTCAGATGCAAGTCCGAAAGGACTGCATCTGGGCGTTTTTTGTTTTCCGTCACGCCCAGCAGGTAGTCCGTGGTCACGCCATAAAACTCAGCCAGTGTTGTCACCGCATAAATGCTGAGGTCGGTCACATCGTCGCTCTCGTATTTCGACAGTGCCGATTTGGACAGACCCGTCTGCTCTGCCAGCGTTTCCAGCTTCAACTGCCGCTCCACACGCAGGTCTTTGAGCCGTTCCCCCAGTGTCAGCTTGATGTTCATGGTCGCACCTCCGATGTTTTTTGCACAGTATACCACTTCCGGCGGTTCCTGTCCATAAGCGTGGAATTTTGCAGTTTCTGCACCTGTTTTCCGACATTATGGATATACGGCACAGCGGCCATGGAGGTGCTATCCTATAGACAGAAAGAAAACATATTAACTCCCCGGCAGCGAACATATTAAGGGCTTCCCGCGAAAGCCCTCTGAAATATCTTTCATTATAGGACCTTGAGAACCGAATGACCGTCCGAACTGCCCAGACCGCCAAGACCTCCCATCGGGGGAGCGAGCGCCCTGCATGGGGCCGACACAGAGTCCAAAAAGATTTCCTGTCGGGAGGCAGCAAGGGAGACCGGCTTCACCGAAGTTCCCATTGGGGGAACACCGGTGACTTTGAACGTGGCAGGAATCAAATCGATCCGTGCCAGAACCTTTGACCAAAGGAGAGATTTTGAGTTTATATCAAAAAATCAAGTCCGCCATCACCGTTCGGCAGGTGGGAGAAATGTACGGCATGGAGCCAGACCGCCATGGCATGGTGTGCTGTCCGTTCCACTCCGACAACCACCCCAGTATGATGCTGAACGAATCCTACTATTACTGTTTCGCTTGCGGGGCCAATGGAGATGCCATCGACCTCACCGCCAAGCTGTTCGACCTGAACCCCTGGCAAGCCGCCGAGAAGCTGATACACGACTTCGGGCTTGACCCGGATAAGCCGCCCGCCAATGCCATCGCCCTGCCGCCGCCCAAGCGTGGCCTGACGGACAAGCAGTGGGCAGACATCGCCTACTGCCTGCGGGTGCTGACCGACTATCTTGACCTGCTGCACGACTGGCAGGAGCGCTACAAGCCCGCCAGCCCGGAAG
>OGGV01000676.1_pt1 | contig 20436 bp, 13 predicted proteins | sample 1571301 | NCBI WGS metagenome assembly OGGV01 (sample SAMEA2582072, study PRJEB24529) | metagenome | biome: Human gut stool | place: China | collected 2011
GTATGGACTGGATGTACGCTAACTGCTCTACTACTGCTCAACGTGGTGCTCTCGATTGGATGGGCCCATTCCACGATGCTATCAAACCGGTAGTTGAAAAGTTGTATAACAGTGTGAAGACTGGTAACGAAGCACAGATTTCTATCGACAGTAATTCACAACCTGATTATCGTGAAAAATTGAACGAAGAACTCCGTCAATTACGCGAGAGCGAAATGTGGCAGACTGCTGTAACTGTTCGTAAACTTCGTCCGGAGAATAATTAAACTGGATAAATTATACAAGTTTTAAGAGGGGAGAGAGCAAATAGTTCTCTCCTTTTTTATTGGAAATACATTGTATAAAAGGAGGAGTGAATCCTTTAAATTGCTTTTTTTAGAAAAATATATCTATAATATGACTAAAATATGCAAGTTTATGTTTATATTTGCACCATCAAATAAAATAAACGAGAAGTATGATGTATTTTAACTTGCCCAAAAGAATGATTAACATTACTAAATTAGTATGTGTTATTGGTGTTGTTTCTGTTGCTTTCTCCAGCTGTTTGCAGAAAGATGTATATGATCCTGCTAATTCAGGAGATAAAGAAGAGGAGGTTACTTTAGATAACTATTTCGACTTTGCTACTACTAAAAATATTCAATTGAATATTGATTATGGAAAGGAATGTCCTAGAGCTTATTTTGAAGTTTATGCTGAAAATCCGCTTTCTTATGTGGCAGAAGGCGGTCAGATTATAAAGAAAGCAGGGGTGTCACACATTGCAACCGGATTTACAGATATACAAGGACGTTATATCAAACCGGCTTCTTTCCCGACAGCTGTTTCAGAAGTTTATATTTATTCTCCGGATTTTGGTGTGCCGACTTTGTATAAAACTAAAGTTGTCGGTTCGGATGTCAGCGCAAAAATAACCTTCGAGAATGCTCTTGATGTTACTCCTGTGGATTCATCAACGAGAAGTGCACAAACAAGATCCTCTTTGAAATTTATTACAAATGTAATTCCGAATGTATTAGGAACTTGGAATGTAAATACTGGTAGACCTAACTATCTGGATGCTTCCAAAAAAATAAATGTGGACGCAACTCTCAAGAGTTATATAACGACATATTTTCCGGAAGGAAAGAATAATGTAGGAACTAATTTAGTCTCTGATGATGCTGATATTCTGATAAAAGAAGATGCGAATGTCGTTGTCAACTATTTCGGAGGAGATACAGGTGCGCAAAGTGTGTTTGCTTACTATTGTTATTCGGAAAATGCCAGTATTGATGAAATAAGACAAGCTGCAAAGCATGCATGTGTAATCTTCCCTAATGCACATAAAAGTAGTCTGGGTAATTATAGTGGGGTTGCGGTAAATTTGAAATATATAAATGAGACAGGCAGCTTTCCGGAAGAAGAACCGGAACGTATCCCAGCAGGTACAAAGATTGGTTTCCTAATTTGGAATGACGGTTGGAGAGGTGTTAAGGCCAATGGAAATATGTTCTATTCGACTAAATCTTTGAATAGTGACAAAATTTCTCACACTGCAATTTTTGCAGCAAAAAATAAAGTAGGTGAAAGAGTGAATGTGATAACAATGGAAGACTGGAAAAATGGAGAAAATGACTATAATGATGTTGCTTTCGTCATCTCTTCTAATCCTATTGCTGCTATTGAAGTGCCGGATGTTCCTAATCCGGGTGATCGGCAAGGAACAGAAAAGTATTCTGGAGTGCTTGGTTTTGAAGATAACTGGCCGGAACAAGGAGATTATGACTTGAATGATGTGGTCATGAAATATCAGTCAAGCGTTGATTATAATATAGATAATAAGGTGCTTAATATTATTGATAAGTTCACCTTGGCTTGGACGGGAGCTAATTATAAGAACTCGTTTGCTTATGAAGTTCCTTTCGATTTGAGTAAAGCTTCTAAAGTAACGGTTAATGGTAGTGAAACTTCTTCCTATTCAGGTAATGTGATAACATTATTCAAGGATGCTAAAGCTGAATTGGGAGTATCCAATGTGAATGCGGAGGATATGATTAATCAGAATATTCAAGAGAAGACATATACGGTATCCATACAATTTAATAACCCTACTCTTGATAAATCAGTGGTGGTAGCTCCTTATAATCCTTTTATAAAAGTATTCAACTCTGCCACAGAAGTCCATCTGACAGATCATAAGCCGACGACTGGTGCGAATAATCGTTTCCCTTCCGGAGCTGATATTTCTCGTGGTGATGTAGATGGTACCTATTTCATTTGCAAGGATGGTTTTCCGTTTGCTATTCATGTAGATGCACGTTTGGACGCTTCTATTTTGAATTTAGATCTTAAAAAGGAGAATCAGCGCATTGACAAAACATATCCTAAATTTGCAGAATGGGCAAAAACGCGCGATCCGCAAATAAAATGGTGGAAATAGTTGGATCGCATTAGAATAATCGACTATCTTTGAGGATGAAAAATTAAGAATAGTACTGATGTAAAATATTGTTTGTTTTGTTTGTGTTAAAAAAAGTGTGGTTTCGGGAGAAAGTGTGCTTTGTTAAAAGGAGGATTAAGTATTTAATCCTCCTTTTTAATGAATAACATCAACCTTTTATAGAAAGGATGCTTGGCAAGGGTGGAGGCATCTCCTAATATAACAAGTTTCATTCTTGCCCGCGTAATCGCTACATTCATTCTTCGCAAGTCATTTAGAAATCCGATTTGTCCGTCCTCGTTGGCACGTACGAGACTGATGAAAATAACGTCTCGCTCCTGTCCCTGAAAGCCGTCTACCGTATTCACGGTGATGAGGCTGCGGAAAGGACGTAAAAAGCTGCTTCCTTTTATTTTTCCTCTCAAATATTGCACTTGTGCCTTGTATGGCGAAATCAGACCGAAATCAATTCTTTCATCCAGTATTCGCTCTTTGCCGATACGTTCGATGTAAGTTTCCAGTTCTTGTAGTAGTAGGTTGGCTTCCTGCTTATTGATGCGTCCGAAGCTTTCGCCTACAAAATCTTCGTGAAAGTCCATCTCTGAAGTATCGATCCAGTTCATGGGAGTGTCGAAATCAAGAATCCCCCGATAGCGTACTTCCGGAGCAGCTTCCAGTTCTCCGTGATAAAACCAGTCGGAGGGAAACTGCATGATGGTTTCATGCATTCTGTACTGTACTTTTAATAGAGAGACCGCGGAAGGTTTTTGTTGAACGACTTTTTCCATTAATGTATGATCCAATCCTCCACGGGAAGCTTCTATACATTTGATAGTCGGCGGAAGCTGACAATGATCTCCTGCAAGGATGACCCGGTCTGCTTTGCGGATAGCGATCCAGCAGGCAGCTTCGAGGGCTTGTGCAGCTTCGTCGATGAATAAAGTCGAAAAACGACGTCCGTTGAGCAGGCGGTGGTTGCTGCTGACTAGGGTAGAAGCAATCACACGGGCACTGTCGAAAAGATCGGCATTGATTTGTATTTCCAACTCCGTGGCACGGTCGCGGAGACGACTCATGCGATTACGCATTCCTTCCCGTTCAGAATAACTACCCCGGCGCATCCGGCTACCCATTTCGCGGATAGATTTACGGATTCCCCAAAGCTCCGGATAGGCAGGATGACTTTCAAACCGGCGTTCGTAGGTGGATGAAAGCATTTTGTCGTTGACTCGGGTCGGATTTCCAATGCGGAGCACGGGTACTCCCCGGTCTACCAGTTTCTCACAAATCCAGTCGACAGCCGTGTTGCTTTGTGCACAGACAAGCACTTGTGGTTCCCGGTGTAACGTTTCGTAAATCGCTTCGACAAGAGTCGTTGTCTTTCCGGTTCCCGGAGGACCGTGAACAATAGATACGTCACGCGTACATAGCACCTTGTTGACTGCTGTTTCCTGTGTACTGTTCAGCCATGGAAAGCGGACAGGATATAATTCGCGGAATCCCGGTTTTTGGGTACCCAACAAAATGTCGCGCAGTTCCGCCAGGCGGTTGTCTTTGGCGCGTATCGTGTCTTCCAGTGCCTCGAACATGGCCCGGTACGATGTTTCGTCAAAATAAAGTTGTACCCCCAGTATACCGTCAGTTTGCAGTTCCGCTAAAGCTCCCGCTCCGGGGAGTACAACGACCATTCGTTCTTCGTCGGCAAAGCTGACGGTAGCGATGAAATCCATATACTTCACTTTTCCTTCGAATGACTGGTGGAAAAAGCAAACAGGACGGCCGAACTCAAAGGAATGCTCTATTTCTTTATTTTCGGTCCGTGTAATATCTATTACAAGCTGATTCAGCGAATTGTAGTAACTTCGGCCAAGAGAGACAGGATACCAGCAGAGACCGCGCTTCACTTTACGGGCAACGCCCATTGTTTCGGTCTGCCGCTTAAATTCTTCCTTCTCATATTCATACTCCATCCGCAGGAGGAGTTGCTGCTGCTGAAGGTCTATAATGGGACTTTTCGGATTATTACTCATAATAGGCGCAAAGGTAACAAATCTTCGTTCCGGGTAGAAAAAATATTTCATTTTGTTAAACATTACTCGAACGTCGTTCGTTATTTTAATAGATAGACTAAAAAAACAAAAAGCAATATGGTATATGATGTGACTATGTTAGAAGCTTTCTACGCTGCTTATAAAGGAAAGGTAGAACACGTACGGGCTATACTGAAACGCCCTTTGACGTTGGCCGAGAAGATTTTGTATGCTCATCTGTATGATGTAGCCGATTTGAAAGATTACAAACGGGGGGAGGATTATGTGAATTTCCGTCCCGACCGTGTGGCTATGCAGGATGCAACTGCGCAGATGGCATTGCTTCAATTTATGAATGCAGGTAAGGATCAGGTGGCTGTGCCTTCAACAGTGCATTGCGATCACTTGATACAGGCGTATAAAGGTGCAAAGGCGGATATTGCTACGGCAAGACTAACCAATGAAGAAGTATACGACTTCCTCCGTGATGTATCTTCCCGTTATGGTATCGGCTTCTGGAAACCGGGAGCAGGAATTATCCATCAGGTAGTGCTCGAAAACTATGCTTTCCCCGGCGGTATGATGGTGGGAACAGACTCTCATACGCCTAATGCAGGCGGACTGGGCATGGTGGCTATCGGTGTTGGTGGTGCGGATGCCGTGGATGTGATGACAGGAATGGAATGGGAGCTGAAAATGCCGAAGATTATCGGTGTCCGTCTGACCGGAAAACTAAGCGGTTGGACCTCTCCGAAAGACGTGATTCTGAAACTGGCCGGCATCCTTACCGTAAAAGGAGGAACGAATGCTATTATCGAATATTTTGGTCCCGGAACCGAATCCCTTTCTGCTACCGGGAAAGCTACCATTTGCAATATGGGTGCCGAAGTTGGAGCTACTACCTCTTTATTCCCGTTTGACGGACGCATGGCTACTTATTTGAGAGCTACCGGAAGAGATTGTGTAGTCGATTGGGCTGAATCTGTTGGTGCAGACCTTCGTGCAGACGACATTGTGACCGACGAACCATCCAACTATTACGACCGTGTGATTGAAATTGACTTGTCAGAACTCGAACCTTATATAAACGGGCCGTTTACACCGGATGCCGCTACTCCTATCTCTGAATTTGCAGAAAAAGTGTTATTGAACGGCTACCCTCGTAAAATGGAGGTGGGCTTGATAGGTTCATGTACCAATTCTTCTTATCAGGATTTGAGCCGTGCAGCTTCTCTGGCAAAGCAGGTGACAGAAAAGAATTTGAGCGTCGCTTCTCCGCTGATCGTCAATCCGGGTTCGGAGCAAATCCGGGCTACTGCCGAAAGAGACGGTATGATTGAAGCTTTTGAACGGTTGGGAGCCACGATTATGGCAAATGCTTGTGGACCTTGTATCGGTCAGTGGAAACGTCAGACGGACGATCCGACACGAAAAAACTCAATCGTCACCTCTTTCAATCGTAATTTTGCCAAACGCGCTGACGGTAATCCCAACACATACGCGTTTGTAGCTTCTCCGGAACTAACGATGGCGTTAACAATAGCCGGTGATCTCTGTTTCAACCCGTTGAAAGACAGACTGGTGAATCATAACGGAGAAAAAGTGAAACTCTCCGAGCCTGTAGGAGATGAACTTCCTTTGAAAGGTTTTGAACAGGGAAATGAGGGATATATTGCCCCCCACGGAGCAAAAACGGAAATCAGGGTAAAACCGGATTCCCAACGTCTCCAGCTTCTGACTCCTTTCCCGGCATGGGACGGACAGGACTTGCTGAACATGCCTTTATTGATTAAAGCACAGGGAAAATGTACTACCGACCATATCTCTATGGCAGGTCCATGGCTCCGCTTCCGGGGACATTTGGAGAATATTTCCGACAATATGCTGATGGGAGCTGTCAATGCTTTCAATGGTGAAACGAATAGTGTTTGGAATCGTTCGACAAATACTTATGGAACAGTTTCCGGTACGGCAAAGATGTATAAATCCGAAGGTATTCCGTCTATTGTTGTTGCCGAAGAGAATTATGGAGAAGGTTCCAGCCGTGAACATGCAGCCATGGAACCACGCTTCCTCAATGTACGTGTCATTTTGGCTAAGAGTTTTGCCCGTATCCACGAAACAAATCTGAAAAAACAAGGAATGCTTGCTCTTACTTTTGTAGATAAAGTAGACTATGACAAGATTCGGGAACACGATCTTTTGTCCGTATCAGGCTTAGTCCATTTCGCACCGGGGCGCAATCTGACGATTATTCTTCATCACGAAGACGGAACGAAAGAAAGTTTTGAAGTGCAACATACCTATAATGAACAGCAGATAGCTTGGTTCCGTGCCGGTTCTGCCTTAAATACAAGATAAAAAATGAGCAAAATAACCATGCAAACAGATGGTACGCTGTTGGTACCCGATGTGCCTACCGTACCTTATATTACCGGCGATGGAGTAGGAGCCGAAGTAACTCCTGCCATGCAAGCCGTAGTGGACGCAGCTATCCGGAAAGCATACGGCGGCAAACGTCGGATCGAATGGAAAGAAGTGTTGGCGGGAGAACGTGCCTTCAACGCGACTGGTTCCTGGTTGCCGGATGAAACAATGGAAACCTTTCAGGAATACCTGGTAGGAATCAAAGGTCCGTTGACAACTCCTGTCGGAGGTGGAATCCGTTCGTTGAACGTAGCACTGCGTCAGACACTTGATTTATACGTCTGTCTTCGTCCGGTTCGTTGGTATCAGGGAGTACAGTCGCCTGTCAAATCACCGGAGAAAGTGAATATGTGTGTGTTCCGTGAAAATACGGAAGATATTTATGCAGGTATCGAATGGGAAGCCGGAACTCCGGAAGCTGAAAAGTTCTATCAATTCTTGAAAGACGAAATGGGCGTGACAAAAGTCCGTTTCCCGGAAACCTCTTCTTTCGGTGTGAAACCTGTATCACGTGAGGGCACGGAGCGTCTTGTACGTGCTGCCTGCCAGTATGCGCTCGACCATCATTTGCCTTCCGTAACGCTGGTGCATAAAGGGAATATCATGAAGTTTACCGAAGGTGGTTTCAAAAAATGGGGCTACGAACTGGCGCAACGTGAATTTGGCGATGCTTTGGCAGATGGCAGACTGGTGATAAAAGATTGCATTGCAGATGCTTTCTTGCAAAATACACTCCTGATTCCCGAAGAATATTCCGTAATAGCCACCTTAAACCTCAACGGAGACTACGTTTCTGACCAACTGGCGGCTATGGTAGGCGGTATCGGTATCGCTCCGGGAGCAAATATCAACTACCAGACAGGTCATGCCATCTTTGAAGCGACTCACGGAACAGCCCCCAATATTGCGGGAAAAGATGTGGTGAACCCTTGTTCTATTATCCTTTCGGCAGTAATGATGCTCGAATATTTTGACTGGAAAGAAGCGGCTGCTCTGATAGAGAAAGCCTTGGAACAAAGCTTCCTGGACGCTCGCGCTACACACGATTTAGCCCGTTTTATGCCGAATGGAACCTCCCTCTCTACTTCCGCTTTCACTCGTGAGATCGTGGAAAGAATTGAAAAACAAAAGTAACGAATAAAAAACGAAGAAAGATGAAAAAAGAGTACTTGATTTACAAGCTTTCCGAGGAAATGAAGGAAGCTACCCGGATTGATACAGAATTGTTCTCCAAGTTTGATGTGAAGCGCGGATTGCGTAATGAAGACGGCACAGGTGTATTGGTAGGTTTAACCAGAATCGGTAATGTAGTAGGATATGAACGTGTTCCGGGTGGTGGACTGAAACCCATACCGGGAAAACTGTTCTATCGCGGTTATGATGTAGAAGATATTTCTCACGCTATAATCAAAGAGAAACGCTTTGGCTTCGAAGAAGTGGCTTACCTATTGCTTTCCGGACGTCTGCCGGATAAAGAAGAATTGCTTTCTTTCCGTGAGTTGATTAACGACAATATGCCGTTGGAACAGAAAACGAAAATGAACATCATCGAGTTGGAAGGAAACAACATCATGAATATTCTTTCACGCAGTGTATTGGAAATGTATCGTTTTGACGCAAATGCGGATGATACCTCCCGGGATAACCTGATGCGTCAGAGTATTGAACTGATTTCAAAGTTCCCCACTATCATCGCTTATGCTTATAATATGCTTCGTCATGCTACTTTCGGACGTTCTCTGCATATCCGCCATCCGCAGGAAAAGCTCTCTATTGCCGAGAATTTCCTGTATATGCTGAAAAAAGACTATACCGAACTGGATGCACGTACCCTCGATTTGTTATTGATTCTTCAGGCAGAGCACGGTGGTGGTAATAACTCCACTTTCACCGTTCGCGTTACTTCTTCTACCGGAACAGATACTTATTCGGCCATCGCCGCAGGTATCGGTTCGCTGAAAGGCCCGCTTCACGGAGGTGCCAATATTCAGGTTGCTGACATGTTCCAGCACCTGAAGGAAAATATCAAAGACTGGACAAGTGTAGATGAGATAGACACTTACTACACCCGAATGTTGAACAAAGAAGTGTATAACAAAACCGGATTGATCTATGGTATCGGACATGCCGTTTATACCATCTCTGACCCTCGTGCTCTTCTATTGAAAGAACTGGCTCGCGACCTTGCCCGTGAAAAAGGTAGAGAAAGCGAATTTGCTTTCCTCGAACTGTTGGAAGAACGTGCCATCGCTACTTTCGGACGGGTTAAAAACAACGGAAAGACAGTGTCCAGCAATATCGACTTCTATTCGGGCTTCGTGTATGAAATGATCGGTTTGCCGCAGGAAATCTTCACTCCACTGTTTGCCATGGCACGTATCGTAGGCTGGTGTGCACACCGCAATGAAGAATTGACCTTCGACGGTAAACGGATTATCCGCCCGGCTTATAAAAATGTACTTGATGATTTGGCTTATATCCCAATTAAGAAACGCTGATAAGAATCAATCCTTTTATTAAATAGATAAGTAATCCCGGATGTGTGCCTGATCATTTCAGAAGCGCATCCGGGAAATTTTATATTTTCTCCTTTTTTATGTTCGTAAAAGAATGTACTTCAGATTCTTTCTATTTTTTGTATCGTCGTTTATCTCATTTTTGTTATTTTTGCGTGTTACAAAATAGATCGGTATGAGTATAGATACTTTTAATCTGTTTCTGGGGGTGATGAGCCTGATTGCTTTGTTTGTTTTTATCGCCCTTTACTTTGTGAAAGCCGGATATGGTATTTTCCGCACAGCATCGTGGGGAGTAGCTATCTCCAATAAGCTAGCCTGGATATTGATGGAAGCTCCGGTTTTTGTGGTGATGTGCGTGATGTGGATCTATTCCGAACGTCGGTTTGAACCGGTGATTTTCACTTTCTTCCTCTTCTTTCAAATTCACTATTTTCAGCGTGCTTTCATCTTCCCTTTGCTATTGAAAGGGAAAAGTAAGATGCCACTGGCAATCATGTCGATGGGAGTTCTTTTTAATTTGCTGAATGGTTATATGCAAGGGAAATGGATTTTCTATCTTGCTCCCGAAACGATGTATCAAGCCGGCTGGTTCACTTCACCGTGGTTTATTTTCGGCACACTGCTCTTTTTCGCAGGTATGCTGTTGAACTGGCAGTCGGATTATATCATCCGTCATTTGCGCAAACCGGGAGACACCCGGCATTATCTGCCTCAAAAAGGAATGTACCGTTATGTCACTTCCGCCAACTATTTCGGTGAGATAGTAGAATGGGCAGGTTGGGCGATACTCACTTGTTCACTTTCCGGTCTGGTCTTCCTTTGGTGGACGATTGCTAACCTTGTTCCCCGTGCCAACGCTATTTGGTGCCGTTACCGGGAAGAATTCGGAGACGCAGTGGGAGAACGGAAACGAGTGTTCCCTTTCCTTTATTAGGGGCGCTTTTTATCATGACTTACGTATGACTTAAATAAAATATCAACTACTATGGAATCTAAACTTTTTAGCCCGGTCACCTTTGGCCCTTTGACGCTGCGGAATCGAACGATCCGTTCGGCAGCTTTTGAGAGCATGTGTCCGGAGAATACTCCCACGCAAATGTTGCTGGATTACCATCGGTCGGTAGCTGCGGGGGGAGTGGGTATGACAACAGTGGCTTATGCTGCCGTGACACAAAGCGGACTTTCTTTCGACCGTCAGTTGTGGTTGCGTCCGTCCATTATTCCCCGTTTACACGAATTGACAAAAGCCGTGCACGATGAAGGTGCCGCAGTAGGTATACAAATCGGGCATTGTGGAAATATGTCCCATAAAAATATATGTGGTGTCACTCCTATATCCGCATCTTCAGGCTTCAACCTCTATTCTCCTACGTTTGTGCGTGGAATGGAAAAAGAGGAGCTTCCGGAAATGGCGAAAGCGTATGGAAATGCAGTCAATCTGGCGAGGAAAGCCGGGTTTGACGCCGTTGAAGTACATGCGGGGCACGGCTATTTGATTAGTCAATTCCTGTCTCCCTACACCAATCATCGGAAAGATGAATACGGCGGTTCGCTCGAAAACCGGATGCGTTTTATGGATATGGTGATGGAAGAAGTGATGAAAGCGGCGGGCAATGATATGGCAGTTTTCGTAAAAATGAATATGCGCGACGGCTTCAAAGGAGGAATGGAGATAGACGAATCCATACAAGTGGCCAAACGTCTGTTGGAACTTGGCGCTCATGGATTGGTGTTGAGTGGTGGTTTTGTCAGCAAAGCGCCGATGTATGTGATGAGAGGTGCCATGCCGATTCGTTCGATGTCTTACTATATGAATTGTTGGTGGCTGAAATACGGAGTCCGTATGTTTGGCAAATGGATGATCCCCTCTGTACCCTTCAAAGAGGCCTATTTCCTTGAAGATGCACTGAAATTCCGTGCGGCTCTTCCGGATGCGCCGTTGATTTATGTCGGTGGTCTTGTTTCCCGTCAGAAAATAGATGAAGTGCTCGATTCCGGTTTTGATGCCGTGCAGATGGCGAGAGCATTACTGAACGAACCGGGATTCGTGAACCGGATGAAACAGGAGCAACAAGCACGCTGCAACTGTGGACACAGTAATTATTGCATAGGACGTATGTATACGATAGAAATGGCTTGTCATCAACATTTGAAAGAACAATTACCTTCCTCTTTACAAAAGGAAATTGATAAACTGGAGAAAAAATGAGTGAAATGAAATGGGCAATCATCACCGGTGCGGACGGAGGAATGGGAACAGAAATAACACGTGCCGTAGCCAAAGCCGGTTATCGAATCATTATGGCTTGTTATCATCCGAAGAAAGCGGAGGTTGTTCGTGAATGTTTGAGCAAGGAAACCGGAAACCCGGATTTGGAGGTTATGGCTATTGACTTATCTTCCATGCAATCCGTAGTTGCTTTTGCCAGTCAGATCTTAGAAAGGAATCTTCCCATCTCTTTGTTGATGAATAATGCCGGAACGATGGAGACAGGTTTTCATACTACTTCCGAAGGATTCGAACGAACGGTAAGTGTGAACTACATGGGACCTTATCTGCTTACCCGGAAATTAATTCCGCTGATGGTGCGTGGAGCGCGTATCGTAAATATGGTTTCCTGTACATACGCAATCGGCAAGCTCGACTTCCCGGATTTCTTTCATAGAGGGAAAACGGGAACGTTTTGGCGGATTCCTGTTTACAGTAACACGAAGTTGGCTTTATTATTGTTTACTTTCGAGCTTTCCGAGCAACTTCGAGAGAAGGGGATTACCGTCAATGCTGCCGATCCGGGAATTGTTTCTACTGATATCATCACTATGCACAAGTGGTTCGATCCGTTAACGGATATTTTTTTCCGTCCTTTTATCCGTAAACCCAAGAAAGGGGCTTCTACGGCAATCGGTTTACTGTTGGACGAAAAGGAAGCCGGTGTGACAGGACAACTGTATGTCAATAACCACCGGAAAAACTTGTCTGATAAATACACGAATCATGTGCAAAAAGAGCAGTTGTGGGAGGTAACGGAACGTGCGTTGGCGAGTTGGCTGAAGTAGGTTTTCTTTTCTTTTTTTATTTAAATTATCCAGTATTTACTTATATATAGGTATTGTACATATCTATATATCTCATTTTTGTTGTCTTATTTTTACCAATAGATAGGGATTGTTTGGCATCCCTCTTTCTGCTTACCTTTGCATCGCTTTTAGAGCAATGAAAAGGTATAAAGTAAAAAGGTAAAAAGGAGATGAGTAATAAATATTTTTTGGTTTTTCTGGCATTCTTGTTTTCCGTATCCGTATATTCACAACATGGGCGTCACCGTAATAGTTTAATTTCGGGTAGAGTAATGTCCACGGAGAAAGAAGTGGTGGATTTTGCGACAGTTTATCTGAAAGGAACCAACCAAGGATGCTATACAGATGAAAAAGGTATATATCATTTGAAAACTACAGCCGGTGAATATACACTTGTCGTTTCGGCTATCGGTTATCAAACGGTAGAAAAGAAAGTTAAATTAGCCAAGGGAGAAAGAATAAAAGTAAACGTCACTATCGCGCCGGCGGTAAAAGAACTGGGAGAGGTGCTGGTCACGACATCCGGAGTCGGTCGTGTGAATCAGTCTGCTTTTAATGCGGTAGCCATTGATGCGAAGAAATTGCATAATAGTACGCAGACTTTGGCGGGTGCACTGACTAAAGTGCCCGGTGTAAAACTCCGCGAATCAGGTGGAGTGGGGTCGGATATGCAATTGTATATCGATGGCTTTAGCGGGAAACATGTGAAAATCTTCATTGACGGCATACCACAGGAAGGAGCCGGTGCTGCATTCGATTTGAACAATGTGCCTATTAATTTTGCTGACCGTATAGAAGTCTATAAAGGAGTGGTTCCCGTAGGATTCGGAACCGATGCTATTGGGGGAGTGGTTAATATTGTCACCAACAAGCAACCCGGAAAGTGGTTTATGGACGCTTCCTATTCTTACGGGTCATTTAATACTCATAAATCATACGTGCGCTTCGGACAAACGTTCAAGAATGGTTTTATGTATGAAGTCAATGCTTTTCAAAACTTTTCGGATAATGATTATTATGTAGACACTTACGTACGCGAATTTGAGATTAAAGAAGATGGAAGTGTACGTTTTCCGCCACTTGATAAAAATAAGATTTATCATCTGAAACGTTTTAATGACCAGTATCATAATGAAGCCGTGATTGGAAAAATCGGCCTGGTAGGAAAGAAATGGGCAGACCGTTTAGCGTTGAGTTTCAATTATTCCCATTTCTATAAAGAGATACAAACAGGCGTTTATCAAGATGTCGTGTTCGGTGAAAAATTCCGCAAAGGACATTCGTTGGTCCCTTCTTTAGAATATTACAAAAAGAACTTATTGGTGAAAAACCTGGATCTGCTGTTGACTGCCAATTACAATCATAATATCACCAATAATGTCGATACCGCTTCGCGGGCTTACAACTGGCGTGGAGATTTTTATGAAAAAGGTAGCCGGGGAGAACAGTCTTATCAGAACAGTGAATCTAAAAATAGAAACTGGAATGGGACGCTGAAGATGAATTATCATATCGGACAGGCGCATACGTTTACTTTCAGTCATGTAATCAGTGATTTTGAACGTACGAGCCGCTCTACCATCGGTGCTTCTTCCAAATTCACGGACTTTTCTATTCCTAAAATCACACGTAAAAACGTCAGCGGGCTTTCTTACCGTCTGATGCCGTCGGACAGATGGAATGTGTCGGCATTTGCCAAATATTATCGGCAATACAACAAGGGACCGGTATCGCAGAATACGGATGGAATAGGCAATTATATCAATCTGTCCAATACGGCAAGCGCTCTTGGATATGGAGCGGCAGGTACCTATTTTATATGGAAAGATCTTCAGGTGAAACTTTCGTACGAAAAGGCTTTCCGCCTGCCGACCACGGACGAACTCTTTGGAGATGAAGACCTTGAAGCTGGTAAAATGAATCTGAAACCGGAGAAAAGTGATAATGTCAATTTGAGTTTCAGCTATAATCATCAGTTTGGCAAGCATGGATTGTATGCCGAGGCCGGTTTGATATATCGGGATACGAAAGATTACATAAAAAGAGGACTGGACGTATTGGGAGGAACAAGCTACGGATATTATGAGAACCACGGTCACGTAAGGACCAAAGGGTATAATTTGTCATTGCTTTATAGCTTCTCGCATTGGTTTGATATAGGAGGAACATTCAATAGCATCGATACTCGTGATTACGAAAAGTTTCTGGCGGGTTCTTCTTTGCAGGAAAGCATGCACTATAAGGTGCGTATGCCGAATCTGCCCTATCGTTATGCTAATATCAATGCAAATTTTTATTGGAATGACCTGTTTGTCAAAGGAAATGTGTTGAGCATCGGCTATGATAGCTACTGGCAGCACGATTTTCCTCTTTATTGGGAAAATCTCGGAGATAAAGATTCAAAGAATATGGTGCCGGAACAGTTTTCTCATAATCTGTCTTTGTCCTACACCATGAAGAATGGACGTTATAATGTATCATTTGAATGTCGGAATTTCACCGATGCCCAACTGTTTGACAATTTTAGCCTGCAAAAAGCGGGGCGCGCATTCTATGGAAAGTTCAGAGTGTTTTTCGGTAAATAATAAGAGTAAGTTTTTAGCATCAATCAATAATAAAGAATATATGAAGAAGTTTTTATTACAGGCTTTTGCCGTAGCTTTTTGTTTGAGTAGCGGTATGTTTGTGGCATCTTGCGACGATGATAATAATCCGGTGGATAACCCGCCGATTGATGGAGAAATGGCTTATGTGGTGGCTGCCACAACCGGTGAAGCAAGTTATTTGGTAGTAGCCAATTCTTTGGATGAAGGAACAGTGTCGACCCAAGGGAATGGAACCGAAGTGATTGGCGGTACCTATTGGGTATATAAAGGATTGGATTATGTGTTTGCTTTAGTTTATAATAAAGGTGGCGCAGGTACAGGAGCTTCCTATTATCTGGGGGCAGATGGTAAAATGAAAGAAAAGTACACATACACTTATAATCGTATCACGTCATACGGTACTTGGGGGGATAAAGTAGTGACTGTTTCCACCGGGGACTCGAAAATAACGGATGAGGATCAGAATGTGGCTCAAGCATTGTTGTTCAACTATCTGGATGCGACCGATGGCAGCCAGGAAGAGGGTACCTTGTTTGCCGAAAATTACTTGGGTAATGGTGAAAAAGTTTCATGGGCAGGTCTGGTTGAAGCTAACAATAAGATTTATACATCTGTCATCCCAATGGGAATGAGTAAGTACGGTATTAAAAAATGGCCGGAAGCTGTGACAGATCAGGAACTTGTGACTAAGACTGACGGTGGTAGCGGCAGCGGTGCATATACAGCCGGTGTTATTCCTTCTACACAATACCCGGATAATGCTTACGTGGCAATTTATAGTGGCACGAACTTTAATGAGACTCCGGTGATTGCCAAGACTGATAAAATAGGCTATGCATGCGGTCGTATGCGTTCACAATATTATCAGACCATTTGGGCTGCTGATAATGGTGACGTCTATGTGTTCTCTCCCGGATATGGACGTACGGCAGTTTCATCTTCAGATTTGAAGAAGGTAACAGGACAGAAACCTTCGGGCGCAATGCGTATCAAGGCAGGCGCAACAGATTTCGATCCGGATTACTATGTGAACTTTGAAGAGATAGGCACTAAACATCCTATTTTCCGTTGCTGGCACATCTCTGAAGATTACTTCCTGCTTCAATTGTATAAAAAGGGAGCGGAAGATATGATTAATGGCGGTACAAGTGCAGATGTCAGCGAATTAGCTGTTTTCAAGGCGGAAGATCAGACGATTATGCCTGTTACAGGTCTGCCGGCTGACGGAAAGTTTGGTGGCGAGCCTTATGGAGAAAAAGGCTATGCTTATATGGCTGTCACTGTGGCTACGGGCGAGAAACCGGCCTTCTATAAAATAGACGCAAAAACAGGCAAGGCAGTTAAAGGTTTGACGGTAGAGGCTGACGCTATCACTACGGTAGGTAAGATGGAATATCTTTCAAAATAATACAGTCGGTTAAATAGAGAATCTTTTGTATATAAAAGCCTGCCGAGCGGAAAGCTTTGCAGGCTTTTTCAAGAAATAGGATTGAAAACATGAAAAAAATATTCAGAAAGATACATTTGTGGCTTTCCGTCCCTTTCGGACTGATAATAACTCTTGTCTGCTTCTCCGGTGCCATGCTGGTATTTGAAAATGAGGTGAATGAGTGGTTTCGACGCGACCTTTACTACGTAGAAACGGTAAAGGAGTCTCCTCTTCCTATGGATAAGCTGCTTGAAAAAGTGGCAACGACATTGCCTGACAGTGTATCGGTGACCGGTGTCAGCATATCTTCTGATCCCGGACGTGCGTATCAGGTTAGTCTTTCCAAACCACGTCGTGCATCTTTGTATGTAGACCAGTATACGGGAGAAGTAAAAGGAAAAAGCGAGCGTAGCGGCTTTTTTATGTTTATGTTCCGAATGCATCGCTGGCTGCTGGATAGTATGAATCCGGGAAATGAAGGGATCTTTTGGGGCAAAATGATTGTAGGTGTCAGTACGCTTTTACTTGTTTTTGTACTGATTTCGGGAATTGTCATTTGGTGGCCGCGTACACGTAAAGCATTGAAAAATAGCCTGAAAATAACAGCAACAAAAGGTTGGAGAAGGTTTTGGTATGACTTGCATGTGGCAGGTGGAATGTATGCTCTGATCTTTCTACTGGCTATGGCACTGACGGGATTGACCTGGTCTTTTCCGTGGTATCGGACGGCTTTCTATAAGGTCTTCGGGGTAGAAGTACAGCAACGTGCCGCCCAAGGACATGAACAGAAAAGTGATGCTCAAAAGAGAGATACCAAACTGGCAACCCATCGGGAAAAGAAAAGAGAAGGAAATGAGGTTCGAAAGGGTGAAAGAAGCAGACGTCCGGAAAACAATCACAGTGATATGTACTCGGTAACTTCACCATTCGTTTATTGGCAGGAGATTTATGATAAACTAAGACGTCAGAATCCGGAGTATAAGCAAATCAGTATTTCTTCTGGTACGGCAAGCGTGTCTTTCAACCGTTTCGGGAATCAGCGGGCATCTGACCGTTATTCTTTCAATACGGATAATGGTGAATTTACAGAAACAAATCTTTATCAACATCAGGATAAATCAGGAAAAATTCGTGGTTGGATTTACTCTGTACATGTTGGCAACTGGGGAGGAATGTTGACTCGGATTCTTACCTTTATTGCTGCTTTGATTGGTGCCTCATTGCCGTTGACCGGTTATTATTTATGGGTAAAAAAACTTATGAATAAGAGAAAACGTGAGAAAGCTATTTCTTTATCTTCCGTTGAGGCGAGAAAAATAGCATAAAGTGGCCATACGAAAAGTCTGGATATTGAATGATAAAAAAGAGCGGTGGATGAATTGGAAAAAACAATTGTCCACCGCTCTCTATTTTATACTAATATAAAAAAGAATCCTTAAGAAGAATGAGTTAGATAGAAAGCTCTTTCAATACATTGACAAGATCTCTCTTAATAGGCTTGTCGTTCTTGATAGCCTTGCTGAACGGCACGTAAACGATTTCATCATGTTCGATTCCGATCATAACGTTGCGCTGGTCCTCCATGATTGCGTCGATCGCTGCCGCACCCAGACGGCTTGCCAGAATACGGTCATGAGCCGTAGGGCTACCACCACGCTGCAAGTGTCCCAAGATAGTTACGCGCACATCGTATTGCGGATATTCATTTTTTACACGTTCAGCATAATGCATGGCACCTCCGGTCAGTTCACTTTCGGCCACTAATACGATACTGCTGTTCTTTGATTTGCGGAATCCGTTCTTGATAAATTCTTCCAGTTGGTCTACTTCCGTACTGAATTCCGGAATAATGGCAGCTTCTGCTCCTGAAGCAATTGCTCCGTTCAAGGCGAGGAAACCTGCATCACGTCCCATGACTTCGACGAAGAACAGGCGCTCATGTGAAGTGGCTGTGTCGCGAATTTTGTCCACTGCATCCAGAATCGTATTCAATGCGGTATCATATCCGATGGTCGTATCTGTACCGTAGAGGTCGTTGTCAATAGTTCCCGGAAGTCCGATACACGGAACATCAAATTCCTGTGCAAAGATACGGGCACCTGTCAGCGAACCGTCACCACCGATGATAACCAAGGCATCGATGCCCTCTCTTTTCATATTATCGTAAGCCAACTGACGGCCTTCCGGAGTAGTAAACTCCTTACAACGAGCTGTTTTCAGAATCGTTCCACCCAGTTGGATGATATTACTTACATTCTGACTTTTGAACTCTTTGATTTCGCCTGTCACCAGACCTTTGTATCCTCTATATATACCTTTTACTTGTAGTCCGTTGTAGATAGCTGCACGTGTTACTGCGCGGATGGCCGCATTCATTCCCGGAGCATCACCTCCCGAAGACAAAATACCGATACATTTAACTGTTCCCATAACAATCTTTCATTAATTAGTTTGACGTGGCAAATGTACAATAAAAAGTTGAAAGCGATGTTCCGGAAGTTCTTTTTCATGTGAAGAAAACATTAAAAATACTCAAATTGGTCTTTCTTACTTTCTTTTTATTCTTTTGTGGCAAGAAAACTGTAAGAATATTGACACATTGTCGCTCTCTAAAATCTTCTTCTTCGGATTGCTTCTGATTAAAAACTAAGATATTAATGCTTGAATGTGTTTGTATATTTTCTCCATTAACCATTTGGGAGTAGAAGTTGCTCCACATACCCCGATAGATGTTACATTTTGAATGAGCGAAGGATCAATCTCCTCCTCATTATCTATCAGATGAGAGTTGGGGTTTACCTTCAAACATTCTTCAAACAGCATTTTTCCGTTCGAACTTTTCTTGCCACTGACGAAAAATATCAAATCGTGCGACGCTGCAAACTCCCGTAGCTTGGGCACACGGTTGGCAACCTGGCGACAGATCGTGTCATAATATTCAAAAGTGGCTTCCGGCGAAATGTTCTGTTTGATGTATTCTACAATTTCCTGAAACTCATCCAATGACTTCGTGGTCTGGGAAAAAAGCCGGATACTCTTACTCAAATCCAGTTTTTTCGCTTCTTCCGCTTTTTCGATGACGATCGCTTTTCCGTCCGTCTGTCCTACCAGCCCCAACACTTCGGCATGACCCGTTTTGCCGTATATGACGATTTGTTTCTCCGGATGTTCGTTTTCCAGAAATTCCTGTTTGATTCGTTTCTGTAATCTGAGCACTACCGGGCAAGTTGCATCAATAATTTCTATATTGTTTTCGCGGGCAATAATGTAAGTCTCCGGCGGTTCCCCATGTGCGCGAAGCAACACCTTGGCATTCCGTAACTTTTTGAATTCCTCGCGGTTAATAGTGATTAGTCCCATTGTTTTCAGCCTGTCTACCTCCCGGCTGTTGTGTACGATATCTCCAAGGCAATAGAGCGTTTCACCCTTTGCCAGTTCCTCCTCTGCTTTGTGAATGGCCGTCACCACACCGAAACAGAATCCGGAACCTTCGTCTATTTCTACTTTAATCATAAAATTTGATTTGAGAGTGATAAGGGGATTCCTACTGAAAACTAGTTGGTAACTTTATTAAATTGATCAAACAGCCATTCTTTCTGTTGTGCAATGGTCAGATTCGTATTATCCAGCAGCAAGGCGTCATCCGCTTTGCGTAACGGACTGACATCACGGTGCTGGTCGATGTAATCCCGTTGTTTCACATTCTCCAGAATTTCGTCGAAACTGGCTTCCTGTCCTTTCGCTTTCAGTTCGTCATAGCGGCGCCGGGCACGGATTTCCGGCGTAGCTGTCACGAATATTTTCAGTTCGGCATTTGGGAAAACTGTTGTTCCGATATCGCGTCCGTCCATTACAATTCCTTTTTTAGCTCCCATAGACTGCTGTTGGGCTACCATTTCTTTGCGTACAAAGTCGAGTGCAC
>OGGV01000691.1_pt1 | contig 20104 bp, 10 predicted proteins | sample 1571301 | NCBI WGS metagenome assembly OGGV01 (sample SAMEA2582072, study PRJEB24529) | metagenome | biome: Human gut stool | place: China | collected 2011
TGCTACTGGAACTACGAAAATCAATCCTATCAAAGAAATGAATATATCAAAAAAACGTTTCACAGCAAAATATGCTTTTCTATCTGCACTATTCAGATCCAGCGCTTTTAAGTCTATATCTTTCGTAACTAACATCTCGCCCGCACTAACAACACCGATATCTTCACTTACTTTGTACATAAAATATTTCCATCTCCATTGAATACACACAACTCTTTTGTTTCCATAACCAATTAATAAGCCTCTCATATCTATATATTTTACACTATAGATATTTATAATATATTTATCACTAACCTTTTAATATTATATTAGATTATAAAAAATTGTCAATATATAATTCTTACTCTTCAAAAGGTTCATTAAGCTCCTTAGTTCCATCAAGCACAAAACGTCCATTCTTTATAATAGCTGTTCTCTCGCCGTCATAACCAACAACTGTTATATCGCCTATTTCCTCATATGGGATAGTTATATCTGTATGGCAGTTAAAATATGCCTTATCTAGTTCTGTCTTTCTTAATAATGACACCTCATTATCTCTTGATATTATCTCCTTGCCATCAGGATTATACACTGCCACGTCCTCTGACCTTGAATAACAGGTGTCGCCTATCGCAAAATGAGGCCCCATCTTCTCAACTATAAGTATAGGAAGAAGATACACGATGTCATACTTATTAGCCATAACATAAGCTGTTGTGTTTGTTCCTATGGCAAATTCACCGATAGGGAGAGTGTCATGGTTATATAATACATTTTCTTTAAAAAGTGCCTTGCCCTTCATACCATCTTCAAAGTTATCACAGCTATAATCTGTAACAAAACCATCTTTAAAGTACACCTTAAGATTATTAAACTTAATATCATTAAGATAGACACTGCTTACATTAAGCACCCCCTCTGTTCCCTTAAGAACTGGTGAAGTGAATACCTCGCCAAGGGGAATATTGACATCTGCAAGACAGTTTTCAAATACAGTTTCCTTATCAGGATTATTAACCTTCATAATAGAAACCTTCATATCTGTTTCGTTGGCTCCCTGTCCGTGAACCTCTACATATTCTGCCTTATCAAGCACATTTATAATATTCTGCTGGATAACCTTATACTTTTCATAATCCAGAGTATTTATCTTAACTATCTCATTAAATATCTCTGGGAACTTATCACCTATCTGTGGTGATGGATAAGCTATTATAGTAAAGCTTCTCTCCTCGCCCTTAATATAACTGTTGATAATACTTCCAGACTCATTATTATACTTAACAAGAAGCTTCTGCTGTTTATAATCAAGATGACAACATTCTATAGTATCCTCCGGCTCAAATGGTGTTTCACCGAACACCTCCATAACAGCAGGGCCGCCGTGAACCGCTGCAAGCTCACTGTACTTTTCGTAAGCACTCTTAAGTGCGCCTAACTTTCTTTCAACAAAGTCGCCGTCAAGATAAAGTGCATTATCAAATCTGTGGTCGAACTCCATCTGCTTGTTAGGGCTTGCACCATAATAACCTATCTTAATATGCATTTTCTTATTGATAGTATTAACCGCAGCCCTGTATATAGTAGGCTTAAGCCCCATCTTTTCAAACTGTTCTATCTCCGCCCTGACAAGCCTTTCAAAACCAAGGCAATATCTTATATTAACTGTTTTCTTCTTATCGAGCGGCTTATTGCCAAGCACGAAGCCTATTCTGTATCCTTCTGTAAATGTGCGTGCCATATCCTGTATAGCTTCTTCACTTAATGTATTAAGGTGTCTTGCCATCTTAAGCTCATTATCAGTTACATACTCACCATATTTATAAAGATATCTTACATCACTTAAGTCACTTTCCATAATAATCTTAGTTGCAAAGTCAAGTGATGGGTCAAGAAGCTCTCTTATCCTGTAATCTATATAATCATCACTGTAATCGCTTACATACCAGTAAACAGCCTCACCAAGCTGGCGGTACTCTTCATCCGGAATTATATCCGATGCCTCACATCCACACACTGTACTATCAGTATATTGGGCATTATTATTTCTTCCGGCAGCATCAGCTTCATTATCGACAAATATACAATATAATTCTATAAAAAGTTCAATAACGGATGTAGCATCTGATAATCTTTTCTCATACATATACACGATAAGTGCACGAAGCTCCATATAAACCATAGCCATAAGCTTTCCAGCATCCTCACCGAACGCCTTTGCACATACGCGTGGATTAGCATAGCTTGTATCATATGCACTGTCTGCCACATCTTCATAGAGTCTGTGGTTATACTCACTAAGCTCCTCAAGTGACATACTGTTAAATGCATCATCTGCCACATCATTTTTAAGCTTATCCATAAGCAGGATAAATGCTGACACTTTATTAAAATAATCTTTATGCTTATTATTCTTTATCTCACACTCACTATTAATCTCTGCAATTCTTTCTATAGCAAGCGAATAACGCTCTAATACATTATCATCAAACACAACCACATCTCCTTAATAAAACATTTGTAATCCTATAAACCTATATAATCCATATCAGCATACTTAATTATAATCCCATAAGAAATACCGCTATCATAAATACTGCAAGTATTCCACAAAGCATCGAACCAACCTTTGACAATGTATAAAACTTATCGTCCTCCTTGAAGCTTAACAGTCCGATAATTGTTCCAATAACCGATATAAAAAGACTTAAAAGTCCCAGACTTCCTACTTTAAGTCCGGCATATCCCTGCGCCTTAAACGAAATATACACTCCATATATTAAAGATGCCAAAGCTAACAACCCCATTATAGTAGATATTATTCCACCAAGTGACTGTCTTTTATCCGAGAACTTGTACTTATTAAATAACTTCACTTTAATCTTCTATCCTTTCTTAATATGTCTGTATATGCTCCAGAGTATGTATCCTATAACTCCACCAATCGTATTAAGTATTATATCATCCACATCGCAGCTTCCCACTCTGGTTATAAGCTGCACAAGCTCTATTGTCAGTGATAATCCAAACGAATACAGAAATGTTAATATAAACTTAAGCTTTCCTTCTGATAAATATGGCAGAAATATTCCAAATGGCACGAAGGCAATAATATTGCCAAATATATTAAGCCTTGCTATACTGCCCAGTGTATCATTATCAAAAATATACTTCCAAAAACGCTTAATTTCCCTAAGAGGAACAAGGTTATACACATACTCCCCCTGAGGTGTCCTCCCCATTGCTTCTGCAAAAAATACAACGTATATAAGAAGACACATATATATAATAAACAAAAGCTTCATTAGAGTTTTTTTATTTTTTTCAAATTTCATAATTATTTTGCCTGTCTTTATAATTTTCTATTATTCTCCCATTATCTTGAATTCTGTTCCCTACAATATGGATAATTACTTCTTTTGTCTTAAGTAATCCATATACTGCTTAATCTTATTTTTATCAGCCTCTATTTTAACTAACTCTACTCTATCATTCTGCTCTATTACAACATTAATATCAATTATTGATAATTAAATACCCTCTACTACAATACTAATATTATCCATATTCCAGATACTATTTTCTGAATATTTCTATATTCCACCCCTGCCTCAACAACGCAATATGCCCGGTACAGCATAATTTACAATATTTCTTACTCTCTCCTCTACTGTAAATATATGCCATACCAGGCAGTTAATCAACATATTTAAAAAAGCACATCCGACTTATGTGCAAGAAGTCTTGCGCCATTAACAATCATCATAACACCTGCACCTATTCCAAATGCTATAGTTACGATACCAAATACCAGATTAGATAAACCTACTGAATTAATCTTTTTATATAACTTTTCTTCCATGCTGCCTCCTAATATTCATATGATGTTAAGTTCAAAACATAGTTCAAAACATTTTCGCTGCCAGCCATTATCTTTGGCAAAAACATTTTCTCACATTTTATGCAATAGCAAGCATATTAATTTCTCACACCATACTGCTCATAATAAGCATCTATAGCTGACTTTAATGTATCATCTATAACAACCTTGCCTTCACATTCCTTATTATAAAGGTGTTCAACAACATCCTCCATAGTAACGATTGCGCTTGTAGGGAAACCATATCTTTCCTTAATCTCATCGAGTGCGCTCATCTTACCACCAAGACCTACTTCCATACGGTTAAGGGATACCATAAGACCTACGATAGTAACGTCCGCAGCTCCTCTTACCTTTGGAACTGTTTCCTCCATAGACTTACCAGATGTAGTAACATCTTCTATCATAATAACTCTGTCGCCGTCCTTTAGCTTGCTTCCAAGGAAACCGCCCTTATCTGCGCCGTGGTCTTTCTCTTCCTTACGGTCTGAACAGTAACGTACTTCTTTGCCGTATAACTTAGCATAAGCAACAGCAGTAACTACACTGATTGGAATTCCCTTATATGCAGGTCCGAAAAGTACATCGAAGTCATCACCATATGTTTCGTGAATAGCTTTAGCATAATACTCACCAAGACGCATAAGCTGTGTACCTGTTACATAAGCACCAGCGTTCATAAAAAATGGTGACTTTCTTCCACTCTTTAATGTGAAATCACCAAACTTTAATACATCACTCTCTACCATGAAATCTATAAATTCCTGCTTATACTGCTCCATTATATCCTCCTTGTCAGGCAGCATTAATCATAAGGTTCTGGTGTTATGCTCTGGCATCATTATCCTGCACAGACATAAAAGCCAGCCTCATTACCCTGCCGCACTGTATTTATTTCAATATTTAGATTTATTTTATCATAAAAATTTATGTGTTTCAATCTGTATTTGACATATATTCAAATTCAAAAATGCCCTCAAAGCCTTTATTTTAAAGCCTTGAGAGCACCTATAATGTTAAATATTATTTATTTACCTTTTACAACTTTATTTATTCGCCCTTTACAACTCCACAACCCGAACATTCATCATGCGCTGGTGTTACAACTGCTGTACATTTCTCTCCGACAAGAATTTCTTCAACGAAATAGTTCTGACAGCATGTATAAAGAGGGCTTATCAGCGCATGCTCTGCCCATAACTCTACTGCATCATCGCCAGAGCCAAAGTCCTTCTTACAATTACCGCATATTATGTGGCTCTCGTATACAGCCTCATATCCATCATCAATGATATAAGTTCCGTCATCATATCGTTTCATATTATCTTTTGATATGAACTTTTCACCATAAACATCTTCACGATGTACCCAGTTATGTTCATGTCCTACTACCTGTCCGTTGACAACATTTACATTATTAACACTGCCTGTATAATCAAATGCAACTGCACCATTTACTATGTACCATGTTCCATATGCATTATATGCAAGTCCTGTATAACTCCAGTCTAATGCTCCGTTCTTTATATAGAACCAGCCGTACTCATTATTTGCTACGCCCGTATAGCTCCAGTCTAACACTCCGTTTTTTATATAGAACCAGCCATACTCATTACCTGCCACGCCTGTGTAACTCCAGTCGAGTACTCCATTCTTTACATAGAACCAGCCATATTCATTACCTGCTACGCCCGTATAACTCCAGTCGAGCACTCCGTTTTTTACATAGAACCAGCCATACTCGTTACCTGCTACGCCTGTATAACCCCAGTCAAGGGCTCCGTTTCTTACATAGAACCAGCCATATTCGCTGTCTGTCAAGCCTGTATAACTCCAGTCAAGTACTCCATTTCTTATATAGAACCAGCCATATTCGCTGTCTGCTAAGCCTGTATAACTCCAGTCGAGTACTCCATTTCTTATATAGAACCAGCCGTATTCGTTATTCGCTACTCCATTATAACTGTAGTCAACAGCACCATTTACAACATAATACCAGTTTCCATCATCAAGCTGTACAACTTTTCCAGTATTTGTTGTATTGTTATTATCATTATTATTGTCACCTGAGCTGTTATCTTCATCCTTTACAGGCTGCTGTGCTTCAAGCCATGTCACACCTATTAATTCACCATCTTTTGTTACCGGATAGTTAAGTATATAACGGGAAGCTGCATTTCTGAATGAACTTTCAGGTATCTTGTTACCATAAAGAAGTACTCTTCCGTGTAATACATTGTCTGCATCATAGTACAAGAAATCACTATCATAGAAATCTGTATTGCAGCCTTCAAAAAACAGCTTTAAAGAATCTATATTGGTTATATTATTATTCTGCAGCTTTAATTCCCATAAAGAATCATACTGTGCTAAAACACTGATATCGCTGACATTATTATCATTCAGCCTTAAACAATTCATTTCATAGGAGTCCTTTAAAGCACTTATATCCGAAATATGATTGTTTTCAAGATGCAGCTCTTTTAAGTTAGTAAAGCCTTCAAGAGCACTGATATCGCTGACATTGTTATTAGCAAGTCTTATCATAACAAGCTGCTTCATATTCTTAAGCGGACTGATATCACTCACATTATTATCATCAAGGTCAACATGTGTTAAGCTTGTAAGACTGCCCAGTGCGCTTATATCACTTATATTATTGTTGCGCATTGTTATCCAGTCAAGCCTGGTAAGTCCCTTAAGTGGTGAAATATCACTTATATTATTATCATCAATACTAATTTTCTTAAGTTTTGAAAGATTACTCAAAACACTTATATCGCTTATATTATTTCCCTCAATATTAAGTGATTCTATTTTTTTTAGACCAGCTAATGGACTGATATCTGTTATATTATCGTTAGCTAATGTCATAGCTATTATATTGGGTATATTATCAATACCTTTAAGAGTTGTGATATTTTCATCCTCTATTGTAAATGCATATAACTTCTTACTGGCTTCCTCTTTAGTGAGTACGCCATCATTGTTGCGGTCAAGTTCTTCTAACAGAGCATTGTACAAAACACTGTCAGGTATGCCATTTTCATCATTGGTTATTACTGTCTGTGCATCATCATTAGCATATACTGGTGTTTTTAATGTATTAAAGCCCATTATCAGACCACCGCATATTGCCAGCGTTGTAATGATTTTGGGGTATTTTTTTATCATTCATCAAGCCTCCTTTGTTATTGCTATGTGTCATTATAGCACGTATTATTTGCTACGCCGTGCATGTCCGGAAAAGCTGTTGCTTTTTTATTCTTTTATCATGCACGGCTCATTGCTTACGCACATTATAGCACAATTTACATTCCTTACAATAACCTCTACATTAACACACATCTTATCTTTCCAGTACTTGCACTCCCCGACTATTATATTTTTCCCTTCCGGGTCAAGTGCGCATATATCTATCTCTGTTTTAGGATTCCAGTATCTTCCAATCTCCGTTACCTCCTGTCTTAACAGAAAATTCGGTTCATCGTACAGATATCCCGACTTGGACAATATATTATTATATATTGCATTATATATATCAGACTCATCTGTAAATAATTCTATATACTTAGGAACACCACCTGTAACCGCATATCTTTCTATAAGCTCATTATCAGACCTGCTGCTAAAGAACTCTTTATAATACTTAAAAGTTATCTGCTTTAACCTAATCTGTGCAGTTCTTCTGCCATACAACGGACTATTATATGCCAGAACCTGTGACTCCATCATAGATATAAGTGAGCCGCATATAATCACCATAACATTAGCATTTTTAAGAATTTCTTCCCATATTCTCTGGAATATCGATGGAAATGCGGCATTACTTCTGCATTTTTTAACAGCATATTACCAGTAAATTCAGCCACTTTTTCCTTAAACATTCTCCTTTCTATCTCCAATCTCTTTAGTATGAATTCTTTATTTATATTATTTTTCTCCTGTTTTCAAACCTTTTCCTTGTGCTCATTATATACCACAAAAAGATAAGAAGCTACTCCTAAGTCTCCACCCTGCGGTTATAAGTCTTAAGAATAGCTTCTTCAACTACTCATTATATTATTTTCATTTATATAACTTGTATTCTAAGTCTGTAAGCATTATTACTTTCTTACTAAACCTCTCTTCTTTGCAGTAACAAATGCAATTCCTGCCATTCCCATAATTGCAAGTAACATCCACATTGAAGCGTTTGTATCACCTGTCTTAGGTGTTGTAGCTGTTGTGTCTGTTGTGCTGCCTGTAGATGCACCGCCGGCTGCATTATTGCCATTATCTGGTGTTGTTACTGTTGTATCATCCTTCTTGCTGTCATCTGGTGTTGTGATTGTTCCATCATCCTTCTTGCTGTCATCTGGATTTGTATTTGTTCCATCATCTTTCTTGCTGTCATCTGGATTTGTGTTTGTTCCATCATCTGACTTTACAGAAGCATCTGCATATGCAAGTGCATATGTTGAGAACTTATCTGTTGCAAATGTTATCTTATCATTTTCAACACTTGATGGAATAACTTCTGCCTTACCGTCATGCATTCTTATGATATAGTAAGTTCTTGATACATTCTTATCAGCATTCTTCATTGTTTCTGGTATATCAACATTGAAGCTGATTGCCTTAGCTGTTTCTGTTACATCAGAAGAAGCTTCACCTACTGTCTTCTTAATAGATATATCAAGATACTGTCCAACATTGACAGATGCATCCTTGTCTGCTGCTGCCTTAAGTGCAGCTTCTATTGCTATCTTAGCATCTGCTGATACTTCATTAGAAGCATCTGTTACACTAATCTTTATATCTACATTCTGACCAGCTTCAAGAGCTTTCTTATCATCATCTGTAAGTATAGCATTTTCTACTTCTTCTTTATCAACAGATACTGTATCGTTATCAATCTTTGTATCTGTCTTGCCTGGCTCTGGCTTATAATTTTCAACAGCTGCGCTAAGACCCTTGTTAGTCCAGTTAAATCCTGCCATCTTATCGAAAGCTCCCATAGTAGTTTCTGCCTTCCACCATGTATCTCCTGCCTGGATTGTTACTGTGTGGGCATCTGATGCCTTAAAGCCTTCTGGAAGATTTTCTTTCTTAATTGTATAAGTTGTTTCTTCTGTTGTCTTTGCTCCATTAACTGGATTAAAGTACTTATCAGAACCATAAGCTACACCATCAAGGTATACACGGTATCCGCCAACCTTTGTATCATCTGTTGCTGCATCCCATGTTATAACGATGTCACCGGCTTCATTTTCCTTAGCTGTAACTGCAGCATCGCTGCTCCATACAGGAGCCTTGTAATCATAGTTTTCAAGTGTCTTAGCTGTTGCTTCTGGATACTTGTATTCTACTCCTGCATCTGTAAATGCAACAATCTGAACCTTATTTTCAATACCCGGTGTAAGACGACCAACCTGATTGCTTATAGTATCTACTGTGTCATACTTATTTATCTGATAGTTGTAAAGTGTCTTAACAAGATTGCCATTAGCATATATCTTATATCCACGAATTCTTGTATCATCCTTTGAAATTCCTGTCCATGTTGCCTGTGCGCATGTATATATAGCACTTGCAAGACTAACTTCTGTGTCCTTAGCTGCAATAGCTGCTGTGTCCTTACTTCCTTCTGTTGTAAATGTTGATTCACCAAGATATGTCTTGTTGTTGCCTGCATTTAAGCTGTTAGCATTATCAGCCTTTTCACTTACATATACCTTAAATGTGTACTCAACACCTGCTGATAATCTGTCAATAATTGTTGATGTATCTTTAATTCCGTCAACCATATCAACCTTTACACCATCAACATATGTGTCAACTCCATAGTATACTTCAGTATCATTGTCAACTGCTGTCCATGTAAGCTTAACTGACTTATCTGAAGCTGTCTGTGTATCACTACTATCTGAACCACCTGTTGCTGTTTCTTCCTTAAGTAAAGAATCTGCGTTAGCTACTGGTGCATCAAGATATATACCATATACCATTGGCTTAGAACCAGCACAGTAATAGTAATATGTCTTACCTGCATTTAAGTTGAATGTCATAATAGCTTCAACTGTTGAGCCTGTTGCACTATTTGTTATTTTTGCTCCATCTGGTGACTCTACAAACCACCATTCCTTACTTGTTGCTCTGTTATGTAATGTAACTGAGCAGTCTGTCTTTGCCTTAAATACATATGTTGCTGTACCATTGTCTGGAACCTTTACACCTGAACCAGCTGCTGTAGATGCCTGTATAAACTGTGTATATGTAACACCATCTATAGTTACTGGCTGTTCTGGTGTTGATAACTCTGAAAGTACATTAACACCTGCTGTTTCAAGTGTAGAAACTGTAGCATATGCGCTGTCCTTGTTATATTCTATTCCTTCTGTAAGACCATTTGTAAGGTCTACTGATTCCTTAGCTGCTGCTCTGCTGTCAGCTGCCTTTGCTGTTGCTGTCTTAATACCCTTAAGATCTCTTGCATTGGCAATATAATTAGCTGTATTGCCTGTTGATGTAAATACTACAAATATCTTATGAGCCTTAGTTGTATCTACTCCCTCTGGAAGTGTTACATCCATCTCATAATCGACATAACCATCATTCTTAACACCCTTAAGTGTTGTCTTGGCAATCTCTTTACCATCCTTAGTATCAAGACGTACTGAAACTGTCTGTGTTCCTGCGTCTGTCTGTCTGCAGATTGGTAATACAAGCTTTGTAAGTCCTGCTATATCGCAGTTAGTATAAGCATAACCCTGCTCGTAGCCTGGATACTGTGTATTCTTGCCCTTATTATGTTCATTATCATACAGATAACCGATGTTATGAGGTGTATTCTTTGTTTCTACCTTAGGTACTGCTTCAATAGCATCTGTCTTTCCCTTAGTTGCATCCACTGCATCATTAAAGAAATCTGTACAGTCATCAACACTTGATGTCCACTCTGTTGCTGTACCTGCATCTGGCTTGTTATTATCTGTGTCACCTGCATCTGGTTTATCTGGTGTTTCTGGTGTTTCCTTATAATTTTCTGCCTTAACTGTATTATCCTTTACAGTTATTCCACTCATAGCAGCCTTCATATTATCTGTGCATGCATTAAGTGAATCCCATGTAGTTCCCTGGAATACAAGGTTATTACAATACTGGATATTATTCCATGCCTTGTTAGTCTTCTTACTTTCTGCTTTCTTGTTATATGATACTGTCCTTACATTGTAGAATACTGAATTGTCACAGCCTATAAGTGTTTCCCAGCCATTCTTGTTCTTATAAGAACCATTAGAACCTACATTACCAAATGTAATATCCTGGAAGTACATATTGTGATGTGAATGTAAAGGCTTGCTTGTATCGCCTACAGGGTCAACATCTGCAAGTACCTGGATTGTATTCTGGTTAGCACCATATACTGAAACATTATATGATGCAAAGTTATAGAACTCACCAATCTCTGCATACTCTGTTGAAGATGCTGAGTTAGGGTCACCATAGCTTGTTGTAAATACCCAGCCCTGATTTGTATCAGCTACTGCACAGTCACGCATTGTGATGTTAGCACCGAAACCGCCGTTTGTAGGAGCTGACTTGAAACGGAATGCCATATCAATGTGGTTCATTACAGTATCTTCAAAGAGAACGTCCTGAATACCGTTACCTGTGTGGCTTCCTGCCGCAAGTCCGCCGTGACCTTCACGAAGGAAGTTATCAAACATCCAGACTTCTGAGTTAGTCTGAATCTCTGAATCTCTTGCACCCATACCAACTGAAGCACCGAAACCTAAGTTATCATCACCTGTATCTGTGAAGTTACCCCAGCAGATTACATTCTGTGAACAGCCGTATCCAAGACCATCACCATTGTTACCGTCATATGAGAATACTTTTACGTTTGTTGTCGCAATATTTCTTGAATCAAGAATATTTACTGAATGATTTGAAGGATTCTCTATTGTAATGTCTCCAACATATACATTCTCACAGTTTCTCATAATAAGAAGACTTGAACGTGTTGCATAAGCAAATTTCAAATCGTCTTTGGAAATTCCTTTAGCTGCTTCTGTAGCTTCTGCTGATGTTGTAGCTGTGCGTAATGATTCAAGCTTTGCATCATCATAGTTACCTGTGTTTTTAAGGTACTTATAAGCTGAATCCTTAGACTGGATTCCCTGATAAAATACGTTGACGTTACCGCCACCCATATATCTTGGGAGTCCCCATGTCTCTGTATCTGTAGGGTCACCTGCCTGTGTATTCTTACCCTTGTTAGATGTAAGACCATCACCATACATTGTTGAACCAGCACCATACTTCCAGCCATTACCATAAAGAGTACCTGTACCTGTTACTCTTACATTTGTAATAGGATTTGACTCGTCTGCTGTCATAGCATTTACAAGTCCCCATCCTCTTGTATCTGTGTAGAATGGATACATAAGGAAGCCGATTTCAAAATGGTCACTGTTTGGTGATGCCCAAAGTGTACCATTTACTTCGAGTGTCATATCGCTCTTGAGCCATACAGCACCACTTACGAATACCTTTCCGTCTGTATTTTCAGGAATTACAACCTTTCCGCCTTTAGGACATGCATCAATGGCAGCCTGAATAGCTTTTGTATTCTTCTCGATGACTGCATTCTTTTCATCATCGTAAGATGTATATCCCTCTGTCTCTACGGCACCGAAATCCTTAATATTAAGGATCTCTGCCTTGGCAGTTGTTTTCTGTTTAATTTCCTGTGGAGTTCCAAGTTCCTTGCCGTCTTTATCAATGGCAACTACCTTGAATGTATATTCTGTGTCAGGCTGAAGACCTGTGGCTCTGTAAGCATGGATATCTACATTTACCATGTCTACATCGCTCTTACCTTGTGTTGTATAGTAATCATAAAATGATTCCATGTACTTTGCAGCCCATGCTGCATTTACTTTGTAATTTTCTCTTGCTGTACCTGCAAGTTTTCCGTTAATGTAAACATTATAATCTGCTACATTATCATATTTCTCAGGCTTCTGCCAAACAAGGCCGATGCTTGATTCGTCATATGCAAGTGTTGGCACCTGCAAATCTGTGATGTCGTTAGAACCTTTTGTCTTATCAAATAAAGGACTTTCCAGTTCCTTTGTTCCAAACGAATCACTTGAAATTACGTCAAATACGTTTTTATTAACGTATTTGTCATGTCCGTCTGTAGTAGGCAGACCAGCGGCTCCGGTGGTAATACCTGCAAAGTTTACCGAACCGACGGCCATCAGTGCAGCAAGACCAAGAGCTGCTGCTTTTCTGAATCTCCTCATAAATCCTCCTATCCGCACATTGCTGTGCTAAAAACAACTTTTACATAAGTGCTTTATTTAAGTAAGTTAAAAATATAACATTTAGGTCTTTTTGTCAATATAATTTATTTTTTTCTTATCTTTTTGTGCATTATGTATATTTTTTTACATATTTTTCGTTTGAAAGCACTGTTTTTTTGTTATTTCATCTAACAAATATATTACACATTATTTACAAAAGAAGTCCGCCGCCGACAGCCTGAATTAACCGGCTGCCAGCGGCGGTGGGAGATAGAGTTATTTATATAATTGTTTAACTTATACGCTTTCCCAAAGATTATATATTAATCTTCTTTCTTTGTTCTTGCCATGAGAACATATGCTGCACCAAGAAGTGCAATTCCCATAACTGTTACAAGTGGCATGATTGTTCTCATTGCCATATCACCTGTTGAAGGTGATGAAGGTGTTGTATTTGCATCACCTGTTGTACTTCCTGAGTTGTTACCATTATCAGCTGATGGTGTATCAGGTGTTGATGGTGTATCAGGTGTTGATGGTGTATCAGGTGTTGATGGTGTACCAGGTGTTGATGGTGTGCCTGGTGTCTTATCAGCATCTGTGTAAACAATAGCATATGTTGAGAATTCACTTGTACTGAATGTAATTGTTCCATTCTCTACTGTTATCGGAGTCACTTCTTTTGCTTCTCCATTATGAATTCTTACGATTGCATATGTTCTTTCCTTTGTCGCATCTGTATTAACAAGTGACTCCGGAATTGCTACTGTAAACTGGATAGCATTTTTTGTTTCTTTTACTTCTGTTGATACACCGTCTACTGTCTTTTCAATTGTAATATCGAAGAGCTTGCCGATTGTGCTGCCTTTAATAACTGCTGCAATCTTTTCTTTTACTGCTTCTTCTGTTGTTTCATCAGCGTTTGCAACTTTTACCTTAACAGAAATATCTTTTCCATCTGCTAATGCAGCCTTATCTTCTTCTGTAAGAACTGCATCTGCAACCTTTTCTTTATCTACATCTGTCTTTGGTGCATCTTCAGCCTGGTCAACATCAGGTTTAACTTCACCTTTCTTGAAAGCCTTAATCTCATTTGTTGTGAGACCCTTATTTGTCCAGTTGAAACCAGCCATCTTATCGAATGTTCCCATTGTTGTCTCAGCTTTCCACCATGTATCACCGGCCTGTACTGTAATTGCATGTGCCTTTGTCATGTCAAAGCCTTCTGGAAGATCTGATTTCTTGATTGTGTAAGTTGTCTCTGTTGTTGTCTTAGCACCGTTTACAGGGTTGAAATATTTATCTGAACCGTAAGCTGTGCCGTCTACATATACACGGTATCCGCCAACCTTTGTATCATCTGTTGCTGCATCCCATGTAATCTCAAGGTCGCCATCTTTTGTTGCCTTAGCTGTAACCTTAGCATCATTTCCCCATACTGGAGCTTTGTAATCATAATTCTTTAATGTTTCAACTGATGTTGTCATCTCATATTCAACACCAGAATCTGTAAATGCTACAATCTTAATAGCATTTTCAACGCCTGGTGTAAGACGTCCAATCTGTTCTTTAACAGTTGTTGTTGCAGCGTCTTTATAAGACTTTATCTCATAGTTATATACTGTTGTCTTTAATTCGCCATTAGCATAAATCTTATAACCACGTACTCTTGAATCTGTTAAAGCTATATTGCTCCATGTGCCCTGTGCATGTGTATAATATGCACTTCCGGCAGTTATCGCTGCTGCTGCACCCTCAGGAGCTGTAATAGGTGTTGTATCTTTTTCACCTGTTGTTGTAACTTTTGCTTCACCTACATATGTCTTATTATTACCTGATTTTTTAAGCTTACTCTGTGTATCGCCTTCTTCGCTCACATATACTTTAAATGTATATTCAACACCCGGTGATAATCTATCAATAGTTGCTGTTGTTGCTGAGATACCATCTTTGATATCTACCTTTGTATCTCCGATATATGTATCTACACCATAGAATACCTTTGTGTCATTTTCTACTGCATTCCATGTAATATCTGCTGACTTTCCGTCTGCTGCACTTACTGCTGTCACTGCATTATTCTTAACAGCCACAGGTGACATTAATGCTTTCATCTGTTCTGTGCGGGCATTAAGTGAATCCAATGTTGTCCCCTGGAATACTATATTCTTGCAATACTGAAGATTGTTCCATGCTTTATTTGTATTCTTTGATACTGACTTACTGTTGTATGACTTTGTATATACATTATAAAATACTGCATTTTCACAACCAATTAATGTCTCCCAGCCATTCATATTCTTAAATCCACCATTACCGCCGACATTTCCAAATGTGATATCCTGGAAGTATAAATTATGGTGTGTATGCCATGGTTTCTGTGGATTTGCAACCGGGTCAACATCTGCAAGTACCTGGATTGTATTCTGGTTAGCACCATATACTGAAACATTATATGATGCAAAGTTATAGAACTCACCAATCTCTGCATACTCTGTTGAAGATGCTGAGTTAGGGTCAGAATAACTTGTTGTAAGTACCCAGCCCTGATTTGTATCAGCTACTGCACAGTCACGCATTGTTATGTTAGCACCGAAACCACCATTAGTAGGTGCTGACTTAAATCTGAATGCCATATCAATATGGTTCATAACTGTATCTTCAAAAAGGACATCCTGAATACCATTACCTGTGTGACTTCCTGCTGCAAGACCACCATGACCTTCACGAAGGAAGTTATCAAACATCCATACTTCTGAGTTTGTCTGGATTTCTGAATCTCTTGCGCCCATACCAACTGAAGCACCAAAACCTAAGTTATCATCACCTGTATCTGTGAAGTTACCCCAGCAGACTACATTCTGTGAACAGCCATATCCAAGACCATCACCGTTGTTACCATCATATGAGAATACCTTTACATTAGTTGTTGCAATATTTCTTGAATCAAGAATATTAACTGAATGGTTAGATGGGTTCTCAATAGTGATATCACCAACATAAACATTTTCACAGTTTCTCATAATAAGAAGACTTGAACGTGTTGCATATGCAAACTTAAGGTCATCTGATGATACTCCTGTTGCCGCTTCTTTTGCTTCATCTGCTGTTGTGGCACTAAACAGCGCTGTAAGCTTGTCTTCATCATAGTTACCTGTATTCTTAAGATACTTATATGCTGAATCCTTTGACTGGATACCCTGATAAAATACTTTTACATTACCGCCTCCAACATATCTTGGAAGACCCCAGTTTTCAGTGTCTGTTGGATCACCAGCCTGAGTATTCTTACCCTTGTTAGATGTATAACCATCTTCATATATAGTTGAACCGGCACCATATTTCCAGCCGTTACCATAAAGAGTACCAGTTCCTGTTACTCTTACGTTCTTGATAGGATTAGACGCATCTGCTGTCATCGCATTAACAAGTCCCCATCCTCTTGTATCTGTGTAGAATGGATACATAAGAAAACCTATCTCGAAATGGTCACTGTTAGGTGATGCCCATAATGTACCATCAACTTCAAGTGTCATATCACTCTTAAGCCATACAGCGCCACTTACGAAAACCTTTCCATCTGTGTTTTCAGGTATAACAACCTTTCCACCTTCTGGACAAGCATCGATTGCTGCCTGAATAGCCTTAGTGTTGCTCTCTATAACTGCATTAATCTCATCGTTGTAAGATGTATATCCTTCTGTTTCAACTGCACCGAAGTCCTTGATATTAACAACCTCTGGTGCCTTTGTTGTTCTCTGCTTTATTTCTTTAGCTGTACCGATTTCTTTGCCACTCTCATCTACAGCTACAACTTTAAATGTGTATTCTGTGTCAGGCTTAAGTCCTGTTGCTCTGTATGCATGGATATCTACATTAACCATCTCAACATCGCTCTTGCCCTGTGTATTATAGTAATCATAGAATGATTCCATATACTTTGCTGCCCATGCAGCGTTTACTTTGTAATTCTCTCTTGCTGTGCCAGCAGGCTCACCGTTTATGTATACCTTATAATCTGCTACATTATCGTACTTTTCCGGCTTCTGCCATACAAGTCCTATACTTGTATCATCATATGCAAGTGTAGGAACCTGTAAATCTGTAATATCGTTTGAACCTGTTGTCTTATCAAATAATGGGCTCTCAAGTTCCTTTGTACCGAATGTATCACTTGATATAACATCAAATACATTCTTGTTGACATACTTATTATGTCCCTGTGTTGTTGGCAGCCCCGCTGCTCCCGCCGTAGACGGAATGCTAAGTGAACCGACTGTCATAAGTGCTGCTAGTCCCAATGCCGCAGCCTTTCTTAATCTTAACATACTTCCTCCTATCTGCCTTGCGCCTAATACATGCAATTAACATTTAGTTGTAAAAACCTTAAGCAAATGTAAACTTATCTTATTAATTATATTCACTCCCAACACTGAATATGCCAATAACTTTTATATAAGTATTTTGTTTAAGTAGCTTGAAAATACATCTTTTTCACATTTTTGTCAATATTATAAAGTTTTGTTTTTCTATTTTTGTTAAATATGTATAAAATATTCATTTTTAATGCCCTGCAAACGCATATGACATTGTGATTTCCTCTAATAAAAAAATCATTCTATTTTTATATAAGTCTGTATACGGATTGTTAGGATAAACTTACTTATGCAGTATATTTATGAATTAGTGTATTTATAAATTTCTAATTAAAATATAACTGCTGATATATAATTTTATAGATAATGTTAAAGATTTCTGACTTGTAAAATAAAGTTTTTATGCTTTGATATTCATTAATATTGAAAATTTATCTTGTTCATAATTACGGCTTACAACTCATCTGATTGCTTCATAATTCACATAATCCACTTGTATAATATATTCAGATAAATAAGAGATATATTTTATAAAGTTTTTACGTCATCCATTGACAAAGGACCAAATAAAAAGCCATATTCTGTATATATGTTAGTGCATTTTTTACACAATTATCTAATAAAAAACGCTACACATACAAAATATGGCTTTATTATCTATACAACCTTTTTAATCCATTTACCACTTAAAAATCTTGTTGTAAATATTATTCCTCTTATTGTCCAGTCTGCAAACATACCATACCACACAGCCATAGGTCCCATTCCAAAAACTCTTACCAATGCAATACTTAATGCAACTCTGCATCCCCACATAGTTATAATTGAAGTCATCATTGAAAACTTTACATCGCCCGCAGCTCTCATACCATATGCAGGAACAAATGAGAATACCCACACAAGCGGCTTTACAATAGTGATTGCGCCGACCATCTCTATACACATACGGGCACTTTCAGGCTCCATTCCGCCAAGCTTTGTAATAGGCTCAACAAGCAGATATACTAACAGACATGAAGCTATTATTCCAAGCTCTGCTATTCCTGCAAGCTTAACCACATAGTACTTTGCTTCCTCTTTACGCCCTGCACCGAGTGTCTGTCCTACCACGGTCATAAGACACATACCTACACCGATACCGAATATACCATTAACATTTTCAAGGATATTGGTCATAGCCTGTGCTGCTATGGCTGCTGTTCCAAGTGTTGATACTGTTGACTGTATAGCAAGCTTTCCGAACTGGAACATACTGTTTTCTATACCCGATGGCACACCTATTGCAAGTATTGACTTTATAAGTCCGAAGTCCGGTCTTATCGCTGCATAGTTATTGACAACTATATCAAGCTTAGGCTTTGACAGTGCTATAAATATAACTACCATACAGAATACTCTTGATATAAGTGTAGATATCGCTGCACCCGATACTCCCATCTTAAACACGAACATAAGAAGTGCATTTCCAGCTACATTAAAAACATTGGATATAACTGATACAACCATAGGATATCTTGAATTACCACACGATCTGAATATCGCTGAGCCTGCACTAAACAACGCAAGAAATGGATAACTTAACGCTGTATACAGAAAGTATGTTACTGCATTTCTCATAACCTCAGGTTCCACCTTACCAACTGCAAATTCAAGAACATATGCCATTGATGGGTTTTCAAGACCTGAAAGTTTAACTCTGTCCATAACTCCAAGTGCCATTAATGTTATTAACATGTATATTATTAATGTTCCTATAAGTCCAGCTACTGTTGCCTTACCTACATCACTTTGTTTCTTAGCTCTTCCAGAAACAACTACAGCTCCTTCAATTCCTATGAAGCACCATAATGTTACTAACATAGTACCCTTTACCTGTGTTACAATTCCGCCTAAATCACTTGTACCCCAAAATTGGAAAGTAAATTTATCAAAATTAAACATAAATAATGAGATAACTATAAATAAGAATATTGGAACTAACTTAGCTATAGTAGTTATAAGATTTATAAGTGCTGCTCCACTTACCCCATTTAATATTAGTAATGTAAATGCCCAAAGTAATACTGATGCACCAATAATAGATGCTACGTTATTTCCTGCACCAAACATAGGTAGGAAATAACCTACTGCTCCAAATAGAAGTACTGAATAAGATACATTTCCTATCCATGCACTTAACCAATATCCCCAAGCTGAATTAAATCCTATGTATTCTCCAAACCCTGCTTTCGCATAACTATAAACACCACCTGTTAATTCAGGCTTTCTGTTAGCTAATGATTGGTAAACAAAAGCCAAAGCTATCATACCAATACCTGTTATAATCCATCCTATTATAACTGCTCCAGTACCAGCTCCCCTTGCCATATCTGATGGAAGATTGAAAGCTCCGCCACCAATCATAGAACCAACTATTAAGGCTGCTAATTGAGCAAATCCTAATTTTTTTGGTTCATTATGTTGCTCTGCCATATAACTTCACCCACTTTCATATTATTAAAAACAGGGCAGCATTTATAATACAATGAAAGGAAAATTCAGTTATTAAAATTAAATAATTTAAATGC
>OGGV01000701.1_pt1 | contig 19839 bp, 13 predicted proteins | sample 1571301 | NCBI WGS metagenome assembly OGGV01 (sample SAMEA2582072, study PRJEB24529) | metagenome | biome: Human gut stool | place: China | collected 2011
CATGATTATACAGAAGCGGCAGAACTTGTTTCTTTGATTGATGCACAGAGAAGTATGAGAATAATACGTGCACGAGCTGATGAATTTAACATAGATGCAAATAAGATTGGTGTTATGGGATTTTCAGCAGGAGGATACTTTGCGGCACTTTTATCTACAGCATTTGATAAAAATGTATATGACAAAAAAGACGATATTGACGAATTATCGGCAAGACCTGATTTTTGCATATGCGGTTATCCAGTGATAAGTTATGATAAAAGTATAGAAGCCGGACAGAGGTATTTTCCAAAAGAAGCGATAATTGCAAATGTGCGTTCATATGAGGAAAATATGTTGAAAAAATACAATCCGGAGGAGCTGGCATCACCGGAAATGCCACCGGTATTTGTATTTGAAACAGATGATGACAGGACAACACTGGCAGAAAACAGTATTGGATTTTACATGGCTGCCAGAAAAGCAGGAGTGCCTGCTGAGTTGCATATTTTCAGAGAAGGCGGACATGGTTTCGGTTGTGGAGATGATAATGGACAGACCGGAGAATGGAAACAGCTTTTTGTAAACTGGGCTAAAAGCTTGAATATAATTTAAGACAATAAACAGAGCGGGATATGGTTTATCAATTATATTCCGCTCTGTTGTTATGTGCATGAAGCACTGCATATAACACAGGGGATGCTTCTTATGGTTATGGCTTGGCAGCCAGAGCAGCCTCAGCTTTTGCGAGTTCTTCTTTTGAATATTTTGTTAATATTTGTTCTTTGCTTACTCCGAATTCGAGCATTGAAATGATTGACGATATTTTTTCTTGCTGTTTACCGGCCTGCAATCCTTCTTCTGCCCACTCGGCTTTGAGTTCCTGAAATGCTTTACACATCATATGATCAGTGCCTCCTTTTTCCTGTTCTTTATACAAATCTATAAGTTGTGGATTATCTGTAATTGCACTTACAAGTTCAATTATTTCTGTATCGACATTTTTATATTGATACAGTGATTGTAAGTTTTTATTATATATGTCTTTTGTAATATTAAATAAATTTTTTACATCTTTATTATAAAATGTATATTTATCAGAATCAAGTATCTGTATGAGATTTAACTTGTAGTCGGAAAAAAAGGGTTTTATGTTGTCGGGAACAGATGTCATCATGTCGGAAAGACATGTAGGACCGTCCCAATAGGATTCGCCATAATAAAGAACAACTGTTATTATGGGATGGAATCTGTCTGTTTTGTTGATTCCCGAAAGAAAGCTTTCAGATGTGTGACAAAGGTCATTATTTTGCTTATGACGATTTCTTATATCATTATATTCTTTTATGTACCCGAGGGTGTCATATGTCATTGTCCTAAGTGGCATGCCATAATGAATCTTATCCTGTATTTCCAGTCCGAGAATGTTATATTCAATGCCTTGCGACATCTTTTTTACAATGTCGCGGCTGCGTCGTATGGATTCGCGATAATTTTTAGAGTAAATTGCTGATGAAGATTCGGTATCCATTTCAATAAGATTACCGGGGGATAAAACTTGTTTTCCGTTAAAAACAGCGGCATTAAAAAGGTCGGCAAAATGTGCATTATCACGCCAGAATGATTTTAGAACAGTATCTTTATTATTAGAGATGGAAGTATTTAATTTTCTCATTAATCGCCTTTCTGTATAAAATAAAATATAAAAATCAAATTGTAAAAACATACAAACGACAGTATCTTAATTATGATACAACGAGCACAAGAGAGCTATAGGGAGTTTGCTCACTTTTGGAAAACAGCTAAGTGATTGAGTAATGAAAATGAGGTATATTAAAAATACTAACACTATATAAAAGGACTGTCAATAGCATTATATAAAATTATATTGCATTAAAATATAAAATGAGAATACAAAACTGATTCTACATAATATTTGCAATGATAAATTTTAAATTTATGACAATGAATTTTTCCTGTATTGCAGAGGACTCATACCGTTTATTTGTTTAAAAAGAGTGCAGAAATAATTGGAATTGCAAAAGCCAAGCTCGTTGGATATTTCCTGGATACTTTTTGGCGATTCGGTGAGCATTGTCTGTGCGATTTTGTTTTTGTATCTGTTGACGTAAGTTTTGTATGAACAGCCTGTTGCGTCGCGGAAACGCTTCATAAAATGAGATTCGGATAATCCTGCCTTTTTTGCAAGCTCGGAGACTGAAGGATTATTCATAAAATTCGTGTCTATATAAGAAAGAATATCCATTATTTCGGTGTCTGCCGTCGAAATGTGGATTTCGGACGTTTCTGCTACGGTACCGTATCGGTACATTATAAGTATGAGCTGTTCGAGCAGATTTTGCAGGGCGAATTCCGCAACGCTGTCGTAATTATCATATTCAATAAGCATCTGTTCATAAATATCTATAATCTTTGGCTTTATTTCGTCGGGAACAGATAAAGCAGTGTGCAGCATTAAATCGTTAAATTCGTTCTCGCCTATTATTTCTTTTATTCTTGTTGTTACCGAGCTGACAAAACGCACCGCATAAACCTCGTAATTCCTGTCCGATAAAGGAGATGATTTATGATATACGCCCATGCTGACAGGTGAGAGGTATCCGTCATGGACGAAAAAAGTACGCTCGGGAGTCGAGACCTGTCGGTCGCCTTTTACCAGATAACCTATTCCGTAATATTTTTCATATATGTCAAAAGAAGGCATGTAATTGGAAGCGGGTTTTGTTACATGCTCAACTCTGAACTTGTAGCCTTTTTTAAGAGGAATTGCCATAAAAATCTCCTTGTAAAATAATAGAAAATTGTAATAATTTAATCGGATTAATAATATAATGAATGTTTTTTATATAATTATATTATAAAATGTTATTAAAGAACAATGCAAGGAGAGAATAACATAAGATGAAGAATAAAAATATTTTTACAAAAATTTTTATAAAAAATTTTTCGCTGTTTTTTATTGAAATATTAAGTGCGTATATTGCAACAAAAGTATTGGTTTTGGGAAATACAAAAATATCGCAGGCGATAGACGCATTGTTTAATAATACAATTTCGGAGTATATCAATAAACAATTCTGGATATATGTTGCCGTTCTTGTTGCGGCGGGATTTATTTTTACATATATTCAGACATATGCGACAAAAGTATTTGCGGTAAATATGCAGACTGATTTCAGAAGAGAGGCGGGAAAGAAGCTGCCGGAGCTTCAGTTTAAATATTTTGATTCGCATTTATCGGCAAGGGTGCTTAATAATTTTATTGATGATGTGGCTAAAATTTCGGAATATTATTCTGAGCTTCTTCCTGATATAGTAAAAACAATAATAACAAGCGTGACGATTTTTATTACACTTATAAAAGTTGACCGGGTGACGGCACTTCTGCTTCTTGTTATTATACCCGTAATGGCGGTTATCACAAGTTTTACGGGAAATATGGTGTCAAAGCTTACGAGAAAACATACTGAATATAACGATGAAGTAAATGAACTCGCATATGATGCCATAAACGGTATCAGTGTTGTAAAAAGTTTTAATCTTGAAAATTATTTTAAAAATAAGATAAAAAATACGTTAAAAACAATATTAAAATTTGAATACAGAAGAAATGCAATTTCGTCAATAGGCTGGGCTACGGGAAGCCTTGTATCTACGGCACCTTATATTATTTTGAGTATATTTGCGTTACACAGAGTTTTGTCGGGAAATCTGACTGTGGGCGGGATGACATATTTCATACTTTTTATGGACAGGCTTTTGCAGCCTCTTGGCAATCTTCCCTATATGATTATTGATGCAAAAATTGATTTGGTTTCAAAAAACAGGCTAAAAGAGCTGATGAATTATCCTGTTGAAACAAATATGGAAAATTCCGAGGATAACACAGGAGATTTTTCTAAAAAATCCGATAACACCGGGAAGAACAGTAATATTGTAAACGCTGACAAAATCGGGAAGAACAATAATGCGGCAGTAGTATTTAAAGACGTTACATTTTCGTATGTTAAGGGAAATAATGTTTTAAAAAATTTCAATGTTAATATAGAAGCGGGAAAAAATGTTGCTTTTGTCGGTTTATCGGGCGGCGGAAAGAGCACGATTTTTAAGCTGATTTGCGGTTTGTATGAAGTAAACGGCGGTACAGTGGAGATTTTCGGAAAGAGAATCGGCGAAGAAAATATTGATTTAATAAGAAAAGATATAGCACTTGTTTCGCAGGATACTTATCTGTTTCCAGAGACGATTGCGTGGAATGTTGCCTGCGGAGACGAATCGGTAAGTATGGAACGTATTATCGAATGTTGCAAAAAAGCAAGAATTCACGATGATATTATGAAAATGCCTCAGGGTTACAATACCGATGCAGGGGAACGCGGAAATATGCTTTCGGGCGGACAGAAGCAGAGAATAGCGATTGCAAGGGCTTTGCTTAAAGATGCCAGGCTTATATTATTCGATGAGCCGACAGCGTCCGTGGATATTGAAAATGAAGAAAAAATAAAACAGGCAATAGAAGAAATTAAAGAAAATCATACAATAATTACGATAGCACACAGACTTAATACAATAGAAAATGCAGACTGCATATATCTTGTGGATAACGGTGTTATAGCCGAAAGCGGTACGCATGATGAATTGATAGCCGGAAACGGAATATATAAAAGGCTGTACGATACGAAAGATGAGGTGTCCTATGAATAATTTTAAAATATTAAAAGAGCTGATAAAAAGATTTCAGGGAGTCCGTGCAGTTCTTTATTTTGCGGAAATAATAGGAATGGGAGTAGCAGATGGAATTTCGGTGGTTCTTGTTTCAAGAATTATAGGTATAATTACGGACACTGCCGTGTCAAAAGGAAATTTACGCGACACCCAACTGGTAAAATATATAATTCTTACAATAATATTTAAAATTATTATACAGACATTGCTGGCTGTTTTGTATAACGACGAAGCAAAGCGGACAGGTGCGAATATGCGTAATACTGTATACGGAAAGGCACTGTCGCTTCCTATGGAATTCTATGACAATCATCATACGGGAGAATTTATGTCGAAACTTACATATGATACAAACATGGCATCTGGAGTGTTCGGTTCAAGAATAAGGCGTGTCATGATGCCTGTTATTATGGTTATTGTCTGCATAATACCTATGTTTGTTCTTTGCCCTCCTGTTACGGCGGGTCTGCTTGTTTTATGTATAATTTCGCTTACATTAAATTTTGTCATGATACCCGTGCTTGAAAAATACAGCCGCAAAATTTCAGATGCAAATAAAGAAATAAGCAAATCCGTAACAAATATGCTTCAGGGAATGGAAACAATAAGAATGTTTCCGCTTAAAAAAGTTATAAGCGATTCTTATAATAATGCCAATGAAAATTGTGGTAAAAACATGAAAATCCAGGGACGGACAGAGGCTTTGATTTCGGCACTGAGAGCGGCATTTGACCTTATAGGGGCATTGGTATTTCTTGCACTTGGAATATTATATACAACCAAAACAGGGGGAAAACTGGGAAATCTTATAAGCCTGTACTCAATATACGGAGCGTTTCAATATAATTTTCTGCTCATGGGCGTGTATATACCGAGTCTGTCAAGCTGGCTTGTAAATGCACAGCGTGTTCTCGAGTTTCTTGATACTCCGAACGAGAATTTTTACGTCGAAAATAAAGAAAATACAAAAAATAATATTTGTCAAAAAAACAGCAAAGCTTACCATACGGTAGAATTTAAAAATATAACATTCGGTTACGCGGGTAAAAATACAAATATATTTGAAGATTACAGTGCATTTTTTGACAGCGGAAAAAGTTATGCACTGGTGGGAGAATCAGGCCGCGGAAAGAGTACGCTTACAAAACTTCTGCTTGGATTTTATCAGCCAAAGAAAGGACGCATATTTATTGACGGAACTGACATAACGGAGCTCGGACTTGTAAATGTGCGTGATAAAATCGCATATATACCGCAGGAACCGTATTTATTTAACTGTTCAATTAAGGAAAATATAAGAATGGGAAAATTAAATGCTTCAGATGAAGAAATTTACAATGCGGCAAAACAGGCGGGGGCACATGATTTCATATCGGGGCTTGAAAACGGCTATGAAACGCCGGCGGGCGAACGAGGAAATACACTTTCGGGAGGTCAGAAGCAACGAATAGCAATAGCCAGAGCAATTCTCAAAGATGCACCTGTAATCATATTTGATGAGGCGACATCGGCACTTGACAATGAGACGGAAAAATATATAAACAAAACTGTTATGTCGGTGAAAAAGGATAAGCTTATCCTTATGATAGCACACCGCCCGTCTACGATAGAGACGGCAGATTGCAGATTTGAGGTGTAAAAGAGCTTACTGATATGTAATGTGGCTAAAAAGGTGGAATGTATATAAAAAAATACCGCTGTTTATGAAAAAACTTACTGTTTATTACAAGATGCTACAAAAAACTTGAATGTTTTGACTACAGGTGATATATTTAATACAAATATAGTGTGTCTATCGGAAAACAAAAGGTGTTTTAGAGTATGTAATCAGAAACAAGCGGAGGGGTCTTTATGAGCAAAAAAATAAAATACATAGTGGCAGCAGTATTGGCAGCAGTGGTATGTGCTGCGGTGATTTTTACAATTAACAGGAAGAAGTCAGGCATAAATATGAATGTAGGTGAATTGTCGGGTGATGAGCAGAATTATTGGAATCCTGATATTCACAGCATTTCAAAGGCGGAAAACGGATATTATTACCTGCATTATGACGGAAAGAACCTTTTAGTGAAATATTTTGACGGGTCATCAAAAAGGTCTGTTCCGGTATGTGCGAAAGCAGAGTGCAGTCATAATTCAAAAACGTGTAATGCGTGGCTGGATACCGATGAATATCTGAGTTCTCCGATTTATTATTACAAAAATAATATATATGTTGTACGTGTGGAAGGTGGAATGGCTAAACTTGTAAGTATTAAGGCTGACGGAAGCGACAGAAAAGATGTTGCCAATTTGTTTGCAAATGACAGGATAACGTCAATTTCTATGGTGTTTCATAACGGATATGTATATGCGTACGACCATATAGGTCATATAGGAAGCTCTGAAAGCGGTAAAGAGATAATTAAAAAAATAAATATTTCAGATGGAAGTTCACAGGATATAGTCGAATATGAGGGTGAAAACAGTGCTGTGATGGGAGCGAGAAGTTACGGAGATAAACTTTTTTACAAAATTTTTCAGTATTCCATAAATAAGCAGACATTAAAAGCCAATATGAATTTTCAGCTTTATTATTATGATTATACCGACGGTGAGAATAAAAAAGTTTCGGATATGAATATATGTGATTTCTGTGTCGATGCTGACAACGGAATGTTATATTATTTTGTTGTTGGAAAGGGATTGTATTCTCAGTCGCTTGACGGACAGAATAATAAACTCATATACAAGGCGTCCGAAAATATGGTATCTGCGGTAATGTCATATGATGGCAGATATATTTATATGAGTAACGGTGGAATGGGAAGTACGACGGATTTATCTAAGACCGTTGAACGTGAAATTCAAGTTGTTGATACGACGGGAAAACAGATAGATACAATTAAGCTTGGAAATGAAATAGAGAATTTATATTTCGGCGATGAAAAATATTTATTTGGGACAAAGAGTGATAAGCTTGTTTATATAGATAAGAGCAGTCTCGGAAACGGTGCGTGTGTTTGGGAAAATGCGGAGTAGAAACTTATTATGGAAGAGTTTAAGAGGGTTTTTGGCATAAAATTTATAATGGTATTTACAGTGACAATGCTGTTAAATATCGGTTTGTTTGTATACAGCAGTTCCGAGGGTAAAAGTATGTCCGATATAAGGCAGGAGACACATTACCGTCAATGGATAATCGGAGAACTGTCGGATATGCAGCCCGAGGAAGCTCTGGAAATTGCCAATATACAAAGTGATTCCGTAATAAAACGTAAATATGACGAATTGGAACCGGAGGAGCAGACTGTATATTCAAGGCAGTTAAACAAAATAAAAGAACAATTAGAATACATAGTAAAATATCCTGAAGATATAAAAAATATACAAAATAACGCAGATACCCTGAAGAGTTTTTCGATATTTGCAGATAAAAAGTCATTTACATATAACAATATTCAAAAGACGGCAAAGGATTTCAAACGGGTAGAGGGCGTACAGGTTTATCTTACCGATAATAAAGCAGTAGACAGTTTTGTTACATATTATTATATCTATTATCTGTCATTGATACTTAATGTGTTTGTCCTGTATGAACTTTTCGGCGAACGGGAAAACGGAATGTGGTGCATTGTTCATACATCAAAAAGCGGCAGGGCAAAACTTGCGTTTAACAGGACAATGATTATTACAGCTTCTGCATTTATAATTACGGGAGTTTTGTTTTTTACAACATTTTTGACATCGTTTATATTATACAAAACGGCGTCAATTAATGCACCGATTCAGAATATTGAAAGCTTTTCGAGATTTTCATTGCCGATGAGTCAGCTTGAATATATAATATATGATTTTTTATATAGTTTTTGTGCAGTGCTTACGCTGACAGCGATTGTATGGATGGCATTTGTTTTTATAAGGCACCGCAATATAGCGGTTACGGTAATTGCGGTATTTATGGGTGTGGAAATGTTTTTGTATCAAAAAATACAGTCACAGAGCGTATATGGCATTTTTAAGCAGATTAATCTTATAAGACTGTTAAAGGTTAATGATATAATAAGCACGTATGCCAATCGCGGCAAAGGAACATTTGTGGTTTCCGAATCAAATATAATGCTGACAGTTACGACGGTGCTTTTTATTGCCGCATGTGCGGGAGGAATTCTTGGAACCGTATATATGAGACCGGAACAGAAAAAATCAGTGCTTGCAAGAATTGCGGATAAAATATGGGAAATGTATCAGCATTTATTGTCGGGATTTTCGATTACGGCAAAGGAATTCCATAAACTGCTTATAACAGGCAGAGGATTGATTGTTATAGGCGTGCTGGCGATTTTGGCGGTTTATTTTGTGAGATACGGACAAATGACATTTTCTGACAGCGCAAAAGAACTTGATAATATCTATATTACCAATGGCGGAAAAGAATATCATTATATAACCGATATGGTTAATGAAAGATTAAATGATTATCAGAGTGCGGTTAAAGATGCACAAGATTGTATGGTCCGTTACAATGCAGGAGAAGCAACGCTTGAGGAGGTTACAGAGAGCTCATCAACAGTTTCGTTATATGCGGTTAAACTTGGCAGGGTATCAGAATACATGAAAAAACAGGAGTATTTGCAGGAAATTAACGAAAAATACGGAGTAGACGGCTACATGATTTCGGACAGGGGCTATGAGGAGATTTTTGGAAAATATTCGATTATAAGGGAGACTGTACTGTTTTTGGCACTTGCTGCCGCAATAATTCTTATAGTTGCTGAAAATATTGTGCTTGAATACAGAACGGGAATGAATTATATAATAAATGCCTCAAGGCGTGGAAGATGCTGGATACAGATACACAGAGTTTTAACGGGTGTTATGCTTACAATAATTCTGTTTTGCTTTATATACGGCATGGATATGTATGCTATGTATACAATGTATGGTATGCCGTACCTTGAAGCTCCGCTTATGAGTCTTACTTTCATGGAGGGGTGTAATCCGTCTTTTACAATAGGGCAATGGATTATAATTCGTCTTGTAAAAAGATTTGTTGTGATTCTTGAAATATATATTGCCACATATGCCATAACAAATGTTGTTATGCGGAAGGTGACAGGCAGAAAGTAACATGTCATGAATTATTCTTGCCAATATACAAATCGGGGAGTATAATTAATTAAGAAAAAATTAATAAAATGTTAATAAACAAAGGAGCAAAACAAAATGAAAAGACGATGTATGGGGATTTTTCTTGTTCTGTGTATGACATTAAGCTTGTTGCCAGCAACGGCTTCTGCCACAGAAAACGGCGTTGCGATTAACGAAACAAATTTTCCGGACGCCTTGTTCAGGGAGAAAGTTGCGGAATATGATAAAAATAACGATGGCGTTTTAAGTGACACAGAAATATCAAATATTAGGAGTATTTCAATAAACGGGGACTCATCGAAAGGCGGAGATGTAACTGACCTGAAAGGAATTGAGTATTTTACTTCATTGACAAGGCTTCAATGCGGTCATAATAAAATTTCAAAGCTTGATGTTAGTAAAAATACAGCATTGACAGAGCTTTACTGCCCAAATAACGAGCTTACGGAATTGGATTTGGGTAACAATACAGCTCTTGGTCAACTTACCGTAACAAATAACCAACTGAAAGAATTGGATATAAGTAAAGATACAGCTCTTACTTATCTTGCTTGTGCAAACAATCAATTAAAGGAATTGAATGTAAGCAAAAACACAGCCCTTACAGAACTTAGCTGTTCGTATAATCAACTGACAGAGTTGAATGTAAATAACAATACAGCTCTTACAAGGATTGACTGCGGAAGTAATCAGTTGTCTGAATTAGATGTAAGTAAAAACACAGCACTTACTTATCTTAGCTGCGGAAGCAATGAAGGCAACAAACTTACAAAACTTGATGTAAGCAATAACACAGAGCTTACGTATCTTGAGTTTTGGCACAATGAGATTACATCTATAGATTTAAGTAAAAATACGGCATTAAAAAATCTTTCTTGTTATAAAAACAAATTGACAGAATTAGATTTAAGTAAAAATACAGCTCTTACTAATCTTTTGTGTGGTGATAATGAATTAACTTCATTGGATTTAAGTAAAAATACGGCGTTAAAAAGCGTTGAGTGTTTTTCCAATAAGTTGACAGCATTGGATTTGAGCAATAATACAAACCTTGAGGTGCTTCGCTGTAACGATAATAAGCTTACATCGTTAGATTTAAGTAATAATACTTTAATAAATGGTTTTAGCGGTAAGTATAATATTTATAATATTACAGCCGATTCTGACCGTAGAATCAATCTTTCTGATTTGCCGGGAAGCTTTGATGTGAGCAAAGCAAGCAACTGGAAAGGCGGAACGGTAAGCGGTAATGTATTAACCGTTAATGAAAATGCAAAATTTGTTACTTATACTTATGACTGCGGCAGCGGTCAGTCAGTTGATTTTAATTTGAGGGTAACAGTTGATGAAGCTCCTGCTCATACACATACATACGGTGAGTGGAACAATGACGAAACAAATCACTGGCATGAATGTAGTGATGCTTCATGTACTGATAAGAGCGGAAGTGTAAAAGATTTGGCAGAGCATACTTTTGAATGGAAAGGTAAAAATAAGTCTTAATACTTTTAACATAATAGTTTTTAAGTAGAGTGTTAGGTTTGCGGTTACAAACGCAATGAGAATACTGTAATTGAGAAAATTGAGAAAATTCCTGCTGACATCTCGAATAATACTCCTGCTCCTGTACAGACAGTTCCGGAAACAGGTGACAACAGCAATCTTATATTCTGGCTTGCTGTTATGTTTATAAGTGCCGGTTCACTTGTCGGTGCAACAGTTGTTTGCAAAGAGAAAATGTATTAAAACCCTAAAAGTTTAGAACAAAAAGTTAAGGCACAGCCGACAGAAGTTTTTCTGTAAGCTGTGCCTTTGTTTTCAATGAATTAATATATTTAATTTCAATGATTAATAATACATAGACATGTCACCTGATGTATTAATGAAAGCAAAAACATAAAATACGATTGTTAAGATTCCGAGGATAAGACCTACCAGAAGAGCAATCTTACATCTTTTGAGCTGTTTTTCATAATCATCGAAGTTTCCGATTTTGAAAGCGTTGTTACCCATGATAATAAATATTATTCCGATTACACCACATATTTTATTTAAAAATACGGCACACAATATACTCAGAGTAAGCCATGTGCCAAAAGATGGTGCATTCTGGCTTGATGGATATGGCGGACGGTTATATCCGTTATTATATTGATTATATCCGTTGTTATATTGATTATATCCGTTGTTATATTGGTTTCCGTACTGATTATTATAGTTATTATAGCCATTGTTTCTATAACCATTATTGTAACCATTGTTGTTGCCGTAGCCGTTATTATAGCCGTTGTTACTACCATAGCTGTTATAGCCATTATTGTAACCGGAATTGCCATTGTTGTTATAATAATTATTATATCCGTTGCCATAATTGTTGTTATTGGAATTATTGCTGCCGGAATTGTTATTGTAATAATTGTTGTCAGAAGAATTATTGCCGTCAGAATTATCGGATGTTGAACTATTGTTTGAATAGTCATCTGATGGTCTGTAATTGGCATCATATGTATCATTATAGCTGCCGTAAGTTCCGTTGCCGGAAGTATTATTACTATTATTCTGATTATTATTCTGGTTGTTGCCTGAATTATCATTAAAAGGATCTGGTGTATAGTTATCCATGAAACTCCTCCATTTCTGTATGATTCATACTATACTTAGAGTATAATAAATATAAGCTGTTACGTCAAGTTAAAATTTATTACTAAAAAGTAAAATAAAAATAGCATTTGCATGTAAATTGTTAAAACAAATAAAAAAATAAGTTTGTAAATTTTATAATTGCATGATATATTCATAATAACATTAATATGTTGATGACATAAAATGTCGAAAATACAGGAGTAAAAATTATGCCTAATATACTAATTGTAGAGGATGATATAAATATTAATAACCTTCTTTGCGAGGTACTTAGGAAGGCAGGTTATATGTGTGAACAGGCATTTTCAGGAACGGAGGCAAAGCTGCTTCTGGATATAAAAGAAAAGGCTTATACGCTTGTACTGCTTGACTTAATGCTTCCGGGTGCAAGTGGTGAGGAGGTTTTAAAAGAGATAAGAAAACATGGAAGGCTTCCGGTGATTGTGCTGACTGCAAAGGATAGTATAGATGATAAAATCGGAGTGCTGACAGATGGAGCAGATGATTATATAACAAAGCCATTTGAGATTAGAGAGGTACTGGCACGTATTCAGGTGCAGCTTCGTCATATAGAGGCAGAAACAAAAAGTGAGGCAGAAACAAAAAGTGAAGCGGAGGCAGAAACAGAAGTAAAAACAAAGGCTGGTATACAAAAAGGACAAGGCAGTGGAAGACTTGAGTTCAGGGATATGGTGCTTACACGCTCTACCTTTGAGGTAAGTATCGGTGGCAGGGTGCTTCCTAAGATTACAAAACAGGAATTTGCAATACTGGAATTGCTGCTTAAAAACCCGAAGCAGGTGTTTAGCAAGGAGGATATATTCGAATATGCGTGGGATGAGCCATATATGGGTGAAACAAAGACACTGGATGTGCATATAAGCAATATCAGGAAGAAAATAAAGACCATTACACCTGATGAATATATAGAAACAATATGGGGGATTGGATATCGCCTGCATGAATAATTTACTCTTTTTTTACTATTTATTTGCGATTGATTAGGATTTATTTTTTATGATAAGAGCAGATAGGTGATTGCGGAATGTATTAACCAGAATTTATGTGGTTGTAAGAGTTTCGCAAACACCCGGATAAGAGCATTTAGGAAAAGGAGAAGAAGGCTTTGAGTGAATTATTATTGCAGACAAGAAATCTGACTAAGCAGTATGGCAGACACAGGGCGGTTGATGATGTAAATATGCACATTAAAAAGGGTGCGATATATGGCTTTATTGGAAGAAACGGAGCCGGTAAAACGACCTGTCTTAAGATGATTAGCGGACTGTCAACACCGTCTTATGGCGAAATAGAAATGTTTGGGTATAAGGGAAAGGACTTACAAAAGGTACGTTCAAGAGTAGGGTGTCTTATAGAAGCTCCCGGACTTTATGGCAATATGTCAGCATTTGACAATCTGAACATTAAATGTAAGCTTACAGGAATTAAGAAAAAAGGATATATAGAAGAGCTGTTAAAAACAGTAGGTCTTGATGCTGTAGGAGAAAAGAAAACAAAGCATTATTCGCTTGGAATGAAGCAGCGCTTAGGAATTGCTCTTGCACTTGTGGGCGAGCCTGACCTGCTTATTCTTGATGAGCCGATTAATGGACTTGATCCGCAGGGAATAGTGGAGGTGCGTGAAACCATCCAGAAGCTTGCTAAGGAGCGAGGTATGACAATATGTATTTCAAGTCATATTCTGGAGGAATTATCAAAGATTGCTACAGATTATGGCATTATTCATAATGGATGCCTTGTGCAGGAGCTTACAAGAGAAGAGCTTATGAAAAAATGCAGTGAGCGTATAGAGCTTACACTTGATAATCCTAAGCAGGCTATTTCTGTGCTTGATGATATGGGCTTTAGCAGCTATCAGGTTATAGATAAAGAACATATTCATATATTTGAAAGACTGGGAGAAAGTGCCAGGCTGAATATGGAGCTTGCAAAGGCGGGAATTCCAGTTAAGGGAATATCTATTACAAGTGAAGAACTTGAGAATTATTTCTTAAGGCTTACAGGGGGTGACAATCGTGCTTAATATGATAAAGATGGATGTATACAGAATGTTTCGTACAAAGAGTATGTATGTAATATGGATTATATTGATGGCATCAGCACTGCTTACCTCATTTCTTTCAAAAATAGATTATGATGCAGTTAATAAAGAGTGGGAGCAACAGCAGGCAGTGGAAAGACAGGCAGATACTGATGGTCAGACAGTTGATGTGGTAAATGCACAAGACATAGAGGAACAACAGGCAGATGACAGCAACAAGGAACAGCTTTCGCAGCAGAATACAGATAATGTCAATCTTGGTATGAGCGTGGAATTACCTACGGAGCCAGGGAAGAAGGTTACGGTAATGGATGTTTTCTTTTCTAATGCACAGGGAAAATTTTATGCACTTTTTCTTGTAATATTTGCGGTTATGTTTGCAACAGCAGATATTAAGAGCGGTTATATTAAGAATATTGGTGGACAGGTGTCACAAAGGGGGATGCTTATTGTTTCAAGGGCAGTTGCGCTTGCCTTATTTACAGCAATTACCTTTGCAGGGATATTTGTATTCCAGGCAGCAGCGAATATGCTTGCGTTTAAATGTGTGGTGTGGGGTAACTGGAAGGAGATTATACCTTATTTCTTAACGGAACTTACGCTTCATTATGCATTTGTGTTAATATGTATGGCGATAGCAGTTATAATTAAGAACAATGTCATAAGCATGACCTTATCGGTATGTCTTACTATGAATATAATGAGCATTGTGTATGCCTTTATAGATTATGTAGTTAACAGGAGTGGCCATCATAACTTTAGCATTTATAAGTATACAGTAACTGGAAGGATGGCAATGCTTCCTATGAATGCAGGCAGGGAGGATATTATTAGTTCAATGTGTGTGGCAGCCACATTTATTATTATAATGCTGTCATTAAGCAGTTATATTTTTCAGAAAAGGGATATTTAGAGAATGAGGATTATTATTGGAATATTAGCAGTAATAATTATTATACAGGCATTTATTATGTGGAAATACCAGCGGCAGATTAAGGACATCTGCCGCCAGTTGTCGTTTCTTATGGAACACGATAGTAACAAGCTGATTCAACGCGAAATAGATATGGGAGGAATAGGTGAGCTTTCAGATAAATTGAATGAACTGCTTGACTTGCGTAAAAAAGAAAGAAACGAGTACAGAAAAAAAGAAGAGCTGATTGCAGATACATATACTAATCTTTCACACGATATAAGGACACCGCTTACATCGCTGGATGGGTATTTCCAGCTTATAGAGGAATGTGACAATATAGATGACCAGAGGAGATATCTTGATATAATCAGAGAAAGGCTTAACAGCCTCAATGAAATGCTGGAGGAGCTTTTTACATTCACTAAGCTGAAAAATGATTCGTATAAGCTGGAGCTTACGGATTGTTGTATGAACAGAATATTAAAAGAAGCTGTCTTTTCTTATTATGATGAATGGAAAAAGCAGGGCATCTGCCCAGAGATTAGTATTACTGAGGAAATGCTGTATATATCAGGTAATAAGCAGGGCTTAAGGAGAGTTATACAGAATGTCATAAAAAATGGTCTTGATCATGGGGAAAAGAATATAAGTATCAAGCTTGCCCGTGAGGATAATCATGCCTTGCTTAAAATCAGCAATTATACGGAACATCCTGAAAATATTGACTTAAGCCATGTGTTTGAACGTTTTTATAAAGCAGATGTGGCAAGAGGCAGAGCCTCAACCGGACTGGGTTTATCTATTGCAAAAGAGCTTGTGGAGCGTATGAATGGAGATATAAGTGCAAGAATACAGGAAAATGATTTCATTATTGAGATAAAAGTTTTGCTTGTGGTATAATATGCATGAAAAATTAATAAAAATATCCCACTATATATTGACAAAAAAATAACAAAGTGATATAAAATGCAGAAGAAAAAGAAACAGGGGCTGTTACGGAGAAATTATATATAGAATATGCTGCTTCGTTTAATGAATGGGGAATAACTACGGATTCAATAATAAAGGGAGACATGCGTATGAAAAATATAAAAGAAATAGGGGATTTTTTTATAAATCTGAATGAATATGTATATGCAACAGATTTAGAAACCAATGAGATTGTATATATGAATCATAAAGCATTGAAAGCGTATGGCTTAGAATCAATAGAGGATATAAAAGGCCGGAAGTGTTATGAGGTATTACAAAAAGCTTCTGTTAAATGTGGTATGTGCAATAACAGCAGACTTTTACCAGGAGCCTTTGAGGAATGGCGTTATTATAATCCTGTATTAGATAAATATATGATAATAAAGGATACACTGATAGAGGGTGAAGGAAACAGAAAGTACAGGTTGGAAATAGGCATAGATATAAGTGAGGAGCTTGCACAGGATAAGCTTATCCAGAAGTACAGAGAAACTGAGGTACTTGTGAATGAAGGACTAAGAGTAGCACTTGCAGCAGATACACCTGATGAAACAATAAATATACTTCTTGGCTATATAGGTAAAGCACTTAATGGAGAAAGAACCTATATATTTGAAAAAAATATATATGGAAGAGATGATAATACATATGAGTGGACGGCAGAGGGAGTAAGTCCAGAGAAGGATAATCTTCATAATCTGTCTCCGGAGGTGTGTGCTAACTGGTATAAGTGCTTTGAAAATGGCAGAAATATCGTGATTAAGGATCTTGAAGAAATAAAAGAGAGTGATCCACTTCAATATGATAATTTAAAAAGACAGGGTATTCATTCAATAATTGTAATTCCTATATATAACGAAGGAAATATTGTTGCATTTATGGGAATAGACAATCCGCCACAGCTTATACTTGAATATGCCTTAAGTATACTTGAGATTATGAGTGCTTTTATTATATCGTGTATAAAGCGCAGGAATACGATCAGAAAGCTTGAGAATATGAGCTATAAGGACGCCCTGACCAATATAGGAAACCGTTTTGCAATGAGTGCCTGTGTAGATAATATAGATGAAAAACAGAGCATAGGTGTTGTTTACTGTGATGTTACAGGACTTAAATATGTGAACGATACGATGGGACATGAGGCTGGTGACAGACTTCTTCTAAATGCGTGTGGATGTCTTACGGATGTGTTTGGAGAAGATAAGGTGTTCCGTATAGGCGGTGATGAATTCCTTGTAATATGCACGCAGATAGATGAGAATACATTAATAAAGCGTATAACAGAGTTAAAAGAACTAATGAATGAGCGTTCTGTGAATATGGCAGCCGGTATTATCTGGAGTGAGAATGTAATAACAGGCTTTGATGAAATGCTGCGTGAATCTGAGGAACGGATGTATGCTGATAAAGCACAATATTATAAGGAAAAAGAAATTGAACGCAGAAAAGGACGTGTATAGCAGGGCTAAAGGAATGCAGCATATAACACAATAACAGGCAATTTTGTGATAAATTATAATAAATAATACAGCTTAATTATTGACATTTTAAGATCAATTATATACAATCACATTATCTGCGATGACGAAGACAGTAGATTATGAAAGAAAGCTATAGCGAGCCGGGAGGGTGAAAGCCGGTGTGAGTAGGTCATAGTTGAATATCACTTCCAAGCATCCTTGCAGAACTTTGTAGGATAATATTATGGGTAACATTACGGATAGTATTATATTACGGAAAGTAAGTAAGGACGGTAATCCCACCGTTACAAGGGACGCATATGATGGTATGTCGTAATTGATATAGGTTAAGTTAATTCAGCCCCTGTCGTATTACGGCAGGGGCTTTTTTGCGTGTGTAACGACATTTGTTACAGCACCAATAAAGCAAGCTAACATCGTTACGATTAAGTAAATGATTTGAAAGGAGTAACACAATGGTATACGAGAAAGTTTCATCAGATATGAATTTCGTAGACAGAGAAAAAAATGTTGAGAAATTCTGGGAAGAAAATCACATCTTTGAAAAGAGTATGGAAAACCGTAAAGAAGGTGAAACTTACACCTTTTATGACGGACCGCCAACAGCTAACGGCAAACCGCATATCGGACATGTTCTGACCCGTGTTATCAAAGATATGATTCCGAGATATCAGACCATGAAAGGCAAAATGGTTCCGCGTAAAGCCGGATGGGATACGCACGGACTGCCTGTGGAACTAAGTGTAGAAAAGGCATTAGGTATCACAAAAGAAGATATTGGTAAGAAAATCTCTGTTGCCGACTACAATGCGGCTTGTCGGAAAGACGTGATGAAATATACCAAGGAGTGGGAAGACCTGACTCATCGGATGGGATATTGGGTAGATATGAAGCATCCTTATATCACGTATGATAATCGCTATATTGAGACATTATGGTGGCTATTGAAGCAATTGCATAAAAAAGGATTGTTGTATAAAGGATATACGATTCAACCGTATTCACCGGCTGCAGGAACAGGATTGAGCTCACATGAGTTGAATCAACCGGGCTGTTATCGGGACGTAAAAGATACAACGGCCGTTGCCCAATTTAAAATGAAGAATCCTAAACCGGAAATGACGGAATGGGGAACTCCTTATTTTATCGCTTGGACAACTACTCCGTGGACGTTGCCTTCAAATACGGCACTCTGCGTAGGACCCAAAATAGACTATGTGGCTGTACAGTCTTACAACGCTTATACCGGAGAACCTATAACAGTGGTTCTGGCAAAAGCTTTATTGAATGTACACTTCAATGCAAAAGCTGCTGATCTGAAATTGGAGGACTACAAAGCCGGAGATAAACTTGTACCGTTTAAAGTGATTGCCGAATACAAAGGCACGGATCTTGTCGGTATGGAATATGAGCAGTTGATCCCTTGGGTGAAACCGGTTGAGGTATCCGAAGATGGCAACTGGAAGCCTAGTGATAAGGCTTTCCGTGTGATACCGGGTGATTATGTAACGACAGAAGACGGTACAGGTATCGTTCACATTGCACCTACATTTGGTGCGGATGATGCGAATGTGGCACGTGCTGCAGGAATCCCGTCATTGTTCATGATTAATAAGAAAGGCGAAACTCGTCCGATGGTGGATCTGACTGGTAAATTCTATCTGTTGAATGAGCTGGATGAGAATTTCGTAAAGGAATGTGTTGATGTAGATAAATACAAAGAATATCAGGGCGCATGGGTGAAAAATGCTTATGATCCTCAATTTATGGTGGATGGTAAATACGATGAGAAAGCTGCGCAAGCTGCCGAATCTTTGGATCTTGTCATTGCCATGATGATGAAAGCAGACAACAAGGCTTTCAAGATAGAAAAGCATGTCCACAATTATCCGCACTGCTGGCGTACA
>OGGV01000719.1_pt1 | contig 19548 bp, 19 predicted proteins | sample 1571301 | NCBI WGS metagenome assembly OGGV01 (sample SAMEA2582072, study PRJEB24529) | metagenome | biome: Human gut stool | place: China | collected 2011
GAATTTCATGATATAAACCATTAAATTCTTTAACCTTCTCCATTGTCATAATATCTTTAGGTTGTTCAACCACACATATTATATCTTTTTCTCTATTAGGATTTGAACATATTGCACATGGATCTGTATCTGTGAAGTTACCACACACAGAACAATATTTAATAGTTCCTCTTGCTTTTACTAAGGCATTTGCAAATTCCTCTACCTCATCCTTTGGCAAATTTAAAATATGTAAAGTTAACCTTTGAGCTGATTTTTTTCCTATACTAGGTAACTTAGCAAACTCTTCAATTAACTTTTCTATAGCTACTGGATAAAATTCCATCCTTTTTCCTCCTATTATTTAAACTAAATTCTCTCTATTTATAAAAAACTCCGCTGAGAAATTTCAGCAGAGTTTTCAAATTTAATAAGTATTTCTATTAGAATAATCCTGGCATTCCCATTCCACCAGTTAATTTACCCATCTTTTCTGAAGTTTCTTCAGAAGCTTTTTCTAAAGCTTGCTTAACAGCTGAGAAAACTAGATCTTCTAACATTTCAACATCATCTGGATCTACAACTTCTTCTTTTATATTTATAGCTAAAACTTCTTTTTTACCATTTACCTTAACTACAACAGCACCGCCTCCAACTGAAGCTTCAAATTCTTTGCTTTCAAGTTCTTTTTGTGCTTGTTCCATATCTCTTTGAAGCTTTTGTGCTTGCTTCATTAAATTGTTCATGTTTGCTCCCCCAAAACCTCCTGGGAATCCACCTCTTGCCATAAAATGACCTCCTTAAAACAAATAAATCTATTTTCTATTATATAGTATTTTTCTCATATTTACTAGAATAAAGTAATTACATATATTTATTCATCTATAAAATCAATAAAATCCTCACCAAGTTTTTCTCTTAAGATATCTTCTGTGCTTTTTCCAATTTTATTACCTTCTTCAACCACAAAATTTACCTTAATATTTTCCTTTAAAATTTCTGAAAAAACTTCATTTATAATAGGCGTATTTTTACTTTCGCTTAATCTATCTCTTCCAAATTTATATTGTTGTTCAAATTCAACAGTAACTATTCCATTTGAACATGATACTGGTCTTCCAGTTTGAAGTAAAGAACCAATAACCATTGCTCTTCTCGCCTTAAACCCTTCTAATATATCTCTCCAAGCTTTTTGAACATCATTTATAGTAATTTTTGAATCTGAATTTCCAGTAATATAAGAGTCTTCATTTTGGTTTATATTACTTTCTTGCTTTGATATAACTATATCTTTTTTCTTTACATCTTTACTATTATTTTCTTGAGGCACTACTGTAGAAACCTTTATGCTTCCATTTCTTAAGCTTTCTTCTAGCTTATTTAATCTTGTTAACATAACTTCACTAGATGTATCATATTCTATTTTACACATTTTAATTATAGCTAATTCACAATATAATCTTGCTTGTTTACTTAACTTAGCATTATTTTCTGCTTCTTGAAGTATTCTTATACATCTCATTATTTCCTCAGCTCTTAATCTAGAACTTTGCTCTTTGATTAATTCTATATTTTCTTCAGACATATCTAAAACTTCTTCTGGATTATGAGTTACTTTTGCCATAAGTAAATTTCTATAATGTGAAATTAAATCTTTTATAAATAAATATATATCCTTCCCTGAATAAATAACATCTTCAATTACTTTAATACTTTTTTCTACATTTCTTTGAATTACTGCATTGGTTAAATTAAATAAATGCTCATTTGTAACTAGTCCTAACATACTAACTACAGTATTATAATCTACATTTCCATTTCCCATAGATATTGCTTGATCCAATATACTTAATGAATCTCTCATGGCTCCATCAGAAACTCTTGCAATTAAATTTAAACTTTTATCATCAGCTAACATATTTTGATCATCTATTATTTTTTTAAGTCTAGCTGTTATCTCACTATTATTTATTCTTTTAAAATCAAATCTTTGACATCTTGAAAGAATTGTAATAGGAAGCTTTTGAGGATCTGTAGTTGCTAAAATAAATATAACATTATTAGGAGGTTCCTCTAATGTCTTTAAAAATGCATTAACAGCCCCAGCTGATAACATATGTACTTCATCCATTATATATACTTTATATTTTGATTCTTGTGGTGGATATTTAACATCATCAATAATATCTCTAATCTTATCAACACCATTATTTGAAGCTGCATCTAATTCGGTAACATCTATTGCTAAACCTTCATTTATTTTTCTACACATTTCACATTCATTGCATGGCTCTCCCTCTTTTAAATTAAGGCAGTTTAAAGCTTTTGCAAAAACTTTTGCTGTAGAAGTTTTACCTGTTCCTCTTGTTCCACAAAAAAGATACGCATGAGCAATTCTGTTGTTTAATATTTGATTCTTTAAAGTTGTTGTAATATGCTCTTGCCCCACAACATCATTAAATGTTTTAGGTCTCCATTCTCTATATAAAGCTGTATATGTCAATACAATCACCTCTTTCCTTGTGGTATTTTCTATTAATTATTATAACCAAATTATATTAATAGTTAAATATTTTTCCCGTTTTCCAAATTCATGTTTTAGTTTTGTGTCTTTCTATAGAATATACCTATTTTTTATTATGCATATTCTTTGCATATTTTTGCAAAGCCTTAAATTATCTTTTAATTTCACAAACTCTTTAAAATTTCTATTCGTTATTTTTTTAACATTTTCTCACATATTCCTTGCATTATATTGTTATTTTTTTAACCTTTAGGCAAATAGAGGTTTTTCTCGACTTATTTCATTTTTATTTTTTTAATGTTTTATAGTAAAATAATATCCATATATATTTTTTATTTTTAGGAGGTATTCATATGAGTCTTTATGATAAAAAATACTTAAGTATAGTTGAAGACATATTAAACAATGGATATTATGATAACAATAGAACAGGTATGCCTACATATAAGCTACCACATCAAATAATGCAGTTTAATTTAGAAAAAGAATTTCCTATATTAACTACTAAATTTGTTGCATTTAAAACTGCAGTTAAGGAAATGCTTTGGATTTATAGAGATCAATCTAATGATGTTACTAAATTACAAGAACAAAATGTTCATATTTGGGATGAATGGGTTGATGAAAATAACACTATCGGTCGTGGATATGGTTATCAAATAGCTAAATTCAATCAAATCGATAAACTTATCGAAACATTAAAAACAAATCCTCAGGATAGAAGAATGCTTATGACTATGTGGAACATAGAAGATCTACCTCACATGACTTTACAACCATGTTGTTTTATGACTCTGTGGGATGTAACAGATGGTAAATTAAACTGTATGTTAATTCAACGTAGTGGAGATATTCCATTAGGTGTACCTTTTAATACGTCTCAATATGCCGTATTAGTTAATTTAATTGCACAAGTAACTGGTCTTAAACCAGGCTTATTTACTCATGTAATTAATAATGCTCACATATACGAAAACCAAGTAGAAGGAATGAAACTTCAGTTAACTAGAGCTAATGACGAATATGAAGCTCCAAAACTTTGGATTAATCCAGAAATAACTAACTTTTATGATTTTACAGCAGATGATATTAAATTAATTGATTATAAATATCATCCAGCAATCAAAATGGAGGTATCTGTTTAAATGCTATCAATCATAGTTGCTATTGCTGAAAATAATGTTATTGGAAAAGATAACAAACTTTTATGGCATGTTCCTGAAGATCTTAAAAGATTTAAATCTATAACTTCTGGAAATATAATAATAATGGGTAGAAAAACTTTTGAATCACTACCAGGGGTATTACCTAGTAGGAAGCATATAATAATAACAAGAGATGAAAATTATTCTGTGGATAACCCTAATGTAGAAGTTATCCACAACTTATCTCAAGTTATCAACACTTATAAAAATCCATCTAAACACGCATTTATAATAGGTGGAGGAGATATTTACAAACAAGTTATCCACATTGTGGATAAAATTTTCTTAACAAAAATTTATGAATCATTTGAAGGTGACACTACTTTTCCACAGATAGATTTTAATGAATTTAATATTGAATTTGAGTCTGAAGTTTATACTAGTGAAAAAAATAATTTAAAGTATCAATTTATAGATTTAACTAGAAAATAAAAAAGTCGGTATTGCCGACTTTTTATTTTAAGTATTAAATTTATCCTATACTTCCTCTTACTTTACCCATTCTAACAATCCATTCATTAAGAATTTTTAATTCTTCTGTTTTACTTTGAATTATATCATCCTCTAATCCTATTAAATGCATTATTATAGGTCTAGTCGTTTTTAATAACGTATGGTAAAATTCATTATCATTCATAAATTCATAATCTAATCCAAGATCTAGTATTTCATTTACATATTTCATGTCTTCTTTATACTCTTGCCTTGCACTTTCATCTATTATCTTTTTACTAACCCCTGAATTGGCAAATCTAGCTGCAAATCCTAAATCATCTCTTAACATAGGATAAAATTCAATTAATTTATTTATCCCTTGCTGACCAAACTTATCCTTAATTTCTTTAAGTCCTCTCCCCATCCCTAATAATTCTGGTGGCATTCCTAATGTATACATAGCACCTGTGAATGAAATAGCTCTTGGAACAGCATATTCTGTTGAATTATCTATATTTAATATTTCATCTTTTAACTTTTCATCAACTACTAAATTTGCTATATTATCAAGATTAGCAACTTCTCTATTATATTCTAGTCCAGTTTTAGCCTTAGTTAATCTATCCCTATTTTTAGGTATAAAATCAGATACAAATGAAACAGTGTTTATTATTTTCAAGAATGTAGTTAAATAATGCTTTGATAATATACCTATAAATTCCTTCATAAGCGCTATATCTTCCTCAGAAAATTTCCTAGGTTCATACATTCCCATTTTTTCCTTAAGTTCTTTAGCTGCCTTTTTAGTTTCACCTTGACCATGATCATATCTTAATGCTGATTGGAAAGTAAAAGTTTTTACTCCGGCATAAGTTTGTAATATCTTATCTATATTTTCACCAGTAAAATGACCTCTAAACGGTAATGAACCACATCCTAATATAGGTGCAATCTCTATTCCATGCTCTTCCCCCCATTTATAAGCTTTATCTATAGCCATTACTACTGATAATACCCCAGAAATAAGCCCATATGACATAGCTGTATCAGAACGAGCTATCATAAACCTTAAATATTCTATATTAAAATTTTTCTTTTTTGAAATTTCATAAAAATCATTCAGTATCTTATCAACATTAACTAGCGCAGGGACATCTTCAACTAACGGTATTATTCTTACACTATTTTCTTCAAATTTTACAGGATAATTTTTATTTCCTAACTCAATAACTGAATTTACCCTTTCCTGAAATTCTGCAATTTCTTCCCCTGTCTCTACCATAGGAACAACAACTTCTCTTATAGCTTGTATGCCTGTTAATTGATAAGCTTGTGCATTAGTTTCAACAATAGACATTATACTCATTAATTGTCTAAATACAGATTCCTTATTTGCATTTGGTATTCTTGGCGTTATTCTAACATCTTTACCAGGTATTATATTTTTGCTTATTAACCCAATAGCAATTTGCGATGTTTGATGATAAGGTGTTAATTTCCCCTCAAAATCTATCATAACCTCTTCTATTCCAAGTCCACCTTCATTCTGAGCTGTTAGTCCTTGTATTGCTTCCTCCGGCTCTTGCTGAATTGATATATACTGTTCTACATTATCAGGATGTTGTGTCATCATTGATGCTGGAAATTTTCTCATTTAAATAACCCCCTTAAAAATTTTGACTTTTACACTTCTATTATATTTCATTTAATAACATTTTTACAAGTGTTTTATTAAAAATTTGCAATTTTTACTCACACTAAATTTCATTTGGTTTTTATTTACTTTTTATATTTTTTAAAATTTCTATTTATTTTTATAAGAAAATTAAAAAAGGGCAGAAAAATAGGGATATTCCAAAAGGAATTTCCCTATTTTTCTGTCCTATTGTTTTTTGTCCTATATTGTTAATCCTATTGAAGAGTAACCGTAATTTAATAATAAAATTTAATTATAAAAAATGAAAAGTCATTTTCTATATTATCAATATTCATATTAATAAAAATTATTATAAACATTAAAAAAGCCTTTCTTTCTAAAAGAAAGGATAAAATTAAAACCGTACACCTCACTTCGACAGTAACCTCTAAGCGTTACCTATGTAGTTAACTCAAGCAAGATTTATCCATGTCACACGCAGGGGCTGCTTATCGCTGCTTTCTTCCGAACCTGACGAGGTTCACAGTCTTACGTCGCATGGGACCCGGCCATCAACACCACTTGCATAGGGCAGACCAAACAAATTAAAAGCCTCTGTGAGGAATTCAATCCTGCTATAGCGGATTGCAGGTTACAGGGCACCGCTAACTCCCCATCTAGTACGGCTATGGCGGAGAAAGTGGGATTTGAACCCACGATAGAGTTTCCCCTATACACGCGTTCCAGGCGTGCTCCTTCAACCACTCAGACATCTCTCCATATTGTACTTTATAAATAAAATTAAAATTATTTAATCTTATTTACTTTTGATACTTTTTCATTCTAACACAAATATTATTGTAGTTCAATAGAAAGATTTACTTTCACATTTCATCATAAATTTACAAAAATATTATTAAGTAAAATTTAAGAGACTAACATTAATATTTGTTAATCTCTTAAATTTACTCTTTTAATTTATATTTTTATTTTTTTGAAACTTAACTGCTACAAATATAATAATTGTTCCAATTATTATTCCTATTAAACTTACTATTTGAGCTGTTTTTAATCCAAAAAACATTAAGCTATCTGTTCTTAATCCTTCAATAAAAAACCTTCCTAAAGAATAAAGCACCATATAACTTCCTATTATAATTCCATGTTGCTCTTTCTTTTTATATAAAATAAATATTAATATTAAAAATACAACTAAATCCCATATAGATTCATATAAAAATGTTGGATGATAATAAGTTCCATTTATAAGCATTCTATTTTGTATAAACTGCGGAAACTTGCTTATAAATTGCTCTGTAACCGGACCTCCATGTGCTTCTTGATTCATGAAATTTCCCCATCTTCCAATTGCTTGAGCTAATATTATACCTGGCATTATTACATCAATATATTCAAAAAAATTAATTTTTTTAACTTTTGTAAATATATAAGCTGTTAATAATCCTCCTATTAATCCACCATGAATGGCCATTCCACCATTTCTTATATTTATTACATCTATAAAGGAATGATAATTTTTATATTCAAATGCAACATAATAAAGTCTTGCGCCAATTATTGCAAATGGAAAACTCCATAAAAATCCGTCCGTTATAATATCAAAATCTAACTCCTTTTTCTTTGCAAGAATATAAGATATAAAAAATGCAACTAATACCCCTCCTGCAATAATTATTCCATACCATCTTATAGGATAGCCAAATAATTCAAATGCTACTGGATTCATTCCTTATCCTCCCATCTTTCTATTAATTTCATTTGTCTTTTTTCATAAAAAAACTTACTTATTAAATCACTACATTCTTTATTATAGCACCAATTTATTGATGTGTGGCTATTAAAAATATCATAATCCAAAATATTTAAAATAGTTCCACATGCCCCCATATCTTTATTAAATGTTCCAATATATAGCTTTGAAATCCTGGATTGTCCTATTGCTGATGCACACATTGAACATGGCTCCATTGTTACATACATACTAGCTCCACTTAATCTCCAGTCTCCTAATATCCTACATGCTTCTTCAATTGCTAAGATTTCTGCATGTGATATTATAGATTTATTATTTTCCCTTAAATTATGTGCCTTAGCTATTACTACATTATCCTTTACTATTACAGCTCCTACAGGAACCTCTCCCTTTAAATACGCCTTCTTAGCTTCTTCTAAAGCAATATGCATATAATCATCCATTTAATAAATCTTCCTCCTACTTAAGCTAAAATTTAAGAGTTAAGAGTTATAGATAAAATTTCTTATCTTATTAACCCTTAACTCTTAATTATGTGTAAATTCTCACCTTTTTTATTCTATTTTTATCAACTTCTTCAACAACAAATCTTATATTGCCAATATTGACTTCTTCTTTATTTTCTGGAAATCTGCCTAACTCGCCTATTATTAATCCACCAATAGAATCAAATTCCTGTGATTCCATATTTACTCCAACTAAATCACTTATATCATCAAGTCTAGCGCTTCCATCCACTATATATTCATCTTCTTTTACAACTTCTATTTCTTTGTCATAATCATCATACTCATCTTCTATATCACCAAACACTTCTTCAATTAAATCTTCAATGGTTACTATACCAACAGTTCCACCATATTCATCTAAAACAACACTTAAATGATTTCGTGTTTTTTTCATTTCATTAAATAACTCTTTAATCTTTTTAAATTCAAATGTATAATAAGGCTCCCTCATATAATCTGAAACCTTAAATCCTTCTTTGTTTTGTCCAGCTATAATTAAATCCTTAACATATAAAACTCCTACTATATCATCAATAGTTTGATTGTATACTGGAATCCTAGAAAATTGTTCTTTCTTTATAACCTCCAAAACTTCTTCATAAGTTGCTTCAGAATCTACTGCTACAATATCAACTCTTTGAACCATAACATCTTTAGCTTGTGAATCAGCGAAATCAAAAACATTAAAAATCATTTCTTTTTCAACACCTTCAAGCACTCCTTCTTCTTCGCTAACTCCAACCATGGTTTTTAATTCTTCTTCTGTTATAAATGGCTCTGTAGCCTTTGGATCTCCACCCAACATTCTTATAAAAGCACCTGATATAAATGTAAATATACCAACAAAAGGCTTTAATACCTTAACTATAATATTAATAGGTTTACTTACCTTTAATGACACTTCTTCAGATTTTTGCTTTGCTATTGATTTTGGAGTTATTTCTCCAAAAATAAGTACTAATACAGTCATAACTGCAGTTGCTATTCCAACACCACTTGGTCCTACTAAAGATACAAATAATGTTGTTGCTAATGATGATGCTAAAATATTTACTATGTTATTACCTATTAATATGGCTCCTAACAATTTATTTGGATCTTCTGTTAGCTTTTCAACTAATTTAGCTCCCTTTACTCCATCCTCTACCATATGTCTTATCCTTATTTTGCTTAGCGCCATAAGTGCCGTTTCAGACATTGAAAAAAATCCAGACAATATAAGTAAAATTATAAGTATTATTATCTGCCACACTTGACTGGGTTCCAAAAAAATCACTCTCCTAGTAATTTAATAAAATATTTTAATATTTATTATACCATACGTTAATGCTATATGATATAATTTACCAATAAATAGGTATTAAATTTTACATTTTATTATTTTCTTATATTTAGTATTATAATCATATATTTAACATATTAATTTTGAGGTGATATCATGTATATTATTAATTTTATTAGAGGCTTTTTTATGTCCTTAGCTGATAGTGTACCTGGAGTTTCAGGGGGTACTATTGCATTTATTTTAGGATTCTATGATGATTTCATAGGCTCATTAAATTCTCTAATCTCTAAAAATAGTAAAGAAGATAAAAAACAAGCTATATTCTTCTTGATAAAATTAGGTATTGGATGGATAACTGGTATGGTTTTATCTGTATTAATATTATCTTCAATATTTGATTCACATATTTATAGCATAAGCTCTTTATTTACAGGATTTATAATAGTTGCAATTCCATTAATAATTAAGCAAGAAAACGATTCTTTAATTGGTAAATATAAAAATATTATTTTTACATTAATAGGTACATTAATAGTTGCATTAATTACTTACTTTAATCCATCTGGTACTAATGGTGGTATGAATCTTTCGTTAGAAAACTTAAGTATAGGCCTTGGAATTTTTATATTTGTTGCTGGAATGATTGCAATTTCTGCTATGGTTCTTCCAGGTATATCTGGTTCAACATTATTATTAATATTTGGACTTTACACTGGAATTATAAACTCAATAAAAGAAGTACTTCATCTTAATTTTTCTTATTTACCTGTATTAATAATATTTGGATTAGGTGTAATAACAGGAATTTTAAGTACAATTAAACTTATTAAGTTCTTATTAAGCAAATATAGATCTGCTATGATTTATTTAATATTAGGATTAATGCTTGGATCATTATATGCAGTATTTATGGGCCCTACAACTTTAGAAGTTCCTCAACCAGCAATGAATTTATCAAGCTTTAACTGGATATTCTTTATTATAGGTGGAGCATTAATTATAGCATTAGAAAAATTTAAAAATATTTTAGAAAAAAAATCTAAATAATATAAATAAAAATCGCTAAGAAATTAATTTTCTTAGCGATTTTTATTTATGGTACTCCCAACAGGAATCGAACCTGTATCTATCCCTTAGGAGGGGACTATTCTATCCATTAAACTATGAGAGCAAACCCTATAAATATATTTTATTACAACTATAATTATATGTCAATTTTTTCTACATATTAACCATTATACTTATAATCACCTAATACTCCCCACTCTTCTATACTATTATATTTTTCAATTTTAGATTTAAAATATACTATAACATGTGAATAATATAAAAATTTATTATTTTCAATCATAAGTCTATCACCATATACAATCGCTTTAAGTGCTAAGGGTAACTCCTCCCTAAAAATTTTATTTCTCAATATTACCTTAACAAGTGATTCTCCATTATCAACTTCTAGCTTAACTTTTAAATAATATTTATCATCTTTTTCCCAAGATGCAAAAACTTCATCTCTCATATTATAATTAATACTTTTATAATCATACGTTTTTCCTATTGTTAAAAATAAATTTGCAGTTTTATCACTATGGGTTAAAGTATATTTTCTTGGAGTTTCTAATAATTTTTTATTTATTTCTTGCCTATATATTACTTTTAATTTATTAGGATTAAATTTATACATTGTTATTTTCTCCATATAAAAATTCATTTTAAAATTAATATATTCATATATTAGTATTTAGTTTATTTTTTACCTTACAAATCCTACTATAACGCTATACTTTATAGTATACTTTAATTAATATTTAAAATTTGAGGAGTGACAAAGTTATGATTAGAACTATAATATGGTTCATATGGTTTGTTTTAAGCTTATTAATAAGTTTACCATTTTCACTTAGAGTAAAATACTTAATAAAGAAAAATAAGATAGAGGAAAGTGAAGCATTAATATATAAATGCACTAATATCTGGGCTAAATCCTTATTAAAATTAGCTGGTGTTAAAATTAATGTTCATGGCATTGAAAATATTCCTAAAGATAAAACTGTATTATTTGTAGGTAACCATCAAGGAAATTTCGATATCCCTATATATATGACCCAAATGCCTAGAGTTATAGGATTTATTTCAAAAATTGAAGTTGAAAAAATTCCTGTAGTAAAAACTTGGATGACTTTTATGCATTGTGTATTTATGGATAGAAGTAACTTAAGAAAATCTAGTGAATCAATTATTAAAGGTATTAAATTATTAAAGGACAACCATTCCTTAGTAATATTTCCTGAAGGAACTAGAAGTAAGGGTGGTCCTATAAAAGAATTTAAAGCAGGAAGCTTCAAATTAGCTACTAAATCTAAATCTCCAATAGTTCCTGTTACTATAGATGGATCATATAAAATTATGGAACATGGAAATGGTCCATGGATTAAACCTGCAATAGTAAATCTTTATATACATCCTGCTATTGAAACAGCATCTTTAAATAAAGAAGAACAAGAAGAATTACATAAGAAGGTTCAAGATATTATTTCATCTAAACTTTCTTAATATTTAAGATGAGCGCTTGCTCATCTTTTTTTATACAAAAAAATAGAGTACATAGGTAGATAAACTTCCCACATACTCCATGACACAATAACACAATATTTAAAATTTAAGTAATGACTATTTCCATTGCATATTTTGAACTATTTTTATCAAATTGTCAATTATATTTTTTTGGAATTTTTCATTTCCCCCTTAGAAAACATTTTCAATGCTACTTATCTTAAAAATAAACTAGTATTTCTAATTTTACAATAAATACTTAGTGCATTAATTATATTTTTGCTATATACTTAATAAAGTCGATTGATGAGAGATAATTATTTAAATAATTTGAAATAAATAAAAATATATGAAAAAGAGGATATTATATGACGAATTTAAAATTTACTGATTTAGGCTTAAAGGAGACTTTAGTAAAAGCCATTGACGACTTAGGTTTTATTACACCATCTCCAATTCAAGCTGAAGCAATTCCAGTTGCACTTGAAGGTATTGATATAATCGGTCAAGCACAAACTGGTACTGGTAAAACTGCTGCATTTGGTTTACCTTTAATCAATAACTTAACTGTAAAAAATGCAATTGGGTCAATAATTCTTGCTCCAACAAGAGAATTAGCTATACAAGTACATGATGAATTAGTAAAATTAACTAAGTACGAAAAATTAAATATAGTTGCTGTATATGGTGGTGCACCAATTCACATTCAAGCAAGAGATTTAAAAAAAGCTAACATTGTAGTAGGAACTCCAGGTAGAGTCTTAGACCATATTAGAAGAGGCAATTTACCTTTATCTTCTGTAGAATTTTTAGTTTTAGATGAAGCTGATGAAATGTTAAACATGGGATTCATTGATGATATGGAAGAAATAATGAAGAGCATTCCTGAAGAAAGACAAACTATGCTATTCTCAGCAACAATGCCACCACAAATAAAGAAATTATCTAAAAAATATTTAAAAGAAGATGCTAAACATGTTGCTATTGCAAGAAAAGAATTAACTGGTTCTACAATTACTCAAAATTATTTTGAAGTTAATGGTTCTCAAAGATTAGAAGCTCTTTGCAGATTAATAGATCTTGATAATCCATCTGCTGGTATTATCTTCTGCAGAACTAAAAAGGGCGTTGATGAATTAGTTGCTTCAATGCAAGCTAAAGGTTACATGGTTGAAGGAATGCATGGAGACATGTCTCAAATTCAAAGAATAAAAACTTTAAATAAGTTTAAAAATGGTTCTTTAAAATTCTTAGTTGCTACAGACGTTGCTGCTAGAGGAATTGACGTTGATGGTGTTACTCACGTATTTAACTATGAATTACCTCAAGATATTGAATCATATGTTCATAGAATTGGTAGAACTGGTAGAGCTGGACGTGAAGGAACTGCTTACAGCATAATAACTCCTAAAGAATTTGGATTCCTTAAGCAAATTAAAAATGTTACTAAGAGTAATATTGAAAGAAAGCAAGTACCTACAGTTCAAGAAATTTATAATGCTAAATTTAAAATAATGACAGAAGAAGTTTCTTCAATAATTGAAGCTGAAGATTATTCTAAATTTGTAGATATAGCAACAGAATTAACACAAACTCATGATTCTGTTAAGGTTATAGCTTCTTTACTTCAAAGCCAATTTAAAAATCAATTATCTTTTGATTATTCTTCTGACAAATTAGAATCACCTGCTAAGGTTAAGGGAGATGATGTTAGATTATTCTTCTCAGCTGGTAGAAGAGATGGCTTAACTATTAAAACATTAATTAGCTACATTAAGAATAATGCAAAAGTAGGAGCATCTCAAATAAGAGATATTGATATAATGGAGAACTTTGCATTTGTTAATGTTGATAACTCTATTCATAGACAAGTACTTGAAAAATGTACTGGTGGAAAAATTAATAAGAGAAGAGTTAATGTTGAAGTTTCTACTAATAACAAAAAGAAAAGCAGAAATAGAAATAGAAAATCTAAAAATAATTAATATAGCTTAATTTTAAGCTAATACATACCCCCTATAGACATTGTAATTATACATCTATAGGGGGATTTTTTATTTTTTAATCTTTAATTTAACACCTTCAAGAAGATATTCTAAATGACTAACATCATAATTCTCTCTTTTAATTAATTTCACTCTTTCTTCTGCTCTTTTAACAGTTTCTAAAGCAGTATTATAATCCTTTGCTTTAACTGCACTATTAGCATATTCTATTAAATAATCTATTTTTAAAACAACTTCTGCTAGTTCTTCTCTATCATCATTAACTAGTTCCATTAAAAGATTATACACCTTAGGAGATACCTTGTTTCTTGAATCCCTTAATAAACTATTATTTTTACTTGTTATTTTTGCCATTACTATTTTTCCTCCACTGTAATAAATTTATCGTTCATTATAGCATTACTTATATCTAATTAATATACTTTGAAAATATTGATGCAAAACCTTCAATACTCATTGGTGATATTCTAACTCTTTTTAATGTATGTAGTCCATCATTTATTGATGCAAAACCACCTTGTGTTGTAACTGCTGCTTTTATTCCTAATTCTTCTTCTATTTGAATAGTTTCATCATTATATTTTCCCACAGGATAACAAAGATAATTTCCATCAGAACCTATAACATTTCTTAAGTAATCTTGAGCTCTTTTTATGGATTCATAAGCATCTGTTTTAGATAAGTTATTTAATTCTAAATGATTAGCAGTATGATTTTCAATTGACATCCCTGCTTCTTGCATTTCTTTTAAATTATCAGATGACATATAATAACCATTATCTACTCCATCTGTAATTACAAAGAATGTAGCCTTTAATTTATGATTTTTTAAAGATGGAAAAGCACTAGTATAATTATTTGCATATCCATCATCAAATGTTATTACAACAGGCCTTTTAGGTACCTTTCCAGTTCTCATTGCTTCTAATGCTTCATCCATATTCATAGCTGTAAAATTATTTGCTTCAAGCCATGCCATTTGTTCCTCAAACATTGCTGGAGGTACTAATAAATTATTACTTGGATCTTCATCACTTATAGAATGATACATAAGAATTGGTATTTTTACTTCTTCTGGTGCTATGTTTATATAATCAATTTGAGATTGACTTTGTTCTTCTGTATTATTGTTAGTATTCTCTTTCTGCTCTTCAGTAGTTTCCTTATTTTCTGTTGCTTGTTCTTGATTTGTTTCATTTACATTTTCCTTTTTTAAAACTTGATTTTTTCCACAACCTATCATTCCAAAAGTTATCAACACTAAAAATGTAATTGCTATAAATTTCTTTTTCACTTTAATTTTCCTCCTTTAATTTTACTTTTCACTTATGTAAGTTTAACTTAAATGTTTAATTTTGTAAATAACTCTTTATTTTTAATTATCGCAATTAAATTAATTAAATATTTCATTTTTCTTATTTTTTAAATATTTTATTATCTAAAATATAAAATATTATATTTTGTATTTATTTTACATATATTTTAATTTTTTAACATATTATTATTATTTTTTCTTGAAATATTTATTTTAATTAATTTTTTAGCTATATTTTAAATTAAGTGATAATTTTACTTTCAAAAATTTAATGTTCAAAATATGATACTTAATTTTCAAAATTTTCTTTATTATATTAATAATATAAAAAATGATTTATAAAAATTAATATAATTCTTTTAAATATTTTATAATTAACTTAGTTTAAAAATTCTATATAAAAACAGATGGAGATACATTTTTTCACAAAAAATTTCATTTATATTTTTTTTCTTTTATTCTTTTTATTTTTACCACTTTTTTCCTCTTAATATATTATTTTTTTACTATTTTATTTATATTTTTGTATATTTATTTCCCTCTATTAATAATATTTAATAGAAAAAAGGGGATGTCGCATTAAGAATAAATACTACAATATATTGTGTATAAAATTTTTAGTGCGACAGCCCCTTTTTCAATATTTAAATTTCTTCTTTTAATATTTTATTTAACTTATTTTGAACTAACCATAATTTTTTTTGTTTTCTATTAAATGCAACCATTTTATTTTTATTATTTTTACTCTCATCAAGTAATTTTATATACTTTTCATCAGCTATTTTTAATGCATCTTCAATTACTAAAAGTTCTTCTTTAGTAAACATAAAATATCGCCTCCAATTTTTTATATTATTATTATATCATATAATAGAGATTTACATATTAAGACAGTAAAAAGAGTTGCTTAAACTTAATGTAAACAACTCTTTTATATATTATTTTAACTATATCTTTTTAACTACTGATGACTTAAGCTTCATAGCTCCAAATCCATCTATTTTACAGTCTATATCATGTCCATCAGTTACATCATAAAGAAGACGTATATTTTTAACCTTAGTTCCTTGCTTTAATGCTGATGTTGCACCCTTAACTTTTAAATCCTTAATTATAGTAACAGTATCACCATCATTTAAAACATTTCCATTTGCATCTCTAATTATGCTAGCTTCTTCTTCAGCAGTTTGACTTGCAGCAGTCCATTCATGACCACATTCTGGACAAATTAAAAGACTTCCATCTTCATAAGTATATTCTGATTTACATTTTGGACAGTTTGGCAACATAACTTCATTTCCTCCATTGCTATCTCATTATTTAACTACATATTAGTTATTCTATGCATTAATATATACTATCACACAATTTCCTTACTGACAAACTTTTGAAAAATTTATACACAAATTATTTTATATAATTTTCAAAAAAATAACCTAACACTTGAGTGGGATTTTAGTGTTAGGCATACTTATATAAAAAAGGAGGACTTATTAATAATTATTAATTTTTGCATTAACTACTTTATTCTTTTATAATAATATTTATTTGTGTCATTTAGGTGTCATATTATTTTATTTATATAAAAAATGAGCCAAAACTTTATTTTTAGCTCATTTTCTTATATTTATTATAATAAATATGTTTTTTTCTATATAATTTGTTTAATTATATATATAAATATTATAAATTATTTTAATGAATAATTATAAATTCTAGACTTATCTCTAGTTGTACAAATCTGTAAAGTTAATTCATCTAAATTATATACGCATGACCATTGTGTATCTGATGGTATTTTTTCTCCATTTTCAAGTTCTCTCATGCCTTGTGCTGGTACACTTAGTAAAAGCTCCATAGCTTCCTCTTCACTCATTACTCCATTTGACTCTTCTTGCTTAGACTTAATCTTTTCATAACGATCTTGCCCATAACCAGAATTCATATTATTATAAAGAACAAAATTTGTTGCTGCCGTATAACCTTCTTCTTTAGTTAAAACGTGCATTTCATTATTTATATATTCAACAACTGCCGTATTTCCACTAGCATCCGCAATTTGAAAATGATAACCTGTTTCTCCACTTGAATTCATGTCATAATTTTTAAGCAATTCAATAGCTTCATCAACTGTTGCTGCCTTATCTAAAACCATACGAATTGCAGAAGTAGTTGTTATTGGAACCTTTCCAGTATTTTGATGAACCTTTCCATCCTGAATAACAAGAACTCCAATAGCAAGCCCTTTTTCATTCATTCCATCTAATGGCGCATATGGTGCTGCTAAAGTAACAATACGATTTATTAAATTTTTAGTAGGCATATTTTCCAAACTTAATCCTAAATGATTTAAGTTAACTAAAGAAATTGATTTATATCCATTTTTAGGTTGAGTACGCACAATAAGCCCTATAGAATGTACATAATCAAAATTTCTTCCAAAAAGATTTTCATCCTCTAAATTTGTAGCAATAAAAGTACTACATGCCCCATCTGGATTAACATCAAAAGAAACTCCCTTCAATATCTGTTTAGTTACAAAGCTTACAAGCTCATCATCTGTTGCAGCTCCATTTATTAAAAACTCATCTAAATTATAATCTGCATGATAAGTCATTTCATAAAATGGATGTTCATTTAATTGTTTAAAAGATATTAATGTACGAATTTCTCCCTTAAAAATCATTCCTACTCCAATAATTAATACTAATATTAAGGATAATACACTAATACCTAATACCTTTAATTTTTTCTTCATATATTTTTCTCCTGTTTTAACTAAGTTATTCACTAAAGGTATTATACAACATTTTGTTTTGATAATCAAATTATTTTTTAATCAAAATATGTAACGATTTATAACTCCTACTCATCTAACTTCTATCCAACTCAATATAGTATAATTTTATCAGTAAATATTTATTTACCTTTAGCACAATATTTATTTTATAATGAGTTGTGGTGGCTCCATTGGAGATGCAGATAAATATTAAAAAAATTATGGCCATATTTTCAACCAAAAATTATATAAAGTAATAGAATTTATAGATAGTAATAAAAGAAATCACAATATTAAAACTATGTATACTGTTCTAGGGTAGCCTATAAGTACATATTATAAGTACTTTTGTAAAACTAAATCTGCAAGAGAAATAGAAAATGAGAAATAACAAAAAGCTATTATAAGAGTAAATAAAGGTATATATAGAGCATCTAGAATTGATTATATACTTTGTAAAGAAGGCTTTAATTTATCTTTAAAGAAAGTTCAAAGAAAAATGAGTGAACTTTCTCTTTACTCAATAACTGTAAAAAAATATAGACCTCATTCAAATAAAAAAGTATCATAAAATTTAGAATTCTAAAAAAAATAATTGGCTATGTTTTCGGTAAAAGAATGACTAATAATTTAGTTATTAAAGCTTTAAAAAATGTCTATTACAGCCAAAACCCTGATAAAAATAAACAAATAATAGTTCATACATATTTAGGATCACAATATACTATTAATGATTTAAAAGAGCTATATAAAGAGTTTAATATCATACAATCATTTAGTAAAAAAGTTGTCCATATGACAATACTTGCATAGAATCTTTCCGTTCTTCAATAAAGAAAGAAGAAATAAAAGAGGCTTCACTCTTCTATTAATTACATGACTCCAGAGCAATGTGAATTATTAGCTAGAAGTATAGCATAAAAAAGTTTGACTTTCTGTGTTCAAGATATTGACATAAAATCAGTATTATTGGTAAGATGTTATAGAATATTGAAAATAAAGAAGGTAAAAATAATATTGAGCTTATATTATTATGTCAAATAAAACGCAAAAGACTAAACATCAACACAAAAATGCAAATCATAATCTATAAGTTAAAAGTGTAAAAACTTACTTTGGAGAACCTAAAGTAAAAACTTATGACTCAACTGATTTTAAAATATAATAAGGAGGATGAATAAATTGAATAATTATGAAAATATCTTTAGGTGGATGAAAAAAGCAACAAAAACAGAACGTCATATTGAAGAATTAGAGTTATTTGCAAAAAAACATCCAATAATATTTATGAAGTTTCATAAGGAAGGTAATGCAATAATTAAATATGATGAATCTGATCCTAAATATATTAAAGCAAAAGAAGAGTTAATAAAACTATTTAATGAAAATCAAAGTAGTTTTGAACCTGTTTTTGAAGCTGTAAAAAATAAATTTAATTATTAATATTTAAAAATAAATATTGGAATATTTAAACTATACACTTTGTCAAGGATAGTTTAAAAAAGAGTAGACTAATTTAAGAGATGATTTCTGTATTGAACAGGAGTC
>OGGV01000752.1_pt1 | contig 18862 bp, 16 predicted proteins | sample 1571301 | NCBI WGS metagenome assembly OGGV01 (sample SAMEA2582072, study PRJEB24529) | metagenome | biome: Human gut stool | place: China | collected 2011
AACAGAAGTTTTCCAGAATTACATAAAAACCTTGGATTTTTATGCCAGTCCAATAAAAAACAAGACCACCTCCCTCTCTTTCGCCTTATTCGTACTCTTGGTACACAATTTTTTGTTATCTTTAGGTCTCCAGTTATTAACCTATAAATTGGCTTATTATGAGACGAGTATGTGGTCTTGATGTTCACAAAGATAGCATTTATATGTGTATCTTGTATGAAAACGGTTCAAAAATCGAATCTGTTTTTGGTGTATTGACTCCTGAGCTGGATAAGTTACGTGATTTGCTTGTTTCTCATCATGTTTGTGAAGTTGCTCTTGAGAGTACAAGTATCTATTGGATTCCAATTTGGAATATTTTGTCTGTTGACTTTAGTCTGAAACTTGTCAATCCTTATTTCATCAAACAGCTTCCCGGTCGTAAAAGTGACGTCAAGGATGCTGAGTGGATAGCTACAGTTCTGCAGAAAGGTTTGATTCGTGGTAGTTACGTTCCGGATCGTATGATTCAATGTTTGCGCCAATATGAGCGACGCAATCATGAACTCTCCAAAAACATCGTTCATGCGGAACAACGTATGGATATGATTCTTCAACGCTGTAATATCCGTATTAGCAACTATGTCTCCTGCATCTCCTGTAAAGGTTATCAAAAGGTTGTCAACGCCATTATATCGGGAGAGAGTAATCCGAAAGTATTGGTAACTTTAATTCATAAACGTACCTTGAACAAGCACGGGCGACAGGTTGTCGAAGATTCTCTCAATGGCTTTGTATCTGATACGGACCGTGATATACTCCGTCAGTATCGTGACGAACGTATGCAGATGGAACACCACAAAAGGAAGAAGTGGGATGCCAGCGCGAACGCCGGGTTTACCACCGGTACGCCCTGGATCGGCATTGCCGACAACTACAAGGCCATCAACGCCGCTGCCCAAATGGATGCCCCGGATTCCATCCGCAGCTTTTACAAAACGCTGGTGGCCCTGCGCAAGAAAATGCCGGTCATCAGTGCGGGAAAAATCGAGTTCTTGTACCCCGACAACGCGGATTTGTTAGCCTATCGCCGGTACGACGGCGAGACGGAGCTGCTGGTTCTCTGCAACCTGCGGGAGCGGGAAATTGCCAAGCCCCTGCCCGTAGGCTGGACCGATGCCGAGAAACTGCTGGGTAACTACCCCGACACCGCCGACACGCTGCGCCCCTATGAGTGCGTAGTGCTGAAAAAGTGAAGGCTGTCGTATTATCTTTTCGCTATTGGGAGTTGACCGTATCCTTTGCGATCGTAACCTCATAGAGAGCAAGACAAAAGCACTTTCCCTTATTTGCAATGCAAATATAAGGGAAAGTGCTTTTTTGTAAGGGCTACCGTCCATCGTGACGGTCAGAACTTTTTTCATCGGTAACCCCTCCTTTTCAAAAAGCAACTGAAACTTGTTTCTGGATTTATGATACCATGCCGGAACATGGCCGAAATACGTGATAGAAGGATTCTGACCTATGTAGTGGGAAGTACTTCATCTTGTAAAAAGAACGGTTTTATGGTATTCTTACCTTAGACAAGAAACAGAAAGCAGGTGAACCGATGGCAGAAGTCAAAACACAAAACGACCTTGATTTTGAGCGCAAGCATGAGGAGGATCTGCGGCGTATCCGTGATTTTCGGCTCATGGATGATAACTTTATGAGCAAGGTCTTTGAAGATAAGCCGTGTGCGGAATTCCTGCTCCGGATCATCCTGAATCGGGATGATATGTGAACTCTCAGATCAAAGACGACACCGCATTGGGAAAACTAATGCACGATTTTACCTGTACGAACCCGGATGACATGAACTATCCTGTTCTGGCACAGCGGGTGCGTTATTTCAAAGAAGATACGAAGGGAGTGGCAACGATGTGCAGAGCATTTGAAGAAGTGAGAGAAGAAACAAAGCATGAGCAGTCGATTGAAATTGCAAAATCTTTGCTAGAAGTTGGAAAAATGACCTATGAAGAAATTGCTCGGTCGGTTCAGCTTCCTGTTGAAGAAGTAAAGGCACTGGATACAAAGAAACCCGCCTGATCTTAATTCAGTCAAGATATTCTTAAAAACAAACAGCGGCAGTTTTCCAAATCGGAAAGCTGTCGCTGTTTTGGCATCGGTTCAAAAAGAAAAATGCGAAGATCGTCTTTCCCATGGAAAAAATGACCTTCGCATTTCGTAACAGGATGTCCCTACCCGGATTCGAACCGGGGGCGTTTCGCTTAGGAGGCGAACCCTCTATCCAGCTGAGGTATAGAGACAGAACCATACCTCATTATAATACCGCAAGTTGGAGAGAAAATCAAGTTGAACGAAAAAGAAAAAAGGTGTATCCTATAAGGGAGATGCCGACCCCGGAACGGGGAAGGCAAGAACGATGCTGCATCGGGAGCGCAGTGGCTGCCGGTGCGGGAGAAGGAGCACTTCATGGGAAAAACCAGAAAAAAGAAGAACCACCCCAAAGGTTGGCTGGTGGGCAGCAATGCGACACAGATCATCTGCGTGAGCTTTGTGCTGGTGATCGCGCTGGGGACGCTGCTGCTGACGTTGCCGATCGCCAGCCGCAGCGGGCGGCTGGGCGTGGTGGATGCGATGTTCACCGCAACGAGCGCGACCTGCGTGACGGGCCTCGTCGTGCGGGATACGTGGACGCAGTTCACGATGTTCGGGCAGGTGGTGATCCTGCTGCTCATCCAGGTCGGCGGTCTGGGCCTGGTCACGCTGACCAGCTTTTTTGCACTAGCGGCCAAACGGCGGATGGGCTTCCGGGACCTGCGGCTGCTGGGCGAAAGCGTTTCGGCCAGCGGCTATTCGCAGGCGACCGAGGTGCTGAAGATCGTCATCCGGCTGGCATTCCTGTTCGAGGCCATTGGCATTGTGCTGCTGGCGTGTGCCTTTGTGCCGCAGTTCGGGCTGGAAGGGGTCTGGATCAGCATTTTCACGGCCATCTCGGCGTTCTGCAATGCGGGCTTTGACCTGTTTGGCCGGTTCGGGCCGTATTCGTCGCTGGTGCCGTATGTCAACAACTATTATGTGCAGGCTGTCGTCATGTTCCTCATCATGGCAGGCGGTCTGGGCTTCATGGTCTGGGTGGAGCTGGGCGAATTTCGCAAAAAACGCCGCCTGTCCCTCCACGCGAAGGTCGTGCTGGCGTTCTCGGCCATTCTGTGGGTCGGCGGCGCGGCGCTCATTTGTCTGATGGAGTGGTCGAACCCGGCCACCATGGGCGGGCTGTCGGTTCCGGGCAAGGTGATGGCGTCGCTCTTCCAGTCGGTTTCGACCCGTACGGCGGGCATGAACACCATCGACCTGGCGGCCTGCGGGCCGGTCACCAAGCTCCTGATGAGCGTGTTGCAGTTCATCGGTGCGGCACCGGGTTCGACGGGCGGCGGCGTCAAGGTGACGACCTTTGCTGTGCTGATCCTGACCATCCGCAGCGTGGCGGAGGGCCGCGACGACTGTGTGATCGCCGAGCACCACATCGAGTCCAAGACCGTTTACCGCGCACTGACCATCATCATGCTGGGCATCGTGGCATCGCTGGGCTCGGCGGTGGTGGTCTACTACAACACTTCGGATGCCGTGTCCGTCATCGACGCTATCTTTGAGTCCTGCTCGGCATTCGGCACGGTGGGCCTGTCGGTGGGCGTTACCAGCCAGCTGAATGTCGGGGCCAAGCTGCTGTACATGCTGGTCATGTTCATGGGCCGCGTGGGCCCGGTCTCGCTGGCCATCAGCCTGACGGTCAAGCCCGGTGACAACAAGCGCAAGATCCTGCCGGTGGGGCATATCAACGTGGGCTGACAAGCAAAAAAGGAAGAGCGACACCGCCGCTCTTCCTTTTTTGCTGTCTCTGTATTTACTTGCTGTAGATCTCCACGATGTTCAGCAGGACTTCGGCCGCCTTGTCCATCCGCTCGACGGTGGTGCACTCGCACACGCCGTGGAAGTTGAAGCCGCCGGTGCCCAGATTCGGGCAGGGGAGGCCCTTCCAGCTCAGGACGGCACCGTCGGTGCCGCCGCGGACGGGGACTTCCTCCGGGGTCAGACCGGCCTTTTCGATGGCCTTGCGGGCGTTCTCGACCAGGTGGAAGTGCGGCTTGATCTTCTCGATCATGTTGCGGTAGCTGTCCTTGATCTCCACTTCCACGGTGCCGTCGCCGTACTTGCCGTTCAGGTAGCAGGCAATGTGCAGAAGGTTGTCCTTCTTGAACTGGAGCTTGCCTGCGTCGTGGTCACGCAGGATGTAGCCGAGCTTGGCCTCGGTCACATCGCCGTACATCTGGCACAGGTGGTAGAAGCCCTGACGGCCCTCGGTGGTCTCCGGGCGGGCCATGACGGGCAGGGCCTGATGAAACTCCATGGCCACGTTGGAGGCGTTGATCATCGCGTCCTTTGCGGAGCCGGGGTGGACCGAGAAGCCGTGGACTGTGACGGTGGCGCTGGCGGCGTTGAAGTTCTCGTACTCGATGCCGCCCACATCGCCGCCATCGACGGTATAGGCAAAGTCGGCCCCAAAGCCGGGGATGTCGAACAGGGAAGCGCCCTCGCCGATCTCCTCATCGGGGGTAAAGGCGATGCAGAGCTTGCCGTGGGGGCGGCCCTCGGCGATGAGGGTCTCGGCGGCGGTCAGGATCTCCGCCACACCGGCCTTGTCGTCGGCACCCAGCAGCGTGGTGCCGTCGGTGGTGATGAGGGTCTCGCCCTTCAGGTCTTTCAGGAAGGGGAAGGTGGAGACCTTCATGACCATGCCGGTGGCGGGCAGGGTGACGTCGCGGCCATCGTAGTTCTCGTGCAGGACGGGGTTCACGTTCTCACCGGAAGCGTCCGGTGCGGTGTCCATGTGGGCGATGAGGCCCAGCGCGGGCTTGTCCTCGCAGCCGGGGGTGGCGGGGAGGGTGCCGTAGACGTAGCAGTGCTCATCCACAAAGGCGTCCTCGATGCCGATGGCCTTCATATCCTCCACAAGGATATGGGCCAGGTCGAACTCCCGCTCGGCAGAGGGATGGGTGCCGGAATTGGGGTCGGAGGTGGTGTAAACGCGGGCATATTTTAACAGTCGCTCATAAGCACGCATAGGTTGATGCTCCTTTGTTTTTTATTTGGTTCTATCATAACCGTTTTGGCCGGATTTTACAAGAGGGAAAGAAGCTGCGGCTTGCTTCTTATCACGAGATCCGGAATTGTCAAGAGGGAAGAAGCTCCGAAGTTCCGTCCGGTTTTTTGTGGAAACAGCGAATAGCGCCCGGCGGCGGGAAGTGCTACAATAGGACACAGCGTGTGCACGGCACACCCAAGATGAAACAAAGGAGAGCTGCGGCTTTATGGAACAACTTTATCTGATGCCCGGACAGGAACGCTGTGAAAAATTCCGAGATCCCAATGGGGTGCCCAAAGTCCGCTACTCCTACTGCTCGCTCCACGGTGCATTGTTCCACTGTGTCAGCCGCAGCGTGGAGGAGGCCCAGCGCCTGTGTGAGGACTGGCTCGTCGGGCAGGACCGCTGCTACCGCAACTGAAGAGCAAAAACGGACGCCCGGAGCGCACGATCTGCACTCCGGGCGTTCTTCTGCGTTCAGCCGATGATCTCGTATTGGAAGTATTCGCACTTGACCTTGCTGCCGACCTCGATCTCCGGCGGCAGGAGCGCCAGCGCAACGGGGTTCAGCTCGTCGCTGGCGATGTCGGTGTGGCGCAGGTTGACATAGTCGCCGTCAAAGCTGACGACTTCATAATACCAGGGGCCCATAGACCATCCCCCTTTCGTTTTTCTTTTATCATAAGGGACCGGGCCGGTTTTGTCAACGATGTTTTTGCTTGACAAATGGGGAACATTCTACTATACTTATACTCACGACAATGCGCCATCGCCAAGCGGTAAGGCAGGGGACTTTGACTCCCCCATCGTAGGTTCGACTCCTGCTGGCGCAACTGAAGACCGTCTGCTGAAGGAAACGTTCGGCAGGCGGTCTTTGTGTTTGCAGCTGCTTCCGGGGCGGCGGAACATTTCGCAGACAGAGGCGCTGTGCTGCGGGAAAACAGGGCATTGCGGGAGGGCTGCGCCCGGCGGTTGTGCGGTGTTTCGTTTTGAGGATGCCCGAAGCTATGCCGGAAGTTGGTTGGGATGACCAAAAAACAAGGAAAAAAATATCGTATTTTTTATCCGAAATCTTCTTTTTTGTCGGGAATGCTTGACAAGAAAGTGCTTTTTGCCATAATAGATTTATAAGAAAAATTCTTTGCAAGAAGATCGATCCTGGAGGTAGAAAAACGATGCCGATCAGTTTGAACAAGGTCAACGCGGAGGCGTATGCAAAGGTTGCCGCTGCGTTGGAACAAAACGGAAAAGCAGCAGTGGAACATGCCACCGGCACGGGCAAGAGCTGCATTGCATGGCAGCTCATCGCGGAGCATCCGCAGGCGTCGTTCATCTGGCTGGTGTACGGTGCGGCGCGGCTGACCCTGCGCAGGGAGGATGTCCGCCGCTACAACGACGGTGTGCTGCCGGAGAACCTCATCTTCTGCGACTGCGGTGTGCTGGCCGAGGCGTCGGCCGAGGAGTGGGTCCGGCTGGCCTCACGCAAGCCGGATTACCTGATCTTCGACTGCTACCATGAGATGACGGCGGCCTGCTGGGCCAAATCGGCCCAGCGGCTGCTCCGCCTGTGCCCGGAGGCAAAGCTGCTGGGCCTGACAGTGCCCAACAGCACCGACCAGAAATGCCAGGCGGCCGCGGAACTCTTCGAGGGGACGGTCGTCTCCCGGATGACGGTCGGCGAGGGAATGGCGCTGGGCACCCTGCCGGTGCCGTCGAACTACGCCGCGATGCTCTGGCCGCAGGAAGGGCAGATGAACCTGCTCCGCGCCCGGATCAAGAACCTGCACCTGCCCGCGCAGACCAACGCGCTGAGCGCACAATACGATGAGATCAACTGGTCGGTGCGGCAGGCCGAGAACCCCATCGCCCTGATGCCCCGCGTCCTGACCGACACCCAGGGCCGCTATCTGGCCATCTTTGAGTCGGAGGACTACCTCGACGAGGTGCAGGAACAGCTGGAAGAGTTCCTCCGCACCGTGGATCCGAATGCCCATTTCTACCGTGCCGAGTGCGATTGCCTGCGCGACGCCGAGGCGGTAAAACAGTTCTGCACCTCCACCGAAACGGGGCCGAAGGTGCTGTTCTGCGTCAACTCGCCGGGCGTCCAGCAGCCCATTGAGGGGCTGGCGGGTGCCATTCTGGTCCGCGAGACCGGCGAGGCAGGCCGATTCCGCCAGATGCTCTGCCGGGCGTTGGTGGCCTGCGGCCGCAAGCCCATCCCGGTGTTCGACCTGACCGCCCGGTTCGACGGTCTGGGCAATGGTCGTGTGCTGCAAAAGGAATGCACCACCGCCATGCTCCGTGCAGGCAGCGAACACCCCGGCTTCCAGCAGCAGAAGCCCATGCGCCAGAGCTATCACCTGTACTGCCGCCTGAAAAAGGAACTGGAAGCCCGGTGGGATGCTTTTTATGCAGCGGCGGCGGCTGTGGCCGCAGAGCGGGGCGATCTGCAGCTGCCCTATAACTATCTGACCGAGGACGGCCTGCCTCTGGGCCGCTGGCTGGAAACGCAGCGCCAGGTCCGGGCCGGGCAGAAGCCGGGCCGTCTGGATGCAGACCGCATCGCCCGGCTGGACAAGCTGAACATCGGCTGGAAGCAGCGCTCGGAGCTGGCCTGGGAAAAGGCCTTTGCCTCGGCGCAGAAGTACCGCGACGACCACGGCGACCTGCTGGTGCCGGTGCGCTACCGCGACCGCAGCGGCTTTGCCCTGGGTGAGTGGATCGTCTATAACCGCCAGCGCTACGTCAGCGGCAACCTGAGCCGCGCCCGCATCGAGCGGCTGGAGGGCATCGGCATGGTGTGGAACGCTTCCACCGACCTGTGGGAGCAGAGCTACGCCGCAGCCGCCCGCTATTATCTCGAACACAAAGACCTTGAAGCGCCCATCAAGTACGTTACGCCGGATGGCTTCGCGCTGGGCGTCTGGCTCAGCAGCCAGCGCAGCGCCTATAAGAACGGCGAGCTGACCCTGGAGCAGGTCGAGCGGCTGGAAGCCATCGGTATCAACTGGGTCAACCGGAATGTCCGCAAGTGGCAGGAGAACTTCGAGGCCGCTAAGCGGTACGCTGAGCAGTTCGGGGATCTGGAAGTGCCCTCCAATTATGTCACACCGGACGGTATCCTGCTGGGCAAATGGATCGCTCGCCAGCGCTACGCCTGGCAGAACCCGGACAATTCCAGCGCCCGCGTCACGCCGGAACGCAAGGCCCAGCTGGACGAGATCGGGATGGTCTGGGACAAATACGACCCCTGGCGGGAGCGCTTCGAGCTGGCCCAGAAGTATCGGACAGAGCACGGAGATCTGGAGATCCCGCTGAATTATAAGACCGAGAACGGCATCTGGCTGGGCAGCTGGCTCTACCGCCAGCGCCAGTACCGCCGCACCGGCGACCCGCGCCTGGGTGAGGTGCACCGCCGCGAACTGGACGAGCTGCTCAAGGACGAAAAGCCCCACAAGCAGAGTGCGGCACCCTCCGGCAAGGAGAGCCTGCGGGAGAAGAACTGGGAGCACAACTTTGAGGAAGCCGCCCGGTACGCCGAGGAGCACGGCAACTTGCTGGTGCCCTCCAATTACGTCACGGCCGGTGGGTTCCGGCTGGGCGTCTGGATGTCGAACCTCCGCGCTGCCCGCAAGACCCGGCCCGACTCCTTCCAGGTAACGCCGGAGCATGTGAAACGGCTGGACGGCATCGGCATGGAGTGGGACGCCCGCATAGCCAAGTGGGACCTGGCCTATGAACATGCAGCGGCCTATGCCAAGGCCAACGGCGACCTGCTGCCGTCGGCCACCTACCGCAGCGAAGACGGCTTCGGTCTGGGCGACTGGGTCCGCCGGATGCGCACGGCCCGCGCAGAAAATGACCCGAAGCTGACCGAGGACCGCATCCGCCGTCTGGATGCCATCGGCATGAAGTGGTAAACCATCAAAGCAAAAATACCGTGTCCCCACGTCGGGGACACGGTATTTTTTGCTTGCGGGAAGATCAGAGTGCATCCAGTTCCGTTTGCAGCTGGGCCAGCGCGGTGCGGATGGGCAGGTGCTGGGGGCAGACGGCCTCGCACTTGCCACAGCGGATGCAGTGGCTGGCCTTTTCGGCATCCGGGAAGCGGGCGGTCCACTGGTGCCGGACGGCGTCCGGCTGGCCGAACATCCCCAGCCGGTTCCAGATGCTGAAGTTGTCCGGGATGTCCACGCCCATGGGGCAGGGCATACAGTACCGGCAGCCCGTGCAGCCGATCTTGATGCGGCTGTGCAGGATGCGGGCCGTCTCGGCCACAGCGGCATCTTCCGCCGCGTTCAGGGGGCGGAAGGGCGCAAAGGTGGAAAGGTTGTCGGCCAGCTGCTCCTCGGCGCTCATGCCGGAGAGGATCAGGTGGACGTTTTTGTGGCTGCCCACCCAGCGCAGCGCCCAGGAAGCCGCACTGGCGGCGGGGTCGAGGGCGGTCAGCGGCGCCGCAGCGTCCGACGGAAGGTTGGCCAGTGTGCCGCCCTTGATGGGCTCCATGATGATGAGCGGGATGCCCAGCTCTTCGGTCAGCGCATAGCCGCGGTCGCCCGCGATCTCCTCGGCGCGGTCGTCGGTGTCAAGGTAGTTGTATTGCAGCTGGCAGAAATCCCAGGGCTGGTCCCGCAGGATGTGTTCCAGCCCGTCCGCGTTGTCGTGGCAGGAGAAGCCGAAGTTCCGGATGTGCCCGGCCTTCTTCTCCTCCCAGAGCCAGTCCACGATGCCCAGCGCCTTGGCCTTGTCGTACCGTGCCCGGTGCAGGGAGTGGAGCAGGTAGAAATCAATGGTGTCCACACCCAGCCGCTCGAACTGACTGCGGTAGATCTGCTGGGCTTTTTCCAGCGAATCGCACTGCCACAGGGGCAGTTTGGTGGCCAGATAAAAGCTCTCGCGGGGCCATTTTGCGATGACCCGCCCCACGAACGGCTCGCTCTCGCCGCCGTGGTAGGGGTAGGCGGTGTCAAAGTAGTTGACGCCCGCGTCCCGCGCGGTGTTCAGCAGGGCTTCGGCCCGCACTTCGTCGATGCGGCCGTCCGGCAGGGTGGGCAGGCGCATGCAGCCGTAGCCCAGCAGGGAGGTGGTGATGCCGGCTTTCTTCCAATGACGCTGTTCCATAGAACGCTCTCCTTTTCTTCAGAGCTTCCGCTTTTTCCGATCGTCCCAGGCAAAATATATGGTGTAGGATACGAAGACCACGAGCGAAAGCAGCGTGACAGGCTTGCCCAGCCGGATGCCGTCCGGCTGGTAGACAAAATCAAGGGTACTTTCCCCGGCGGGGCAGAGCACCGCCATCAGGCCCTCGTCCACCCGCAGGATGTCGGTCTCCTTGCCGTTGACCGTGGCCGTGAAGCCGTCGTCGTAAGGCACCGAGAAGAAGACGAGGTTCGGAGCGTCCAGCGTGATCTCAGCGTGGAAGCCGGAATTGGTCATCTGGAACACCGAACAGGCCGAGGCCCGGCGGTCGGCGCAATCCTGCACGTAGCGGTCGTAGGTCAGGTCGTTCAGCTCAGCGGCGGGCAGCGGCTGCAGATACTGGCTGTATGCGGCGGCATCCGCATCGGAGAGCACCAGCGCCCGCATCAGCAGATTGGAGCGGGTGACCGTCACGGTGGACTCGTAATCGTCCTCGGTGAGGTAGTAGTCGTAGGTGAAGCCCATGGGGACGTAGTTGGTGTTTTCATAGAGGGTGTAGCCATCCAGCGTGTCGTAATAGGCCCAGCCCGCATCGGCCTCTTCGAGGAAGTCGGCCTGCCGGTCGGGCTTGGTGATGAGGTACTTCACGCTCAGCAGGCCCCGCAGTGCATAGTTGGAAAGCTCCGGCTGGCTGCGGACGTCCCGCTTGACGCCCAGCGCCGGGTAAAAGCTGAGGATGCTGGGGGCGGCGGTGCTGCCGAAGTATTGCAGGCAGCTCTTGTCTAGCCAGAGGCCGAGGTTGTCGTGGGTCTTGTAGGTGTCGATGCGCCAGTCGCCCTCCGGCAGGTCTTCCTTCAGGGCCAGGGCGCTGGTGTACTCTTCCACCAGGTCGCTGTCGGTGTTCCACTGGCCGAACTTGCCGATGCCGATGTGGGTGATGCCGAACAGGCAGCTGAACGCCAGCACCGCCGCCAGCATCCGCTGGGGCAGGCGCTTGTCCTGTCGCCACCGCTGCGCGACCCAGCGGTAGACCAGCAGCCCGATGAGGGCAAAGCCGAACACGGCAGCGTACTGGCCGGGATTTTGCAGGACGCCCAGCGACCATTCCTTGGTGCTGGCATCCTGCACCGGCACCAGCGCAAAGGCCAGCGTGACAATGACGAGCCCGCTGATGTTCCGGGCCGGGCGGTCCAGCTCGACGGCGGGGTCTTCCAGTGCGTTGATGGTCATGGCGGCCAGGATGAGCACCGGCATATAGAACCACCGGGCGTAGTAGCTGGAATTGAGGGCATAGAAGGCGCTGTTCAGCACAGGCACCAGCGCAAAGACGGCGCAGGTGGCAACGATCCGCTTTTTGCTGTCGCCCTGCCGGGCGCGCCAGTAAGCCAGAGCACCGGCCAGACTGCACAGGGGCAGATAGGCGGTCATGCTCGTCCACTTGATGACGCCCTCAGACCAGATGGAGGTCATATAGGGTGAGTCGGGCGGCAAGATCCAGCTCAGCAGGATGGCAAGGTACTGCTGGGGTTTCGCGTAGGTCAGAAAGCCCCAGCCAGAGGACAGGTCGATGGTGCGGGGGTTCTGCAACAGTGAGAGGACGGCGGGCCAGAGGATGACGGCCCCCAACCCCACGCCGAGGAGGCTTTCAAAGGCCAGATGGACGAACAGCCGGGGCGTGAGTTTGAAATCCCCCGCGCTGACTTTACAGATGAAGTAGAGGAGCAGGAAGAGCACCTGCCCCACAAAGAAGAAGTAGTTGTTCAGCAGGTTGACGCCGACCCAGAACGCGAACAGCCCGTGCCGCCCATGGTAGACGGCCTCGTCCAGCGCCCAGAGCATCCACGGGAAGAGGGCCAGCACATCAATGAAGTGGTTGAAGAAGATGTTGTAGAGCCCCCAGCCGGAAAAGGCATAGAGCACCGCGCCCAGCACGGCATAGTTTTGGTCTTTCACGTAACGGCGCAGATACAGGTATGCGCCGCCGCCCGCCACGGCGAACTTGAGCACCAGCAGCGGGACCATGAGATAGGGGAGCCACCGCTGGGGGAAGAGCAGCGAGAACCAGAAGAACGGCGAGCCGTACAGGTAGAAGGAATAGGCGTTCAGCGCCCCGCTGCCCAGGTCGGTGGCCCAGGAGAAGGTGTTGCGGACACTGCCTGCGCCGTCCGGGTAGCCCATCCCCTTGAGAAAGCCGTTCATGTAGCGGTAAAAACTGATCTGCTGGCTGTTGAAATCACCGGCGTAGTGGAAAAAGCCGCCGTCCAAAAGGTAGAACGGCAAGAAGATCAGAGCTGCTGTCAGCGCACATAGGCAGACCGTGAGCAGGAATTTGTTCTGTTTTTGCCCCAGAAGCCGGGGGCTGTGAGATGAAGTCATGGCAGAGAACCTCTTGTTTCAAAAAAAGTCCGGATCGTCCGGGAAAATCAGGGGAACGGGACCTCGCGCTCGTCGTCCGGGTCAAGCCCCGCTTTGCGCTGCTGGTCGAACACTGCCTCGATGAGGCGGTCGATGTCTTCCAGATGGGTCAGCTCGCAGCAGTACCGCCGCAGGGAGGCCGCCCCCTTCAGCCCTTTCATGTAGTGCATGGTCTGGGCGCGGGCCTGGGGCATGGCGACGAATTCGCCCTTCTGCTCCACCATCTCCTCCACCTGACGGCGGAGGGCGTTCATCCGGGCCTGCAGATTCGGCTCTTTGGGGGCCGGGGTGCCCTCCAGTGCGGCGTTCACCCGCTCGAACAGCCACGGGTCGCCCAGGGCTGCACGAGCGATCATCACACCGTCGCAGCCGGTCTCTTTGACCAGAGCGACGGCGTCTTCAGCCGAATGGATGTCGCCGTTGCCCAGCACCGGCACATGCACGGCAGATTTTACGCGGGCGATGATCTCCGGGTCGATGCCGGGGGTGTACATCTGCTCCCGCGTCCGGGCGTGTACTGCGATGAGGGCCGCACCGGCCTGTTCGCATGCCTTGGCGCACTCGACTGCGGTGACGTGGTCGGCGTCCCAGCCTTTGCGCATCTTGACCGTGACGGGCCGGGAGGTGTGCGCCACTACCTGCTCGACGATCCTGCCGCAGAGGTCGGGGTCCAGCATCAGTTTGCTGCCGGCGCCGCCGGAGACGATCTTCGGGGCTGGGCAGCCCATGTTGATGTCCAGAAAGTCGAAATCGTATTCCTCGATGGCAGCGGCTGCTTCGCCCATGATCTGGGGCACTTCGCCGAAGATCTGGACGCCGTAGGGGGCACCGTTGGGTTCGGCCTTGAGCAGGCTGACCGTTTTGTGGTCGTGGTAGACCAGCGCCCGGCTGGACACCATTTCACTGACCGTGAAACCGGCCCCGTGCTGCGCCATCAGGCGGCGGCAGGGCGCATCGGTGAAGCCTGCCATGGGGCCGAACACGGCCCGGTGGGGCAGGGGGATGTGTTGGATCTTCAAAGGTTCCATTGTGTTCCTCTTCTGCTTGACAAAACGATAAAAAATTACTATACTACAAATAGAGAAAGACGCTGGCTGCAAAATGGTCAGCTCCTCCTCGGCTCAGGTGTCAAAAAGAATGACCGCTTGCTTTGTGAGGGCAGAGGCGGTCATTTCTTTTTGCTGTTGGAAATCGTCCATGTAATCTGAAACGTCACAAAAACTGCACCGCCGATCACGGCGAGCAGCTGAAGCACTTCACTCAGCGTCATAGAACATCCCCCCTTCCGCGTTTGCGTCAGGGGAAGCAAAGAAGAACGCGTTCCCCCCAACGCTTCGCCGGGGAGAGGAGCGTGACCACCTGCATTTGCAGACAGCGCCTGTCAGCCAGATGGCTGCAAAAACAGTATATCATAAATGAAAGCACAGTACAAGCACTGCGCTTTTTGTGTTAGCTCTGTTGTTTTGCGCCGATCCTTGCCAGCAGCGCGGCCAGCGCAAGGCCGGCGGGGGCGCTGATCCAGGTGGACAGCCAGAAGCCCGAAAAGCCGATGCGGGGCACCAGCAGAACGCAGGCGGCCAGATTCAGCCCGATCTGCCCCAGGTTCGAGGCCAGATACAGCCCCATCTTCTGGGCACCGCGCAGCCGGGCCTCGCACAGATGCTTCTGCGCGGTGAACACATACGAGATGCCCTCAAAGGCCAGCATGGTGGAGCCGTAGGCGGCGGCAGAAGCGTCGGTGGTGAAGAGCCGCAGCAGCGGGCCGTTCAGCCCGATGCAGAGCGCTGCCACCAGCAGCGAGTAAAAGAACAGGATGCGCCGCCCCTCCCGCAGGCCGGTATGCACCCGGTCCGGCTGCTGGGCAGTGGTGTTCTGGGCGATGAAAAAGACGATGGACTGCACGAAACCGTACACCGGCATCATCAGCAGGCTGGAGAGCTTGCCCGCGCAGGAAAAGCCCGCGATGGCCGCGACGCCCAGCCCGCCCAGAAGCCCCTGTTTGACTGTCGTGATGATGGTGCCGCTGGCCTGCTGCAGGGAGTTGGGGGCGGAAAGGCGGAAGATGTCCTTCGCGTAGCTTGCCTTGAGCATCTCCCGGCGGAAGGGCAGGCTCAGTTCGGTTTTGCGCAGGTGGGCCAGCATGTACCCCGCTCCGGCGATCTGTGCGGCAGCGGTAGCACCGGCCGCACCGGCGACCCCGAAGGGGCCAACGAGCGCCAGGTCCAGCACGATGTTCATCACGCTGGTGGCGACTACGGCCCGGAGCGGTGTTTTCGAGTCTCCGCAGCCCATGATGCACTCTTTGGTCAGATCATAGAGCATCAGAAAGGGCAGGCCGACCAGATACACCCGCCCATAAAGCACCGCCTCGGCCAGGATCTGCTCCGGCGTCCGGATGAGCCGGAGCAGGGCGGGCAGGGTGAAAAAGCCCAGTGCGGTCAGGCCCAGCGCCAGCACAAGATCGACGAACAGCAGGTTGTAGAGCAGTTCGGCCATCTCCTGCCGGGTGGCCGTGGGCCGGCCTGCTGCCACCAGCAGGCCGCCGCCCAGCTCCATGCCGCCGGAGATGAACAGAAAGAGCATCAGGATGGTGGAAGCGTTTGAGACCGCCGCCAGCGCGTCAGCATCCAGCCGCAGGCCGATGATCATGGTATCGGCCACCGAATAGAACTGGGTGGCCACCATGCTCAGGATGATGGGCAGGGCGTACCGCAGCAGCGCCGGACGCACCGGCCCATGCAGCAGGGTGTTTTCGGTCGGATTCGTGAAGAACACCTTCTTTCGGAAAATTATAATGAACACAGTGTACGTTGTTTCACAAAAGAAGTCAAGAAAAGTCAAGGAAACGAAAACCGGATTCATCTGAACCATTGCACAGATGAAAAATTCCCTCTTGACTTTACACGAATAAAGTGTATAATGCAATCAAACCGATGAGGCGGAAGAGAACCTGCACAGCGCATCTGCTAGAGAGCCCGGAGGATGGAAACGGGCGAGAGCGGGGCAGGAATTCGTGGGCCGCCGAGGGCCGGGCAAACGAGAGCCAGTGCTTTCCAGTAGCTTGGGACGGAAGCCTCCGTTACAGGGCAGGGGAGTGTTGGCTCTCCGTGAGGGGCTCTGCAGCCAGCAGCTGGCTTGGGCAGAGCAAACAAGGTGGCACCGCAGAATCGTATTTTCGATCCTGTCCTTGTGGATGAACACACAGGGACGGGATCTTTTGTTACCATAAAAAGGCCCGTTCCGCAAGTGGAGCGGGTCTTTTTTACTGCCGCCCGCTCCAGGGAAGGAGCAACCGCTATGAAAACCATGAACAGGATCTCCCGCCGCAATTTTCTCAAGGCCGCTCTGGGCGCTGCCGCTGTTTCTGCATTCAGCCTGACTGGCTGCGGCGGCTCGGCCTCGTCCGCTGCCTCCGGCACCGCCTCCAGCGCCGCCGCCTCGTCGGCAGCTGCTTCGGCAGAAGCGGGCCAGACCTTCAAGGTGGGCATCGTCAATTATGTGGACCATGCCTCTCTGAACCAGATCGTCGCCTCCGTTGAGAGCCGTCTGGATGAGGTGGGCAAGGAAAAGGGCGTGACCTTTGATTATGCCGACTACTACGCCAACGCGCAGGCCGACCAGACCAACCTGAACCAGATCGGTGCCGACCTTGTGGCCGATGACGTGGACGTCATCGTGGCCGTGGCTACCCCCACCGCCGCCACCATGCTGGCTTCGGTCGAGGATACCGACATCCCTGTTGTCTACTCTGCGGTCACCGACCCGGCCTCTGCCGGTTTTGACGGTGAGGAGAACATCACCGGCACTTCCGATGCCCTGAACACCGACGCCATCATGAACCTCATCCTGGCCGTTAACCCGGACATCGACACCATCGGCCTGCTGTACGACCTGAGCCAGGATGCTTCCACTCAGGCCATCGCAGACGCCAAGGCATTCTGCGACAGCAAGGGCATCCAGTACATTGAAAAGAACGGCACCACCACCGCCGAAGTTCAGATGGCGGCCGAAGCCCTCGTTGCAGCCGGGGTCAAGGCCGTGTTCACCCCGACCGACAACACCGTGATGACTGCGGAGCTGTCCATCTACGAGACCTTTACCGATGCCGGGATCCTGCACTTCACTGGTGCCGACAGCTTCGCACTGAACGGTGCCTTCGTGGGCTACGGCGTCGATTACGTCCAGCTGGGCGAGGCCACCGCAGACATGGTGGTCGAGCTGCTCTGCGAGGGCAAGACCACCGCCGACCTGCCTTACCAGACCTTCGACAACGGCATTGTGACCATCAATACAGAGACGGCCGCAGCATTGGGCATGGATGATAAGACTTTGGACATGATCAAGGAAGCCTTCAAGCCCTACTGCACCGAGATCGTGGCAGTGACCACGCAGGAGAACTTCTAAATCCATCTCATTTCATAAAAACAAGAGCGATTCCGTCACAGTGCAGCTGTGACGGAATCGTCTGTTATTAAAAAATAAGGAGTACACACCATGCTGGCGAGTATCTTTTCGCTCAACGTGATCCAGACCGCGCTGGAACTGGGCTGCATCTACGCCCTCGTTGCGCTGGCTCTGTTCTTGAGCTATTCCATCCTGAACATTGCAGACCTGTCCACCGACGGCTGCTTCACGCTGGGCTGCGCGGTGGCCTGCCAGGTCGCACTGACCGGCCACCCCTTTCTGGCCCTGCTGGCGGCGATGGCGGCCGGTGTGTGCTCCGGTTTCATCACAGCCTTTTTGCAGACCCGCCTTGGCGTCGAGAGCATCATGGCGGGCATCATCGTGAACACCGGCCTTTATACCATCAATCTGGCGGTCATGGGCTTTTCGTCCACGCTGTCGCTGGTCAAGACGGACACAGTCTTCTCGCTGGCCAAAACAGCGCTGGCCTTTACGGGCGGCTGGTATAAGCTGGTGCTGGCCGTGGTGGTCATCGCGCTGGCCGGTGCCGGGATGGTGGGCTTTCTGGGCACCCGGCTGGGCCTGTCCATCCGGGCGACCGGCGACAACGCCGCCATGGTGCGGGCGTCCAGCATCAATCCGGCCTTTACCATCACGGTGGGCCTGTGCATCTCCGGTGCGCTGACGGCTCTGTCCGGCGGTCTGCTGGCCCAGTACCAGAAAAGTTGCGATATCAACGTGGGCACCGGCATGGTGACCATCGCACTGGCTTCTCTCATCATCGGCGAGACGCTGGTGGGCAAGCGCACCATGGTGCGCCGGGTGCTGGGCGTCGTGTTCGGCAGCTGCCTGTACCGCTTCATCGTGGCGGTGGCCCTGCGCTTCAATGTCCCGGCGGCCGCCATGAAGCTGGTGTCGGCCCTCATCGTGGCCATTGCCATCTCGATGCCGGCCATCCAGAACCGTCTGGCTTTTGAAAAGCGGAAGCACGCGGCCCAGAAGAAGGAGGTGGTCTGAGATGGAAATGCTGGATTATATTTCAAAGAAAGCCCCGGGTGATGTTATGGGAGCGGCCCCGGTGGACGAGATCCGTGTCGTATCTCCGATCGCGGAGCCGGATCAGGATATTATCTGCCTGGGAATCAACTACATGGATCATGCGGAGGAATCTGCGAGATTTGAAAAACGTGAATTTGAGAGACCGGAGAAAGCAATCTATTTCTCAAAACGCGTGAACCGCACGAATGATCCCGATGGAATCATTCCGGCCCATAAGAATCTGACAAGTCAGCTGGATTATGAGGCAGAGCTTGCCGTTATTATCAAGAAAGACGCAAAGGACGTAAAGCCGGGCGAAGTGAAGGACTATATTTTCGGCTATACGATCATGAATGATGTCAGCGCCAGAGAGGTTCAGACAGAGCATAAGCAGTGGTATTTCGGAAAGAGTCTGGACGGGTTTACACCGCTCGGTCCGTGTATCATGACTGCGGATTCCACTGCGTTTCCGCCGGTATTAAAGATCCAGTCTAAGGTAAACGGAGAACTCCGCCAGAATTCTAATACAGGGCTCTTTATCCATGGAATCGAGGAAGTGATCTGTGAACTCACACAGGGCATGACATTAAAAGCAGGAACGATCATCGCAACAGGAACGCCGGCAGGAGTCGGCATGGGATTCGTTCCGCCGAAATTCCTTGAGACCGGGGATGTTGTGGAGTGTACTATTGAAGGAATCGGTACGCTTAGAAATACGGTCGGTGAATAAATAATCAGCCG
>OGGV01000755.1_pt1 | contig 18813 bp, 18 predicted proteins | sample 1571301 | NCBI WGS metagenome assembly OGGV01 (sample SAMEA2582072, study PRJEB24529) | metagenome | biome: Human gut stool | place: China | collected 2011
CCCGCCGGGCGCGCTTCTCCACTTATGCCAGCCGGTGCATCGAAAACGAGCTCCGGATGCACTTCCGGCGGGAGCGGAAGAACGCCCCCACCCTCTCGCTTCAGGAGACTCTTGATGCCGGAAAGGAAGACTCTGCCCTCACCCTCGCCGATGTGCTGCAGGACGGCTTCTGCATGGAGGACAGCTGCGAAAAACAGGACGATGCCCGGCGCCTGCGCCGCCTCATCGAGGGCCTGCCCGCCCGGGAGCGAAAACTTATATTATTAAGGTACGGTCTGGCGGGCCAGCCGCCGCTGACTCAGCTGGAAACGGCAAAGCTGCTCCAAATAAGCCGGAGTTACGTTTCCCGGCTTGAAACACACGCACTGGAGCTTTTGCGGGCCGGATGGGAGCAGCCTTAGCTTCCTCTTGCATTCCTCACCGAACTGTGGTACAATATTAAGGCACACGAATCGTGTGCCTTGTCGGACAGCGCCTGCTGCGTGGTTCGGCATACGGATGCGGGTCCTGTACGATGGAGCCGCAGTGAACCAGGTCAGGTGGGGAACCAAGCAGCCTTAAGCGGCGCGCCCCGTGCGTTTCAGTCAGCCTGCATCCGTATGCCGAGTTACGCAAGGCGGGGGTCAAACCCCGTCAGCGCTGTCCGATTTTTTATTACTGACGGGAGGGAAGCACCGATGTATCGCGCATTATACCGCAAATGGAGGCCCCAGCGGTTTGAGGATGTCGTCGCACAGCGCGGCATCGTCACGGCGCTGCGCAATCAGGTGGCGTCGGGCCGCGTAGGCCACGCCTACCTGTTTACCGGCGTGCGCGGCACAGGCAAGACCACCTGCGCGAAGATTTTCGCCAAGGCGGTCAACTGCCTTCACCCCCATAACGGCGACCCCTGCGGCGAGTGCGAGATCTGCAGGGGCATCGACAACGGCAGCATCCTCGACGTGGTGGAGATGGACGCCGCGTCCAACAACGGTGTGGACGACATCCGCGACCTGCGTGATGAGACAGCCTACACCCCCAGTGCCTGTCATTATAAGGTATACATCATCGACGAGGTACACATGCTGTCCACAGCGGCCTTCAACGCCCTGCTGAAAACGCTGGAAGAGCCGCCCGCCCACGTCATCTTCATCCTCGCCACGACCGAGATCCAGAAAGTCCCGGCCACCATCCTGTCCCGCTGCCAGCGGTACGATTTCACCCGCATCGGGCCGGAAGACATCGCCCAGCGGGTCGAGTATATCGCCGGCCAAGAGGGCTTAGAGTTGACGACCGGTGGTGCAGAGCTCATCTCCCGTCTGGCTGACGGTGCCATGCGTGACGCCCTCTCGATCCTCGACACCTGCGCCGGTGTGACCGCAAAAATCGATGCCGATGTTGTCCGCCGGATGGCGGGCGTCACCGACCGGAGCTACCTGTTCCATATTTCGGATGCTCTGGAAGCGCAGGACGGCGCAGCGGCGCTGGCGCAGCTGGCCGCACTGCGGCAGCAGTCGGTGGATGTGAAGCGTCTGACGGAAGAGCTCATCGCCCACTACCGCGCCCTGATGCTGGCGGCTCTGCCCGGCGGGCAGAGCCTGCTGTCCGGTGTTTCCCCCGAAGAGGCGCTGCTCGCGCTGTCGGAATCCGACGCAGCGGGCGGCTCAGCGGTGATCTCCACACTGGGGTCTGCCGCGATATACACGGTGATGACGCTGCCTACCTCGACCGGGGTGCCTGCGTCCACACTGCACGAGACGACGCAGCCCGCCGCATAGGAGCCATCGTTGACCACCATGAAGCAGCTGGGCGTCAGGCCCCGGCTCTCCAGCTCGCTGACGGCCCCCTCCTGCGTGAACCCGATCACATCGGGCATCTGCACCAGCTGCGGCCCCTTGCTGACCACCAGGCTCACGGTGCCGCCCTTCTCGATGACATCACCCGCCTCCGGCTCCTGCCGGATGATCTTCCCCTTCTCCACCGTGTCGCTGTATTCCAGCGTCACGTAGAAGAGATAGTCGCCCACATAATTGTGATTGTTCCGCACCTGTGCATCGTAATCCATCCCGACAAAGTTCGGTGCCAGTGTGACGGGTTCTTCCAGCACCGTGCTTTCCGGTGCCGACACCGACGAGGACGCCGCAGGCGGTGTGGCCGTGTGCAGCCCCTGCGAGACCATCCCCCACAGCATCAGCAGGATGAGGATGGCCAGCAGAACGAGGATGGCCGCCAGCAGGTTCCGCAGGCTGAGCATGTGCTGCTTTTGCTCCTCGTCCGGCAGGGTCAGCTGCCGGGGTGCAGGGCGCGGCAGGCTGCGGGTCAGCTCCTCGGTATACTCCCGCGAGGTCAGCGCCTTGAACAGCTGGGGCACGGTCTGGATGCGCTCCACCGGCTTCAGCTTCAGGCCCAGGCAGAGCACCTCGGAGAGGTACTCCGGCACCGACGGCTCCAGTGTGCGGGCGCGCGGGTTCGAATCCGACACCAGCCGCTGCGCTGCCGGGACCGGGCTTTGCCCGCAGACCATCCGGTAGACCACCGCAGCCAGACTGTATTCGTCGGTGTAACGGCCCTCAAACTCGGCGGTCGAATACTGTTCCGGGGCCGAGTAGCCCTCGTACAGCTGCTCGTGCAGGCCGCTGCCCGCTGTGCGCAGGCCGACCGTAGCGTAGCCCGTCAGCCGGGCGCGGCCATTTTCCAGCACCCGGATGTTCTCCGGGCAGATGCCCCGATGCACCAGACCCACCTGGTGCATCGCCGCCACGCCGTCGAACACCGGCTGCAGCATCGTGCAGACCTGCTCCGGCGACAACCGGCCGGGATGCGTCTCCAGCCAGCGGCCCAGCGGCACCCCGCCGGGGTTCTCCATCACGGCATAGACCGTGTTGTTCTCCTCGAACACATCCAGCACGGCTTCCAGGCCGTTGGCGGGCGTAATGCGCTGGATGGAGCGGTACAGGTCCGCAAAATCCATCCGGGTGGTCTTGAACAGCACCTCGCTGCCCAGTTTGGGCCGCAGGGTTGCATCCGTGCCGCGCTCTGCCGCCAGCGTCAGGGGCAGATACTCCTTGATGGTCACCCGGAAGCGCCCATGGTTCTCTGCGCCTCGGTACAGGATGCCTTCGCCGTCCACCTGTTCGATCTCGCCGACGGTATACCGCCCGCCCAGCACCGTGCCCACCGGCAGTGTGCCCACCGGGTTGCGGCCCTCAAAGCGCCCGCCGCACTGCGGGCAGGCCGCCGTGCGCTCGCTCAGTTCGGACAGGCAGTAAGGGCAGATGATGGTCATGGAAAGGCCTCCTTCGGATGTGCTTTTCTGTTATTATAACACATCTTGGCCCGCAGCAAAAGGGCCGTGCGAGCCGAGGACCGTTTTTTCTCTTTTTCCGCTGCCCGTCTGTCACAGCAGAACAGCGGTTTTGCACTTTCCTGCCTAACAACAAAGCCGCCTTTCGTGCCTCGCAGCACAAAAAGCGGCTTTTTAACGTCTTATTTCAGGAGCAACGAGCCTTGCAGGAGCTTATTCCGGCAGGTCCTCTTCGTTCTCCAGGCTGTGCCAGACGTTCTGGACGTCATCGTTGTCCTCCAGAGCATCGAGCAGCTTGCCCATGAGCTTGAGCTGATCGGGGTCGGTCAGGCGGGTGGTGGTCATGGGGACCATGGCCAGGTCATCGCTCAGGATCTCGTAGCCCTTCTCTTCCATGGCCTTGACCACAGCCGAGTAGTTCTCCGGATCGGTGGTGATCTCAGCAGCATCCTCGCCTGCATCGAAGTCCTCTGCACCAGCGTCCAGAGCGTCCATCATGGCCTCGTCGGCGTCCTTGTCTTCCAGAGAGATGTCGATAACGCCCTTCTGGCTGAACAGGAAGCCCACGCAGCCCATTGCGCCCAGGTTGCCGCCGTTCTTGTCGAAGTAGTGGCGCAGATCGGCAGCGGTACGGTTGCGGTTGTCGGTCAGGGTCTCGACCATGACGGCAACGCCGCCGGGGCCGTAGCCCTCGTATGTGATGGCTTCGTACTCCGTCTTGTCGCCGCCCTCGGCCTTCTTGATGATGCGCTGAATGTTATCGTTGGGCACACTCATGCGCTTTGCCTTGGAGATCAGGTCCGCCAGCTTGCTGTTGGAAGCCGGGTTGGGGCCGCCGGTACGGACGGCGACGCTGATCTCGCGGCCGATCTTGGTAAAGACCTTTGCCTTGGCGCCGTCGGTCTTCTCCTTCTTGCGCTTGATGTTGTTCCATTTGCTATGTCCAGACATGGGAACCTCCTAAAGTTCTATCGAAATCTCCGCCTGCGGGCAGACGGGCTGTGGTCGCCCGCTTGTGGCAGCACACAAAATCTAACTCTATTATTGTAGCACAATCCCCTACCGCGTTCAAGCCTTATCCGGGGAATTTGCGCCAAAATCCGGCAAAAAAGCAGGGTCTGACGCCTGTTTTACAGCAGCCTCAGCGCCTTGGGATAATGGTTTTTGACCCGCCCGGCCGACACTTTGCCGCCGCCGAGGGGGAACCCGTCCACCGTGACACAGCACCAGCCGTCGGCGGCGGTGGCAGCGGCGATCTCCCGGCCCGACAGGTACTCGACCACGCGCGGGTCGGCAAGCGCCAGCTCCTCGCGGTTGGTGCACTGGGCACCGAACGCCGTGAAGAGATGATGTTCGGGCACGAAGCGGCCCTTCTGCACACTGCCCACAAAGACGCCTGCGCGCAGGACATGCAGGCCCGTCTGCGGGAAGGCCGCAGGCAGCAGCACACCGCCGCCATGGACCACGGCGGGACGGTCTGCAAGGGCCGGAAAATATTGCTGGGCGAACGCGTTCCAGGCCGCGAGGCTCTGGGCGGGCGTCACGCTCTCCCCTGCCGCGGCGCTTTCGCGGCGGCGGCTGCCCTGCACCGCATCCCGGAGGGCGCGGGCGTTCTCCCGGCGGGATGCACGGGCATCGCTGCGCTCCGAGCGGGCAGGCTTGCCCTTACCGGGCTTCTGCTTCCGGTTTTGCTCGGCGGCAGCCGCCAGCCAGAGCTGCTCTTCGGGGGGATAACAGCCCGGTGCGGGCAAAGCACGGGGAGTGCCCGCCTTGACCAGCCGGGCAATGAAATGGCCCTCGCCGCCCTGACAGGGCCAGATGCGGCGTACTTTGCTCACATCCAGCGGCAGACCGCCGGTGCGGTTGGCCTCGCCCGCGCTGCCAAAGGTGTAGTCCACGTTGCCGAACACATCCGCCAGCGCAAATTCCGAGTGCCGGGCCAGGAACGCGGCCACCTGCCCTTCATCCTCTTCGGGGGCAAAGGTGCAGGTGGAGTAGATCATCTCCCCGCCCGGCGCGAGGACGGCGGCGGCGTTGTCCAGGATCTGCGCACCCAGCGCGGCGCACTGCTGCACCAGCGCTTCGCAGTGCTGGGTGACGGCCACCGCCTCTTTGCGGAACATCCCCTCGCCGGAACAGGGCGCATCCACGAGGACACGGTCGAAGAACTCCGGCAGGGCGGCGGCAATGCGGGCGGTGTCCTCGTTGAGGACGACGGCATTCGCCACGCCCATCCGTTCGAGATTGCTCTTCAGCACCTCTGCGCGGGCGGGCACATACTCATTGCTGACGAGCAGGCCCCAGCCGCCCAGTGCGGCAGCAAGCTGGCTGCTCTTGCCGCCGGGCGCGGCGCACAGGTCCAGGACCCGCATCCCCGGCCGGACGCCCAACAGCGGTGCGGCAGAGGATGCAGACGGCTCCTGCGAGTAAAACACGCCCGCATGGTGGTATGGGTGGCGTCCGGGTTTGAAGGCAGCCTCTTCGACCACGAAGCCCGCCTTGCAGAACGGCGATGGCCGGAGTGGGAAGTCGGCCTTCCCGGCAAACGCCTCCGGCGTCGTGCGCAGCGCCGAGACCGTCACCCCGCGGGCTGCGTTCTCGGTGGGTGCCGCGTACAACGCCTCGTACCGCCCGCCCAGCAGCGCCCGCTCCCGGCGCTCAAAATATTCCGTAGACATGAACGTTCCTCCCATGTATAAAGCCGCATCGGGCGGCAAGACTAAGGGGTGTGAGGGACAGACCCCCTCGCGAAAGGAGACATGACGATGAACGACCGCACCGAAAACCGTTCCAGCAACCGCACCAACAACTGCAAGAGCCAGAACCGCACTTCCAACCGCACAGAGAACCGCACGGACGACCGCACCGAGAACCGTGCCACCAACGAGCACAAGCACCCCAACCAGTACACCAAGGGTGCCGACGACGAGGGCAAGTAACCAGAACCTCTCCGTCACGCTTCGCGTGCCAGTGCCCATTTCACAGAGAAAAGCCCGCTGCCTTCCCTGCACTGTTTTCCAGTGCGGAAAGCAGCGGGCTTTCGCGTTTTACTTCTGGTTCGGGTCAAAATCGGCCCACAGCTTCTCGAACAGCTCCTCGACGCGCGGCATCTGGCCGGTGAGGTAGAGCCACCCCAGCAGGCACTCAAAGCCGGTGGAGGCCCGGTATTCCTCCGGCGAAGCGTGTTTTGCCACACTGGCCTTGCTGGCGTTGCGGCCCCGCTTGAACACAGCCAGCTCGTCCTCGGTGAAGAGGGGTTCGAGCAGCTGCTCCTCGCGGAACTGGGCCCGCGCCGAGACATACTTGACCTTTTCGGTGTTCAGTTTGCCTGCCGACAGCCGGTGATGCCGTGCCAGACGGGTGCGCACCAACAGTTCCAGCACACTGTCGCCCACAAAGGCCAGTGCCAGCGGGCTGAGCTCGCGGGGGTCGATGGTTTCCATTTCATTCATTGGAGTCAAACCTCTCAGTCAGCGCTATCAGGCGCTGACAGCTCCCCTGATAGGGGAGCCAAATTGCGGTATGATTAGAAGATATAATCGAACTGATACTCGCCGATGAGGATGGTGTCGTTTTCCTGAACGCCCTTCTCGACGAGGGCATCCAGGATGCCGCTCTCCCCCAGCTGGCGCTGGAAGTATTGCAGGCTCTCGTAGTCGTCCACATTGCTGCCCGCCAGGATATACTCCAACCAGGGGGCGTCGATGCTCCAGACGTGGGCCTCCATCCGCTGGATGGTAAAGGCGTGGTCGTTTGCCTTGGGCTCCGGCTTCTTGTACTCTGCGGTGAAGACCGGGATAGCCGGGATATCCTTCAGGCGGTTGTAGACCAAGCCCGGCAGCTCCCGCACGCCCTGCATGGTGGCGGCAGAGATGGGCACGAAGGTCAGGCCCTTGCCCTCCACGTAGTTTTTGAAGGTCTCGATCTGCTCCTCGGTGGCCAGGTCGCACTTGTTGCCCACCACGATCTGCGGGCGCTCGGCCAGCGCGGGGCTGAACTTTGCCAGCTCCTCGTTGATCTTCTCGAAGTCCTCGATGGGGTCGCGGCACTCGCTGCCGGAAACATCCACCACATGCAGCAGCAGACGGCAGCGCTCCACATGGCGCAGGAAGTCATGGCCCAGGCCGATGCCCTCGCTGGCACCTTCGATCAGGCCGGGGATGTCGGCGCAGACGAAGCTGGCCCCCTCGCCCACCGATACCACGCCCAGCGTGGGCACCAGAGTGGTGAAGTGGTAGTTGGCGATCTTCGGCTTGGCCGCGCTGATGGTGGAGATGAGGGTGGACTTGCCCACATTGGGGAAGCCGATCAGGCCCACATCGGCGATGAGCTTCAGCTCCAGCGTGACCTGGATGTCCTCACCGGGCACACCGGGCTTGGCAAACTTGGGGATCTGGCGGGTCGGCGTGGCAAAATGTGCGTTGCCGTAGCCGCCGCGGCCGCCCTTTGCCACGGTGACGGGGGTGTGGTCGGACAGGTCGGCAATGACAAGGCCGCTCTCGGCGTCCTTGATGACCGTGCCCAGCGGCACCTTGATGACGAGGTTCTCGGCGTTTTTGCCGTGGCACAGGCTCGCACCGCCCTTGCCGCCCTCCGGGGCCACATACTTGCGCTTGTAGCGGAAATCCATCAGGGTGGTCAAGTGGTCGTCCACCACAAAGATGATGTCGCCGCCGCGGCCGCCGTCGCCGCCGTCCGGGCCACCTGCTGCCACGAATTTTTCGCGGTGAAAGCTCACCGCGCCGTCGCCGCCCTTGCCCGCGTGGAGCCAGATGGTGGCGATGTCGATAAAGTTGGTTTGTGCTGCCATACAGGCCCTCCTTATCAGCCTCTCCGTTTCGCCTCCCCTCATGCGGGCAGGCAGCAATGCAGGGCATTGCCGGAGAGGTCCTTGCTTTTACTCAAATCACTCAAAAAAGAGCCGGGCCACAAGGGTCCGGCTCTTCAGGTTGCAGTTTTTCAGGCAGAAGTTACTGCTTCACGCTGCACTTCTTGCCGCTCTTGCCCACGCGCTCAAAGCGGACGGTGCCGTCAACCAGAGCAAACAGGGTATCATCGCTGCCCTTGCCAACGTTCTCACCCGGCTGAATGTGGGTGCCACGCTGACGAACAAGGATGTTGCCGGCCAGAACGAACTGACCATCTGCACGCTTTGCGCCCAGACGCTGAGCCGCAGAATCACGGCCGTTCTTGGTGCTGCCTACGCCCTTTTTATGTGCCATTGTAATTTTCCTCCTTAGCCGTTGATCGCAGTGATCTCAACCTTGGTATAGGGCTGACGATGGCCCATGCGGCGAGCACTGTGCTTCTTTGCGCGATAGGTGATGATGTTCAGCTTCTTGCCCTTGCCATTCTTGATGACCTTGGCAGAGACGGAAGCGCCCTCAACAACGGGAGCGCCAACCTTGACCGAACCCTCCTCGCCGACAGCGAGAACCTGATCAAACTTCACTTCGGAGTCAGCTTCAACGTCCAGCTTTTCGATGTAGACGATGTCGCCCTGCTCCACGCGGTACTGCTTACCGCCGGTAACAATGATTGCGTACATTTGTTTCATTCCTTTTCGTTGTACTCGCTGGTCGTAAAGGCAGACCCCTACGGGGCCATTTGCGGTGCCCACACCAAGCGGCTAGAATAGTATAGCAGAAAAACGAGCCGATTGCAAGAGGTTTTGCGCATTCCCGCAAAGTTTTTTCAGGATGCGGAGGTCAGCTGCTCCTTCACCGTTTTGTTGTAGGTCTCGGTGCGCTCCACAAAGAGGGCGCGCGGGCTGGACGCGGCCAATTCTTCCGGCTCCAGCCGGAACGCAGGGTCTGCCTTTCTCGCCTTTGCGGCGAGGGCGCGGTTCTCGGTGGTAAGGGCCAGCGGCACCATAAGCGGCTTGCCCTTGTACTTTTTCATCAGAAGGACCTCGGCGACGATGCCGCCCACAACGGCCACAGCCGCCACCACCTGCGACACCCGCAGGCCGATGGAAGGCACCAGCAGCAGGCTGTCGGTGCGGAGGGCTTCGATCCAGAACCGGCCCGCGCCGTACCAGATGAGGTAGCGCAGGGCGATGTCGCCCGCAAACTTCCGCTTTTTGATGTGCCGCACCAGCAGGAACAGCCCTACGAAACACCAGATGCTCTCATACAGAAAGGTGGGATGCACCGGCAGATTCGGGTCAATGATCACGCCTTTGGGCGCTGTGACCACGCTGCTGAGCAGATAGTCGTGGGTAGCCTCGCTGTACATGCCCCAGGGCAGGGTGGTGTTGCAGCCAAAGGCTTCCTGATTGAAAAAGTTGCCCCAGCGGCCGCAGCCCTGCCCGATGAGAAAGCCCATCGCAGCCAGGTCGAACATGGGCAGCACCGGCACTTTGCGCCACTTGCAGGCCAGACCGCCGAACAGGAAGCCGCCGATGATGCCGCCGTAGATGGCAAGCCCGCCGTCCCGGATGGCCAGCACCTCCCACAGGGAATCGTAATTGTAGGGTGCCATCGCCACATAGTAGAGCCGGGCGCAGAGGATGCCCATCACGACACCGATGAGGATGACGTCCACCATGGCGTCGGCGTCCACGCCGAACTCCACCCCGTGGCGGAACGCGAACACCAGCGCCAGGCACATGCCCACCGCGATGCAGACACCGTACCAGTAAATGTTGATGCCGCCAATGGAAAAGGCAACACGGTTCAGCGGAAAGCTGAGCCCCAGTGCCGGAAATTCTACCAGATTCGTCAAATGCGTCATGTCAGTCCTCCAGTTCTGCTTCGTTGTCCGTGTCGGGCAGGTCCGCCGTGCCGTCCGGGTCGATGTACATCGCTGCCATCCGGCCCGGCTGCAGGATGGTCTGCAAGGCGGCATCGGCGTCTTCGGCGGTCAGCGCCGCCAGCGTTGCGATCTGCTGGGCGACCGTCTGGCCGGAGAGGGCGAAGTCTGCCATCTGGCTGGCCGAGTCCTCCACGTTTTCCAAATTTTCGATCAGCTGGCCGTACTTTTCGTTCTTGCAGAGGGTGAAGACCTCCCGGTCGATGCCCGCACGGCGGACCTGTTCGATCTCATCCAGAAGCATCTGCTTCACGGTGTCGGGCTCGTCGCTCTCGCCGGTGAAGAGGATGCAGCAGCAGCCGTCCACCCGCAGCACTTCCCCGCCGAAGCCGGGATTGGTCAGGCCGGAATCGTACAGCCGGCGGTAGAGCGGCGACATGCCGCCGCAGATGCAGCAGAGGACGAGGTCGTACAGCATCTCGCTGCGCAGGTCGTCCGGTGCCAGGGGCGCTTCCTTGAAGCCGAGGCCGAAGCAGGGCTTCGAGACCGGCATCCGGATGCGCTTTTCCGCAGCTGCCAGCGTCATGGGCTCGTCGGCCCAAAGGCGCTGCACCCGCTCTTCGGGGCGGGGGTCCAGCAGGCCGTGGCGCGCACAGGCGGCCAGGACCTGCTCCATGGTAGTATTGCCTGCTGCTGCCAGCACCATATTGCCGGGGGCATAGAATGCCTCGCAGCAGTCGTAGAGCATTCCGGGGGTGATCTCCGCAATGCTCTCGCAGCTGCCCGCGATGTCACTGCGGATGGGGTGGCTGTGGTAAAGGCACTCGCACAGGCCGGTGATGAGCCGCCAGTCGGCGCTGTCATCGTACATCTTGATCTCCTGCCCGATGATGCCCTGCTCCTTGGCGATGGTCTGTTCGGTGAAATAGGGGTGCCCCACCATGCCCAGCAGCACATCCAGACTTTCGTCCAGCTGCTGGGTGGCCGTGAAGAGGTAGCAGGTGCGGTCGAAGCTGGTGAACGCATTGGCGTTGGCACCGGTCTTCGCAAACTTGGCGAAGGCGTCGCCGTCCTGATCCTCGAACATCTTGTGCTCCAGAAAATGCGCCACACCGGCGGGCAGGTGCACTTCCCGCCCGTTCAGGCGGAAATCCCGGTCAATGGAGCCGAAGCGGGTGGCATAGATGACATGGGTGCCGGAATAGCCCGGCATGGGCCGCACGAGGACCGTCAGCCCGGAAGGAAGCACCTTCCACTGGTCTGCCGCCGCTTCCGCGAGGGCTTTGCTCTGCAATTCAGACATGGGCCGGCCCCTCCTCTCTGGTCAGCAGGTAACTCACGGACAGCGTCAGCTGGCGCAGGATGGCGCGGACGTCTTCTCTGGTGACGGCGCGCAGGGCCGCACGGGCCTCGTCCGGGGTCTGCACGGCCCCGCCTCGCAGCACCTCCATATAGTACCAGGTCTCGATGCCGCCCAGGCTGTCCTCGATGCCCGCCATCCCGCTCAGCAGGGAGAGGCGGCAGTCTTCCAGTTCCTCTTCGGCGATGGGCCCGGTGCGCAGATCGTCCAGCTCCTTCAGGATGGCCTGCTCGGCGCGGGCGGCGTCGGCGTGTTCCACGCCGCTGTTCACTGCCATGCTGCCCGTAAAGCTCTGGAAGCTGGACGAGCAGTAGTAGCACAGGTGGTCGCGCTCCCGCACGTTGAGGAACAGGCGGCTGGTGACGCTGCCGCCATAAAGCGCCATGGCCAGCCGGACAGCTGCCATCTGGTCCGGCTGCATCGGCTCGCCCAGCGTGAAGAGCATACAGAGTTTGGCCTGCACGGTGTCGAAGCATTCCGTCTTCCGCACGGCCTCCTTCCGGGGCATCGCCAGATTTTCGCACAGCGGCACCGGGCGGCGGGCCACCGCGGCCAGCTCTCCCAGCAGCGCCTGCGTGACGGCCTGGGTCTCTGCCTCGCCGCAGCCCAGAATGAGCAGTTCGATCTGTGCAATCTCCAGCATTTCGCGGTAGGCGGCGGTCAGGGTCTCCGGCGTCAGGCCGTCCACCTCTTCCAGATAGCCCTCCTGCCGGATGCCTGCAGGGCTGGCCCCGAAGAACTCCCGGTTGGCCTGCCGCTGGCAGTAGATGCGCTTTTCGTTCACTTCATCTTCCAGCGATTTGCGGAGCATCTGCTTCTCGATGGCCACGGCCTCCGGGTCAAACACGCCGCCCGAAAAGGCGGGGTGAAAGGCCGTGCCCAGCGCCAGTGCGGCGTATTCGCGGGTGAGGTCCTCCCCTTCCAGTGCAAAGCGGTTCTTGATGCCGGTGGCGCTGACGCAGAGGTTGTGGTTCGCGCCCAGCGGGCGGGCGTCCACGGTCAGGTCTGCGCCGTACAGGCGGGCCAGCTTTTTGGTCATCTGGGTCATATCGGGGCAGTCCGCATAGCCGCGCTCCATCACCAGCGGGAGCAGCGCGTGGGCGGTGGCCGTCTCACGCGTTGCCGGGAAAGCGAAATGGAGGCTGATGCGGCAGCGGTTGAATTTTGGCGCCGGGTCCCACGAAAGATGGACGCCGGGCGCGATCTCGGTTCGTTTCAATGGTTTCTCCTTTGGATTTATGATTTTGCGCGTTCCAGCGCGAGGAACTCTTCCAGCGCAAGGCCAGACTCCCGGATGGCGCAGGCATTTTCCACACCCACATACCGCCAGTGCCAGGGGGCGTAGACCATGCCGGTGGCGCTCTGGCGGTCCTCCGGCCAGCGGAGGATGAAGCCGTACTCGGCGGCATAGGCCGTCAGCCACTCATAGGCGCGGGTCTCGGCAAAGGCTGCCATCTTCTCGGTGCAGTCCGGCGAGAGGATGTCGGCGCAGTAGCCGGTCCCCTGCTCGCTGGTGCTGGCCGCAGGCTGCAAAGAGGCCGTATGGTCGGCGGCTTCCTCAGCCGAAAGGCGGCTGTTCTCGGCGCTGTAAGCGGTCAGGCGGGCCTCGTAGGCGGCGGTGCGGGCATCCGCATCCTGCCAGCCGGTCACAAGGTTCAGCTCGACTCCGTCCGCCTGCGCGGCCTCGGCCATGCTGCGGTAAGCGGAAGCGGCCTCGGCCTCCAGCTGCTCGCCGGTGGCGTCGTCGGCCACTGCAAGCTCCGGCGCAGGCTCTTCTTCCAGCGCGAGGTTGGCGTTCACCACCACGAGCCGGTCGTCGGCGGCGTCGAACACATAGGAGCTGCTGTCGTAGTTCCGTGCCGTGAAGGGCACCGGCCCCGCGATCAGGGCGTGGGCCTTGGGCAGCAGCCAGAGGATGCCGGTGGCCATCAGCGCCACGGCCCCGCCGCATGCGGCCAGAAAAAGCACCCAGTTCCGCGCCAGCCGCAGACATTTTCGGATCTTCCACTCCCGGTAGGTCATCCGCCTGGCGGGCGATCGTTTCTGCATATCAGTTTACCCCATCTCTTTGGATCATTTTCTATCGCTGCGGTGCAGCCTGTTCAGGATACACCTTATTTATGAACATTTATACTTCCTGCGCCTTCTGGCTGCGGATATCCTGCCCGGCGAACAGGCAGGGCACGAAGGCCGACAGACGGCTGGAGATCTTTTCGGTATAGAGCTTTTCCAACAGTGCGCCGTCCGTGATGTTGGTGGTGACGATGGTGGGCAGGTGCGCCCCCAGCCGGTTGTTGAGCAGACTGTACAGGGTGCTCAGGAAGAAGCTGGAATTGAACTCGGTGCCCAGGTCGTCCAGAATGAGCAGGTCGGCCCCGGCTGCGGTCTGCAGCAGGGTCTCCTCCTCGCCGCCGGGGTCTGCACCAAAGTGCAGTGCTTCCAGCTTGGAGAAAAAGTCCGGGCTGGACACGTAAATGACATCGAAGTCCTTTTCCAGCACGATGCCCGCAATGGCAAGGGCCGCATGGGTCTTGCCCAGGCCCGCATTGCCGAACAGCATCAGGCTCTCGCTGCTGCGGTCAAACTCTTCGGCATACGCGCGCAGCTCCGCCAGCAGACTGCCCATGTAGCTGCGGACCGGCTCGCCCAGCTTGTCGTCCATGGTGTTCGGGTAGTAGCGCAGCTCCATGGTATCGAAGCTGGAAATGGACAGGCTGGACAGGCTCTCGATCTCCTCACGGCGGAGTTTCTGCATGAGCTTGTGGACGCAGATGCAGGTGTGCCCCTCGAACGTGCCGGTGTCCTGGCATTTTTTGCAGGTGAAATGCGGTTCCAGCGCATCGGCGGGGCGTCCGCTGGACGCCAGCAGGGCCGTCAGATCCTGTTTTGCCTTGGCCAGTGCGGCGGCAGCGGCGGTGCGGTCCTTGCCGGAAGCACCGGCCAGCGCACAGCGCACACCCCGCACCCGCACCTCTTCTTCGGCGTGGCGGAGGGCCGGGACAGCCGCTTCGGCTGCGGCGCGGGCATCCTCGGCGTTGGCGCGCGCAGTCTGACGCCGCAGCGCGACGGCCCGCATCGCCTCCTGATACAGTTCACGTTTGGTACGCATAATTTCTCCTTACTGCGATGCTTCGTCCGGCTGTTTCCGCAGGGAGCGGCGGCGGACAGCGTTTTTGAGGAAGTCGTTTCCGCTGGGCGTCTCGCGGTCCACCCGGAGGTTCCGGCTGGCGCCTGCTCCGGCCACCGGCCCGCGCACATCGTGGACAGTGCGCAAGCCCTTGGCGTTCCAGGTCTTGAGGATGCTGTTCCAGTACCACAGATCCCGCTTGGCACCGGCCTGCACGGCGGCTTCCTCCACCATGGCATCGTCGTAACCGTAGACCTCGTACCAGCGGGCGATGGCTTTGCGCCCGCCGAGGGTCAGTTCGCTTTCGGCAATGCCCAGCAGACCACTGACGTACTGCTCCCGCTGGGCGCGGAGGGCCAGCAGCTGCAAATGCGCATCTGCCTGCTCGCCGGACTCCACGCCCTCGGCGCGCCAGACCTTCAGCTCGTGGCTCACAGCCCCCATCGTCCGCTTGCCCCGGCTGGCCACATAGGCCACGCAAAGCATGACAGTCTCCGGCGCAAAGCCCTCGACGATGTACAGATTGACGAGCTTTTCCATCTCGCTGTGGGTCAGCGGACGGGCAAACCCGGCCTGTGCGCAGTCAATGAGGCTGGAGATCATCGGGTCGGTGCGGGAGGCCGCTGCGATCTCGGCCCAGGTCATGGGGGCCGGGGCGCTGGGCTCCTCGCCCGGTGCGGCGTTCTCCTCGTAGCGTTCCAGCAGACCCGCACCGGCCCAGAAGGCCAGCGCGCTCTCGGCGCTCATCTTACTGCGGAGCTTGAGGTCTGCGCAGATCTTCTCCGGGTCGGTCACGCCGGTGGCCAGCACATACAGCGCCACCCGTACGTTATACTCCTCCGCGATGCCCAGCTTGGAAAACACCAGCTGCGGCACGGCGATGGCATCGCCCTTCTGCTCTTTCAAACGGTAGATCATTCAGTTTTTTCCTCCTCCGGCGCAGGCGGTGCCCACGGCTCGCAATCCAGGATGGAGGGGGTGTTCTTCCAGCGCTCCGGCTCGGCCTCAAAGGCCTCCTTCATGCACTGCGCGGCAGCGGTGCGGCCCGCGTCGCTCAGCGGGAAGACTTCGCGGCGGCGCAGCGCGGGGTCGGTCTGGTCCAGCGCCCAGGGGTCCGGCCAGATGTCCACCGTGAGGATAGCCTCCTCTTTTTTGGCCCCCTCCCCGCCTTCCGGGTCAGGCACCGTGCGCTTGCCGGGTGTGAGCAGATACCGCATCCCGGCTTCGCTGCCGCTGTATGAATTTTTGCACTTGAAGTAGTGCAGCAATGGGACAAAGATCATGATACAGGTTCTCTCCAAAAACAGATTGTCCTTTTTAGTATAGCATTTTTTGCAGACAAAGAAAAGCCGCAGAGGTTCAAAAAAGAGCCCCGAAAAAATGAATCAAAAAACAGTTGACAAACCCGCTCACCTTTGCTAAACTAATAGGGTAGCTTGCAGGGTTAGCTCATCCGGTAGAGCGACTGCTTCCCAAGCAGTAGGCGGCGGGTTCGAGTCCCGTATCCTGCTCCAAAATAAAGCGGCAGAGTGTCTGAATTTCAGATGCTCTGCCGTTTTTCATTTTTGTTCCCGGTTCAAGCTGTTTCCCGGTAGAAGGTTCCCCGTCAGATGGCACAACGGTGAAGAAATCCCCATGCTTCAATCCACGACTGGCACGTCCAGCCCAAATTCCAGCGGGCGGAAACGGGGGCAGACATTTTCGGTGATGCAGATGACCGATGCGGCCAGACGGCTGCCGATCTCGCAGGATTCCGCCAGCGTTTTGCCATAGGTCAGGCCGATGACGGTGCCTGCGAAGAACGCATCGCCCGCGCCGGTGGTGTCAATGACGTCCACCTTCTTGGCCGGAACAACGCCGCAGTCCCCGTCCGCCTGGGCATAGACTGCGCCCTTGTCGCCCATGGTGACCACCATGCAGGGGATGTTTGCGCTCCGGACATTGGCCGCCAGCACCCGGCACATCTCCTCCGGTTCCAGATGGCCGTAATCGTCCGAGAAGAGCAGCCCGGCCTCCTGCTGGTTGCAGACAAAACAGTCGATCTGCTGCAAAAAGTCCCGGCGCTCCATCGCAATGCTCATGTTGGAGACCACCGCGTACACCTTTTTGCCGTACTTTTTGGCGTAGCGCAGCGTCTGCTTGACGGTCTCCTTTTCGAGGTCCAGCTCCAGCGCGATGCTGTCGCAGTCCCGAAAGATCTCGTCTCCCTGCTCTTCCAGCAGCCCGATCAGCGGGGTGGTGTCCGGCCGCTTGGAGATGGCTGCACAGACGTCGCCGTCGTTGTTGAAGATGGCCAGCCAGGTGCCCATGCCATCCGGCACACGCTGGATGAACCGGGTGTTGACCTTGTGGTTGTTCAGCTTCTCGATGACGTCCAGACCCATGCCGGTATCATCCACCAGGCCCACAAAGGTGGGCCGCAGCTCCACGTTGGCGATATCTTCTGCCACGTTGCGGCTCACACCGCCGTGCACCTGCTCCACGCGCCCGGCGTTTCGTCCGCCGGGGATGTAAGTCGAGAGCGGATACCCCTTGATGTCCACAAAAACTGCGCCGATGACTACGATTCCCATACGAAAAATTCCTTTCCGGATTTTACATTTGTTTTTCATTATACACTATCTTCCGGCAGGAATCCATCGTTCTTCGGAAATTGTGCCATTTTCTGCGTCCAACAAAAAACAGGAGGCCCATCCCCCAGGATGGACCTCCCGTTTTTATGCTTCGCTCTGGCTCGGATGCGGTGTCGGCGGGGCTTTGGTGAAGAGCACCTTCAGCACCAGCGGTGTTGCCACCGAGGATACCACGATGAGCAGAATGACCGCCGTGAAGTACACAGGGTCCACCACGCCGATATCCAGGCCCTTCTGGGCCACGATCAGGGCCACCTCGCCGCGGGTCATCATGCCGACGCCCACCTTGAGGGAGTCGGCCCAGCTGAAGCGGCAGACCTTTGCCGCCAGACCGCAGCCGATGACCTTGGTGATGAGAGCCACGATGACGAAGCAGACGCTGAAGAGCAGGATCTGCGGCGTCAGGCCGCTGATATCTGTCTTCAGGCCGATGCTCGCAAAAAAGACCGGTGCGAACAGCACATAGTTGCTGATATCCACCCGGCGCTCCACATAGGATGCGTCATCCATGGAGCAGAGCACGATGCCGGCAATGTAGGCGCCTGTGATGTCCGCAATGCCGAAGTATTCCTCGGCGATGTAGGCCATGGCAAAGCAGAACGCCATGCTCACGATGGTGATGCGCTGGGTGTGGGGGTTGCGCTTGTCCAGCCACCTCATCGCAAAGTGTGCGATGAGGCCCACACCGATGGCCGTGGCAAAGAAGAGCACCGTGTTGAAGAGCACCTTGCCCAGGCCGGTGCCGGTGCCGGAACCGGCACCCAGCACACAGGTCAGCACCACGATGCCGATGACATCATCAATGACTGCCGCGCTCACGATGGTCGTGCCGAGGAAGCTCTTCAGATGGCCCATCTCCTGCAGGGCCGCCACCGTGATGGAAACGCTGGTGGCCGTCATGATGGTGCCAATGAAAAGCGCCTTGTAAAACTCCGTGCTGCCCACGGCAGCAAACCCATAGAAGATACTATAAAGGAGTGTGCCGCCCGCCAGCGGCACAGCCACGCCCACGCAGGCGATGAGGGTGGCAATGGGGCCGGCTTTGATCAGCTCCTTCAGGTTGGTGCCAAGGCCGGTGGAGAACATCAGCAGCACCACGCCGATCTCCGCAAAGACCGAGATGGTATCGCTGATGTGGACCAGATTCAGCACACAGGGGCCGATCAGCAGGCCCGCGATGATCTCACCCACCACCTGCGGGGCCTTGCACTTGCGGGCCGCCAGCCCGAAGAACTTGGCCGTGAGGATGATGATGGCGAGGTTTCGAAAGACCGAATACATTCAAATAACCTTCCTTTACTCAATTTTGCGTTTTTCACGCCCGGCAGGCCCGACCGCGCGTCCTGGCCCACCCTATTTTACATTATAACTTGTCGGCTTGTGAAAATCAAAACCATCCCGGCGAAAATCCGACTAAAGTTTAGCCGCAGACCCGTTTTATTTTCGTGCAGATTTTTTTGCCGGAATGCTTGACAAAGTGCAAAACACTTGCTATAATAAATTGCTGTCTGAACAGACACACCGCACAGTCCTGTGAAACCGCAGGATCGTGTACCTTGGCCTCATAACCTTGAGGCCCTCAAGTCCAAAAGGAGGTGCTACAAAATGGCAAAGTACGAAACCATGCTGATTACCAGCGCCGCTCTCGACGAGGAGG